>Ga0208381_1000008_pt1 | contig 115134 bp, 163 predicted proteins | sample CryBogCBE13Jul09_FD_184572 | JGI IMG/M metagenome (GOLD analysis project Ga0208381, IMG submission 184572) | Freshwater microbial communities from Crystal Bog, Wisconsin, USA - CBE13Jul09 (SPAdes) (version 2) | ecosystem: Environmental > Aquatic > Freshwater > Lake | place: Crystal Bog...
AGTGGGGCGACTTCGTGGCAGCGGTGTTTTTCCCGCGTCGAGGGGAGAGCATCCTGCCCGGTCAAGCCATCTGCAACGAGTGTCCGGTGAAGGCGGAGTGCCTTGCCTACGGCACAGACATCAACAACGAGATCCACGGGAAGCCCCTCCACGGCATCTGGGGAGGCGAAGCGAGTAACACCCGTGGTAAGAGTTATTACGAGGAGAAGTATGGAAAGCCACGCTGAAGATCACAAGACCGGCCTCTGCCGATACTGTGATGACCTCTGGCCTTGCGCCGGATGGAAGCAAGGTGCATCAGAGCGAGCACGAGACCGAGCAGGGAGGCAGGATTGGACACCAACCACGAGGAACGCCGGGTTTACGCCACGGTCGAAGAAATCATCGGTGCGATGATCGCCTGGAAGCCGGTTGCATTTCAGGCCACTGTGCCCTCAGATGACGTAGCAGCTATCTACCAAGCAGCAGCAGAAGCAGGGTGTAGGAAGGTTGGCATTACCCAGCACCTTGTTGGCGAGTCAGAACTGGTCGTGGAGTGGTGAGACTGGTTAGAGAACACTCCGACATTATGTGCTTCGGCATTGAGATGGAACTGGGCAAGCATTTGTCTTGGAGCCGCTTCGTTGCCCTGCGGTTTGGTCATTACATCATCGGCATTGAGTGGGGGTAGCGATGAACCAGCAAGAGCGAGATGCCCTGCGATACAAGCATCGGTGCCTTGAGAGCAAGGTTGGCCCGTGGTGTCGTTCCTGTATGCACGGTTGGCCCTGTGACACAATCAAGGTGCTTGATGCGTTGGAGGAAGTCACGCCTACAGACGCGACTTCGTCCGAAGTTCACGACGACAGCGAAGTATCCGCTACTCGTGAAGTATGTGACCATAATGAACAACTCCTTGGTTAGGTCTATGCCCGCATCCAACCCGCTCCGGGCTCGCTCCGGGCGTGAACCTAACTGCCCTAAGTGCGGAGAGAAACTATGAACCAGCAAGAGCGAGATGCCCTGCGAGAGCATTGGGAAAGTTTCCGGCAACACCGGACTCACTTCCTTGATTGCTACAAGTGGCACCCAGAGTGCGCTGTCATCTGTGTGCTAGATGCTTGGGAGGCTGAAGTTCACGACGGCAGCGAAGTATCCGCCACTCGTGAAGTATGCGACCACGCCGATTGGACCAGCAATGTCTATTCTGACGATATCTACGCTGATATGGGTTACCGCTACTGCCCTAAGTGCGGAGAGAAACTATGAACAACATCATCAGAAACAAGCCCTACTACAAGGGTGTCACAAAAGACCTGAAGTCACCAACACAGGCCAACAAACTCACCTATACGCCGGGAACGATTATCGAAGCCGATGACCTAAACCTTGACCCCGACAAGGACTGCGGTGTAGGTATCAACTTCTGCTCAACCCTTGCCGGTGCATTGAAGTGGGCTAAGGGTGGAACCGTGGTCACTGTGACGGTGCCGGACGGTGAACTTATCGTGGACACTGGCGACAAGTTGCGAGCCAAGCGAGTTCTCGTTGGCGAAGTGGTGAGCCTCAGGGGCGCAAACCTCTGGAGTGCAAACCTCTGGAGCGCAGACCTCACGGGCGCAGACCTCAGGGGCGCAAACCTCACGGGCGCAGACCTCAGGGGCGCAAACCTCAGGAACGCAGATTTCGGTAATGCATACCTCACGGGCGCAAACCTCAGGAACGCACGTGGCAACGAATACACCGTCCTGCCCAAGGGCTACAAGGTTGTAGATGGCTATGTCGTGAGGGAGGCAGAGTGATGAACCAGCAAGAGCGAGATGAATATATCAGCCTGGACTGGACAGGTCCTGGCTGGAAGCAACTGATCCTGGACTGTGACAGGGAGATGTCAGCAGTAGACCCTGACTATACTATCCTGCAGATCAAGGAGAAGCTCGGTGGGCTGCGCTACTATGTAGAAGGACACCAGGATCTGTTTGAGATCGAGAGCAAGTACGAGCGACTGAGCTACAGTACTTGTGAAGAGTGTGGTAGTGATTTAGAAGTAACTACTAATAGAAGTAACGGCTTCAGTTGGATCAAGACCTATTGCAAAGAGTGTAGAGAGAAAGAAAATAATGCACCGTAAAGACCTTGTAAAACAATTAAGACAACATGGTAAGTCTATGAAAGATGATCTATATTGCAAATTAATGCTTGAAGCTGCCAGTGAAATTGAGCTCCTCAGTGGGCTCCTTTATCATGAAAAGAATAAGATACATGACAATTAGGGGATAATATATCCCTTTTAAGTTCTCTTTTGTTAGACTCAAAGAGACAATAGTGATATTCTAAGTAAACAATAGGGAATAAGGTAAAATTAATGGCAAAAGACGTAGGCATCCCCGGTATTGCACCAGAGGACGTTAAGCATACAGCATTTCAGCAAGCCCAGATTGATGCTTTCTTGGCTGAACAAAAAGCTGAAGAAGAAGCTCTTGGTAAAGAAGAGCCCCTTGAACTGATGGAGTCAGAAATCATGGGTGCTTGGAAGGTCTTACAGGAGCTGCAAAATAAGTATGGTTACCGTAAGGCTAGCCATGAAAACTTGGTAAGTCTTAAAGGCGAAGCCGACGAACTATTTGGTAAGATTGGCCTCCAAGTCGTAGTTGACTGGGTATTACCAGGTTTACACCAACAGCAACAACCCCCAACTATTACCGTAGTTGGACGTTTAAGTGGACATGAGTACAACCCAGAGCAAAATCGTTATGAAATCGGTAAGGGTGTTGCTGACGACTACTATAATCTTAAGAAAGCTCAACAACTAGCTAAAACCGGTGGCAAAAAGCCTAAGGGTGGCGGGTTAATAATTCCTGGAAGGTAAATAATATGGGGTGGATCAACAATTTATTTGGGACTAAGGAATCTAGTAAACACCCCTTAACTACGCCTATTGGAAAGCCTTTTGCACCATGTTCCTGTGGTGAAAGATTAAATGCTTTAGGTGTCTGTGAGAAATGTGCTTTACATGAGATTGCTGAAGAAGGAATCTTAGTAACAGCAGCTGAAAACCCATCTGGTGGATTTAGTTTTAATAGAGGTCCCCGTAGATTAGATTTTACTCCTAGTGGCGGTGGAGCTAGTGGTAATTCTAGTTCTTGTGGACACTTAAGACAAGCTGGAAGACATACAAGAGCTGCTCAAAAGTTAGCTTCTAAACCTCCAGCATCAGATTACCAATCAGTATTAGATAAAATTAAGTTACACCAAGAAGCTGAAAATGCTCACCTTGCAGCTAATAAAGCTTGTAAAGCTAAGAGTGCAGACTCGTTAAAATTACACAACGAAGCTTGGAATGCTACGTCGGCGGCTAATAACCGACAATTAACTTTGAGTGCTGATTATTTAAATGATGTTGGTTTAAGTAATGAAGAAAGAGCCAATAAGCATGCTTTTACAGCAAATGCTATGCAAGGGCTCCTTAGAGACAGAGATGCTAGTTTAGTAGACGAAGATATTAATACTATTATTGCTGCTAGAAATGCTCACAAAGAAGCTTATGAAGCCTTCAAAGAACCTAATGATTTTTTGGTAGCTGAAAAGAGAGATGAACACCCAGATACATCTTGGGCTGAAACTATTCCCGATGATAGAGAGTGGTTTGCCCAAAGGGCTTACAGCTTAACTAGAAAAGTTGTTGCAAGATTGAGGCGTTAAATGTCTAGAATAACAAAAAGGGGTAATCAGCAAGCACTTTTATCTCAGGATAATTTCTTTGATATTGCTAAACAGGCCCTTAAGACCCAGTTAGATTTACCCCCTATTGTAGAATTCTCAGAACATCCCCATTTTCTTGGAAAAAAACTATATCCAAGACAGCAAACTCTGTTAAAGTTAATTTTTCTGGAAACAGAGAATATGACAGATTATGACCTTGAGGTTATTGATGAATGGACCACAGGTTTTAGTAAGACTGGGGTTTCTATTGGTATTTCCCCTGATGTTTGGCAAAGGGTAGAATACTTAAAGGCCAATGGATATCACCATTTTCGTGAAGTAGTTAATATTACAGGACGTCGTGGTGGTAAGGGTCACATCGGTGGTATTATTGGTGCTTATATGAACTGGAGATTAATCCAGTTAGATGATCCACAGTACCATTATGGTATTGACCGCTCTAAGGATGTTTACCTCTTCTGTGCTGCTACTAATATTCAGCAGGCTAAACAGTATCAGTTTGCTGACCTAGTTAACACTATTGTAGATGCTCCTTGTTTCCAACCTTATATCGAAGTCGCTAAAGAGTACTTCTTAGCCTTAAGAACTCCAGCTGACGTTAGAAGAATCGCTCAATTTGAAGCAAGAGGCATTAGGCCCCAAAGATTAATTGCTTCTATTAGAAACATGGCCGTAACAAGTAACTCTAAGTCCTCCCGTGGAGCTGCTGCTTTTGGAGTTATGTTTGACGAGTTCGCCCACATGCTTGTAGGTACAGATGGCCCTAGAACTTCTGATGAAGTATATAATGCTATTACACCTGCCCTTGACCAGTTCGGTAAGGACGGATTTATTTATATTCCTACTTCCCCGTTCACTAAAGTAGGTAAGTGTTACCAGCTTTATGAGGCTGGTTTAATGCAAGAGGAAGATGGGTCACCAGCATTCCCTAACATGTTAGTCTGTCAATTACCATCCTGGGGACCTTATCAAGACTGGGACGATCCTAGAGCCACCCAAGGATTTAATTTTAAGAATGCTCCTCAAACCTATAATGATGAAATGCAAAGGCTTGAGAAGAGAGAACCTGATGTATTCAAGGTAGAGAGAATGAGCCAATGGGCTGAAGTTACAGACTCTTACCTTAATCCCAAAATGGTTGATAGAATGTTTGAGCCCTATAAAAATGCTGAAGATGCTACAATCTATCTAGAAGAGCAAACCCACGGTAAGATGATGTACTTCTACCGTGGACACTGTGACCCCTCTAAGAGTAATGCTAATACAGCAGCTATGATTTGTCACACAGAGCCCATCCCAGACCCAGAGGATGGTGAGATTTGGTTCCATGTTATTGTTGACTGGATGAAGGTATGGAATCCCGAAGATTATCCTGATCACCAGGTAGATTATGAAGAAATCGAAGAAGAATTAGTAGATACTCTAGAGAGATTTCCAACTACAAAAGTATTCTCTTATGACCAATATGGTGGGTTCGTAACTCTCCCTAGAATGAAGAAAAGATTAAAGGAACTCCGTCCTCCCCACAAAGCAGTTGTTAAGGAAGAAACCTTTACCGGCCAATCTAACATGAGAAGAGCCGAAAGATTTAAGAGTGCTTTAGGTATGAATTGGGTTCATGCTTATAAAGATAATTTTGGTAACGATAATTCTTCCTTATTATCAGATGAGTTAAAGTTCCTCCAAGAAGTAAACGGCAAAATTAAGAAGCAAAATTTTGGTCCAGTACAGACAAAGGACCTTGCTGACACTTTAATGGTTTGTGTTGACCAATTATTAGAAGATAATTTCTATAGATTAGAAATGAGAGATAAACTTGGAAAAACGGATCTTTATCCTGGTTCCCAAGGTGGTTACCACACTAATAAGATGAGCACTAAAGATATGTCAGCTCGTCAAAAATTGCAGATGAACGGCTCCGCCAGAAAAGCTAATGAGTATGGTGGAATGAAGCATAGACTAAAGAGCCGTTAGTTAGTAAGCAGTAAGAACTCCTATTTAAATTTAATTTGCAATATTCGTAATTTTATAATTGGTTTTTATTGGGGTTCCAATAGGAAAAATAATAGGGAGGGGAATGGGTTGTTTGACTAATTTGACAATTGTTTCAACTAATAGTTTTTATTATAATAAATAATATGGAAAAGAAAATGGGAGAATGGTAATGGAAGATCTGTTCAACGAAAATATTTTCAACGAAAATGAAATTGCTGATCAGGAAGGGTTGTTGGCAGTAGGGCAGTTGTTTAATTATATGAAGGAAGCCCTTGAGGTTGCTGTAGAATGGCTTTACCGTGCTTACAAGGGAGATAGGACCAAGGAAAGTATTCGAGCAACTATTTCAAGCAACGTACAAAATTATAATCTTGACGATATTATGAAGAAATTCAGTGCTATTAATACAGTAAAAGGAGATAAGTAAGTAATGTCTGACAAGCTTGATGATATAATTAGGAGAGTAGAAGCGTTATTTAACAAGTCTGCTTCCTCAGAGTTCGAAAATGAGTCAGAGTCCTTCCAGCGTAAAGCTCAAGAGTTGATGACCAAATATCAAATTGAAGAAGCTATGCTTGGACGTAGTAAGCCAGAAAATGAAGAGCTTACCGTTGTAAAGTTTGATATTAGTGGTTCCTATGGAATTGATAAGGCAGGCCTACTAAACGTTATTGCTAAGAATAACTACTGTAGGGTAACTCGAGGAAGAGGGTATTGCAAGCTATATGGTTACCCTTCCGATGTTAAGATGGTAGTTTCAATGTATAAGATTCTCAATCTCCACATGTTAAACGAAATGTGGAAGTCCCTTGAAGCCTATAGAGAAAATGGTGGAGATGTTAGTACAGTCTCCTGGAAGAAGTCTTTCTTTGGAGGTTATACTTTAACTATTAAGAGTAGATTGGAAGCTGCTAAGAGTACAGAAATTAACAGAGCAGCTGAAGCTTTTGGTAATGATGAATTTGCTCTTGTACTACTTTCCAAGAGTAGACAAGTTGATGAGTTCTTCCAGAAGATGACGGGTAATACAACATCTACTACTAGAACTATTGCTTACAATGGTGGGTTTACTTCAGGTACAGCTGCAGCTAATAATGCTGACCTTGGACAAGCCCGTTTAAGTAAGAGACCAGCACTCAACCAGTAAGGAGCAATAGTAATGAATGAAGAGCAAATGAAGACTGCTAAACAGAGAGCTGAAGAGCTCCGTATGGCGTTGGTGCAAGTAAAGTTGATCAGGTTTAAATACCCCGACTTGGTTAGTGCTATAACTAAAAATCACCATGACGCCTTACTCAGGTACTACGATGCAGTAAGAACTCCTATTTAAATTTAATTTGCAATATTCGGGAAAATATTATTATTTATCCTTTGGGGAAAAAGTCCCCAAGTAATTATAGTAAGGAGGTAGTATGGCCTGGGTGTTAGGTCCTGGTTATTTTGAACCCAGAGATAAGTCTTACCCAGAAGTTGTAAAGCTAGATAAGTGCAAGGATTGCTTTTGCAGCCTCTGCATTTGTGATGATATTGATGACTTTTTAGTTAGTTACGAAGAGTAAGGAGAGTAAAATGGCAGAGTACGAAATCAGTCAAACCTACGATAGTGTTATTTGTCGTAATGACGAGATTGTTATTACGATGGATGGCTATGGTGAGTACCCTTGTTTGACAGTTGAGTTAGTTGGTATCAATGACGAAGCCTCTAGTGAGATTCGTGATGTGATCTTTGAGTGGGTGGAGGCCAACAAGGACCGCTTCCCAGTTGAATCCTTTGACGATAAAGAGGGGGAGGAGTAGTCGAAACTGCCTAAGGGCAGTTGTATGGAATTAGTCTACCATACCTGATGAGACAGACTACTAGGAGACGAAATGTTACTTGCACCTGTTAGTAAGAACCCTAACTTCATGACCGAAGCAGAATGGTTGGAGGCAAGGGATGCTGGACAATACGACTACACCGGCAAATGTCCCGGTTGTAACGTACCCTACATTGAAGGCAAGTTCGACACTTGGCCCGAAGAGTGTGAAGCCACTGAACCTTGGGGCCTGGGTTGGTGTGAAGATTGCTGCCACAACTAGTCGAAACCCCGTGAGGGGTCGTGTAGGGTTAACCGTCTACACCTGATGAGATAGGTTATAGTAAGGAGGCAGAATGGCAAGATGTGAAGACTATCCATGCTGTGGCCACACAGATGGGTTAGGTTGTAATTGGACTAGTCCAAATGAAGACCCTAACTTGTGGTATTGTAACCGATATGAGCACCAAGACGGAGGCGTATGGCACTCTGTTGGAGAGCCTTGCTGGTATGATGACCGTTACTTTGAAGATAAAGAAGAAGAATGATCAAAGAACAAACCCAAGAATGTGAATGCTGTCATATAGTTAAACCAGTTAGTGATTTTGAACAACTCTTTGTTGAGGGTTGTGACGAAAATTCTTATAACTTTGCTTGTAAATCTTGTTACCGTTAAGGAGGAAATATGAGGTTCATTGATGGTCCACCGATGAGTTGGTATGACCCACCAGACGATGAAGACTATTGTGAGGAACATGAGACCAGTGAGTGTTCTTGCTTCGAGGATGATGGTTCCGAAGCTGCAGAGCGTCAAGAGCAGTATGAAGAAGACAAAGTTAGAAGCTACCATGATTCATTTGGTCCAACAGGAGGTCCATGGGTATGAGTGGTTATGAAGGTCCTTCAGCAAATTGGTTTACACCACCAGAAGACCCAGAACCAGATTATGATTGTGCAATTTGTGGTTGTGCAATCTATATGGATGATGGAGATGCTGCTGAGATGTACGACCCAAAGGACCCTAGTAGTGATGGTGAGATTGTACACCAAGAGTGTGGGCTTGATAAAAACTGGGAAGTAGCTTAGCCCATATTTTATTCAACATATTTTGTATTAGGATTACAAGGGAACTAGTATAAAATAGTAGGGTAATAAAAAATAAAAAGGAGAGTAAGATGAGTAAGAAGTCAGAAGTGTATATTACACTTACGCTAAGGTATGAGTCAGATGTTGAATTTGACGAAGATACCAGTGACAATGAACCTCAACCCTGGCATGAGTGGTCCAACCACCTTTGTGCTGCTAATATTATCGAGTGGGATGTTGCTGAAGTAAGTAACCTAGAAAAGGAGAAGGAAGTGGAAGATACCCGTAAGTACTATATTGATGTGGATTCAGGTAAGTATGGCCATATCAGTAAGTTTGCCATTGTTGAGCTTACGTTTGATGAACTCAATGAACTTGGCAAGATGACAGTAGATCAGCGACGTGAGTTTGCTGCTAAGAATGGGAGGTTGCCAGTATGAGGACTCAGTATAAGGATGGTGGAAATACGAATGTATTTCAACCCGAGATGAAGGTTGCCATCAATGTTGACCTCAACAAGTTGGTTGAGTTGTTGGATAACCCAGCTGACCCTGGTGACGTAATTGATGAAGATATCATTGCTAAAATCAGAGAGCAGATTAACAACTGTCTTAACTATTGGGAGAGCGATGGATACACCGACCTTGATTTGATGGTCGGTGGCCATTCATTTGGAACTTTTGAAGTAATTCTATACTAAAGGAGAGTAACATGAGTGATAAAAAGCTTTCAATTAAGTCCGGTAAGAATGGAAACAAAGTAGTCAAGTTTCCAGCAAAAGTAAGTAAGACTGGCACTACACTAGTCAGCAACGAAGATAAGCAGTAAGAACTCCTATTTAAAATAAATTTGCATTATTCGGGAAAATATAATAAGTATAATAGGAAATGGGGAGGAGGAATTAATGGTAGTTAAAGATGATTACGTTAAATGGTTAACTGAGAAGACGAACCAAAGAGAATGGTTTGGAACAGTCCAGGAGGTAAACGGCAATAAGGCCAGAGTCCTTTGGATTGTTAGTCATTCTAAGACTAAAGAGGAGTGGAATCCTATTAGTCGGTTACAAAAAGTTGATGAGTTACCAATTTACGAATCTTCTGAACGTAAGAGCAAAGATGAGTTTATCTCCTGTTTAGAACGTGGTTACCATGAGTGGTATAAGGATGGTAAATGCCATGCTAACCAATCCGAACTGTTTTTGGGTTATAGTACACCTAGGCCCAATTACAGTTTGAGATTAAAGTTGGAGCAAGCTTGTAATGGTTGTAAAGTAATGTTGATCTGCAGAGCCGAAGCCCTTCTAGATGATAGTGAAGGCTGGTGGGGCGGTATGGATGTTGTAGATCGACGTAGATGGGCAAAACAAATAGAAAAAGGAGAAGTAAGTGATTGAGCAACTAGATATTGAGTGTCTAATTGACACCCTTAAGTCAGCTGCTGATGATATTGAGAACGCACGTAGTAATTACGTCGAAGAAATTGACGGCTACTACGGTCGACTTGATAGTATCATTGCTGGAATTGAACTTGAGTACCTTACGAGTCAAGGTGAAGAATTCCTAGCAGAAGTACAAAATTTGGTTGAGGAACTATCCTACTTTGATGTTGAGCAACCACATAGTATTGATATTGCTAACCTTATCCGTGGTATCCGTTATGAGGATATCGTTAAGCCTCCACGAATTAAGGCTAAGGTGTCTTATACCTTGAAGGATGGGTTCAAGGATTACACGTGGTTCAAGAGAGCAGTTGAAAATCTATTTAGCCATGATCCAACTATTACAGAGCTTAAAATTGAAAGTGAGGAGCAATAATGTCAGAGTCAATCACAGGTATTGAGTTGCAGTTAGTTGGTGAGGATGGTAATGCATTCTCTATCCTCGGTAAGGCCTCAAAGGCACTTAAGCGTAATGACCTGTACGATGAGTACTGGAAGGATTACGAAAGTGAGGCTACTTCCGGTGATTACAATAATCTATTGGTTACTACAATGAAGTACTTCGATGTAATCTAAAGGTCCCTCCTAAGGAGCACCTGGGCATGTGCTTAAACTGCCTATCTAGTCAACAATTAACAGTAAGGAAAGTGATATGCTTAAGTATGATATCCACGTAGTTAGAGATCATGGCGGTCCAGTAGGAGAATACCTTGGACGTCTTGAGACCACTAGTTTTGATGAAGCCTTTAACCTTATCCGTAGTGATTGGCGTTTGGCAAACCCACTGGAGGTAGTTGAAGGAGTTTTCATCCTAGACCCCCTCAACGATGTAGGTAGTAGGGTCTTGGTAGTTGAAGGAAGTAAGTTTTATAACACCGAAGTTTCAGAAGAAATTTACGAAGAATGGTGGGATGCTACCTTCAAAGCTGTAATGTAGTCGAAACTGCCTTAGGCAGTCGTGTAGGATTGATCACCTGCACCTGATGATGACAGATCAATAGTAAGGAGATAAAAATGTCAAGTGACCTTAAGGACCGTAAGTGGTTCTTTGATGATGAGATGGTCAATGCTAGTCCATTTGGTATGTGGATTGATGACAACGGTATGGCCTTGGTTTGCCCCCACTGTAACGCTGCTGATGAATTTAGTCCAGTAGAGTTGCAATGGACTACCAAGGAGGACTACGAAATCTACGGTAATGGTAACTACGATGCTTTGTTGGTTCCTCATCAAGGTCCTGGTGGTTACAGTGAACACACCAATGAAGTCCCAGCTAACTGGAAGGAAGTTGGTGTGTTTATGTGTGGTAACTGTGGTACATTGGCTACTCCAGAAATGTGCCACCACCAACTGATTAACGAGTATGTCACCGGTAGTCGTGAGTATGTTGCTGACACCAGTAACTGGACTGCTAATGATGGACGTGTTTGGTCCGATTGGCGTCATTACTTTGGTTACTCCAAAAAGTAGTCGAAAGCCCCGAAAGGGGCTTGTACGGAAATGGCCTACCGTACCTGATGATGACAGGCCTGAAAGTAGGAGAAACAATGGAAAGCTTCATTATTATTCAGGACACCAAGTTGGGTCAAACCGAATGGGAGGAGTTTGATAGTGGCCAATACACCTTAATGCAGTGTGGTATTGGTGAGGATGGATTGTACGAGCCCCTTGGCTTGTTCTTTGAATCCGTGAACGCTGAGATCCATGTAGATGGAGATAAGTTCGAAGTTAAGGTGAGCCCGTCCTTTTGGTCTTCATCTGGGCCAACTAGTGAGCCGACTTATTGTGAGGTGTTCAGCTCCTTTGAAGAGGCTGCTAAGTCTGCTGCCAGTAACTTTGTTGACGATTGGTTGACAGTTGATGGTAAGGGTGTGTTGTTGATGAAAGATGCCTTCAAGCTTGCAAAGCTGGATGGTGAAGATGAGTTGTTTCCGAAAAAGGAGAGTAAGTAATGTCATATGAACGTGAACGGGGTATTATCCTCCGACGTGTTAAGAAGCAAGAGTTAGAAAAGCAACTTGGACTTATTGCTGAGTCACAAACTGGTGGTTCAGGCAATATTAGATTGGCTTTTCGGACGGCTGTTGGATTTACTCCTGAGTCGGAGTCTTGGAAGGTTGACAGACACCTTAACATAGCTGTAATTAACAATGAAGGTGTTGGTTATGTGCCAAATGAATTTGGCTTCGTCCCAGTTGATGTTTGCTATGGTGACGGATTCTTTACTTTCACGTTGGAGATTGCTTCTCACTTCCTAGTTGAGCAGTTCTTAGACGAAGAAACAGTTGATTTGGCCGACCATATTCGTACGTTTGGAGATAGGTTGGAGAGTAACTTCTATCTTTGGCAAAATAGATTAATTCAACCCGAGATGTCAGATGTCAGCACCAACAATAAGGAGGAAATCTAGTCGAAACGCCGTAAGGCGTCTGTCAGGATTAGCCACCTGGCACTGAAGAGACAGGCTTAGAGTAAGGAGACAATAATGTCAGAGTACCAACAAACTTACCGTTGGGACGGTATCGAATGGGGTATTGCAGAGATCGAAGATGGTGTAGCCATCTACAACATCTTCGACATCTTTGACGACAACGTCCCCTACGACGAAGTTGCTGCTGAGAAGCTGTTTATCCAGATCTTGGCCGACACCGTCGAGTTCCAGTGGCAGGTTGGTTTGGCTGGACGTTCCGGTGGTGTTGAGTTCGAAGGTATTGAAGACACCTTTGAGAAGGCGGCCCAAGCTGCCTATGAAGTGTATTACCGTGAAGGTCTTTCACCAGAAGGTAAGCTTTACGGCATCGACGCAATTAGATAGGAGATGAAAGTGGATTACACAGCTTCCAATGAACGTAAGTTAATTCTTACGTTTACAGATAGGGAGGCCTTGGCACTCTGGAAGGAATTGCCTCAGCCTACTGATCTGTTAGAGTCCCAACCCGGACCCATCGAAGAATTGGCCGAAGTGTTGTTAGACTTTTGTCGAGGATTCTTTGATGAGCCACCAGCCCTTGAGCCAATCTGGCCCGAAGGTGGCCCCGACGGTGACGTTGATTACCGGGAAAACGTGTAGTCGAAATGGTCCCATGCATCCAGCATGGACCATCGTATGGAATTAGTTTACCATACCTGATGAGACAGACTAAATTGGAGGAAGTATGAAATTACAAGGTGTTTGGGAATATAATAGTGGAGGTGGCCCAGGTGGTTATCCTGCTAGCTTTGAGTTGATTAGTCACCCTGCAGATGAGGGTAAGTCAGAAGTAGTAATTGAGAGTGTTTATGCTACAGTCCAGCTGGGTGGACGAGAAACTCCGTTCCACTGGGAGGTTGGGGTTGTTTACACCATCCCAGAAAACATTGAAGGGGGCGACAGCTTTGATCTTACAGCTGCCCAACTTGCTGCTGAAGAAGCCTATGTTAAGCTGCTTAATAGTATCTAAAGAAAAGGAGAAAACAAGTGAAGTATCGAGTTATTGATTATTGTGCAAGTCGTGGAACTTACCGTTTCGACAGTGATGAGGTCATCGAGTTCGACGGTGATATCCACCAACTAGCCGACACCCTTGGGTTGCTTTGGTACAGTAAGTACATTCTTCCAGACACCAAGTGGCATTGGTCTGTTGACAATGAGATTGCTGGAACTACTGAGTTCCTTTGTTATGCCGAAGTTGATGAAGGTTGCATCGATATGATGTATATGGAAGAAGATTGCATTCAGATCATTCCTGAAACGTCTGCTAAGTTTACTACTCCAGTTGACCTGAATGTCTGGTACGAAGGTTACGACGCTAGAAAGTTGTTGTTAGCATACCAAGACGCTAACTGGGACTACTACGATGAAGACTTCATGGAGTGGAAGAATGGAAAGTTCCAGAAGAGGGAAGAGGAGGAATAAGATGGAATTGATCGGACGTATTGGCGTAGACAGTGGACAAATGATGCTTGTTGATCCATGTTACCTGAGTGATTGGTACGCTAACGATTACCCAGGTGAGGATGAGGCAGGTGATTTTTCCTACGATGGTGCTTGTAAGACGACCCTTAGTGCTAAGTCTGGAACACTATTCGATGGTATAGCTGCCGTTTGCTCTACTGGGTACGGAGATGGAAATTACCCAGTATATGTGACCTATGAGGATGGCCGTATTGCAAGTATGACGATCATATTTATCGGAGACCCAGAAGACCAAGAAAGTGAAGAGGAGGAAGATAACTATTGTGAAAACTGCTGTGACATTTTAGATAATATCTACGATACCCACTGTTCTAGTTGTGAATCAAATTCGGAGGAATAAAAATGGTAAAGAAAATTGAGCAAAGGCCACGTTCAGAATGGATTATGTCCTTAGCCGAATCTGGATTTGAAGTCGGAGATGAGGTTAGAGCAACTAAGGTCTATGGCCAACGTCAAACAGGCTTGGAGCTGGTTCCGTCTAGTATTGTTAGTATCCCCGAAAAGGGTTTGGAGATTGAAGTAGAATTCCGTTACGAGAATGGTATTCCATTTAAGACGGAATCTGGTACTTATATGGTGGATTTAGTAACTCCTATTCCTCCAGATGAGGTGATTAAAATTAGGAGCTTCTTCCCAGTGTGGAAGCTAGAAAAGGTGAATAAGGAATGAAAGTTGGTTTTGTAGGGCATAAAGGTAAGATGACCGAAGATGAAGTCGTTAAACTCAAAGATAAGTTGGAAGGGTTAAGCCCGTCTGAAGTTTATCATGGTGGCTGTATTGGCTCCGAACAACAATTTCATGATCTATCTTGCAAGTTGGGGTATAAAATTAACGTTTATCCTCCGACCTTTAAGGAGCTGCAAGGTGATTATAGTAAGGGTGAAACAACGGTATTGGAGTCGTTGCCCTTTATTCACCGTAATAGGAAAATTGTTGACGTATCCGATAATATGATTGTTGCTACTGAAGATAAGTATGGATCACTTTTAGATTCAAGTTGGGCTACTGTAAGGTATTCCCAGCAAAAGGGTAAGGAAGTTTATACTCTGTAGTATCCGCCCGGATGGTGGAATAGGCAGACACGCTGGCTTTAGGTGCCAGTGACGAAAGTCGTGCGGGTTCGAGTCCCGCTCCGGGCACTCCCAATTAAGGGTAAGAGAAAGAGATAATATGCGTCAGACAGTTAAGTTTGTTTCAAAGGCACGTGCTTGGGTACGCACTACCTGGTCAGTAGAAAAGTCTGGTAAGACCGTTCAAAAGCAAGAATGGTCCCAGGAGCCTTTTCCACCTGCTGAGTCAGAATGAAGCATTACGCCAAAGCAGTTAAGGTTGGTCCATATAGAGTAAGTGGTAAGAATGTCCACCTTTACAAAGCAATATGTGAATGTGGATGGTCTGACCCCAAGCTTTATACAACCAAATTTATTGCAAAGGTTTGGGCTTCAAACCATGTGAGTACAAGCACTTACGTGGATAAACCCATATTTAGTAGGTGGGGTTAGTATTGTGTGAGACCTTATTACAATTAGGTCTCTTATGCTCATACACTGGATGGGGTATAATAGGGACCCATAGACAGAGAAACAGTAGTAACTCTTATTTATTATAAATTTGCAATATTCGGGAATTTATTATAATATATCCTTTGGGGTAATATGTACTAAGGATAAGGAGGTAGACCTGTTTGGACAGTTATGATTTGGTCTACCTAGATGGTATTGGCCATGGTAAGATTGGAGTTGAGGTTGAGTGTGTAGAATGTGAGATTATTTACCTCTTGATCGTAAAAGAGAAAAGGATAATGAAATGGCTTAACCGTGAGTTGTCCTTAGAGAAAGCATTTCCTGAATTACGCTTAGATGAAAGGGCGTTGATTGGGACGTTTGTTTGTGGTAGTTGTTACGACGAAATGCTAGAAAGTGAGTAAGTATGCATGAAGCAACGGTAAGTATCTGGACTGAGAGTAAGATCCCAGTTGAAAAGGATAAGCCACGGTACATCGTTACATGTACTTGTGATTGGGTCTCCAATAGGGTTACGGCTTCGGAGTTCGAAGCAACCATGTGGGGGAAAGAGCATGTGCTCAAGTCTAACAGAGAGGATAAGCGATGACAGTGGACCAAGAGATGCTAGAGTACTTCATTGATAAGAATGAAGGTCACATCTGGTGTTGGATGTGTGCTGCTTATGACCTTGGAGTTACCGTTGACCCAGAAGTTTTGGTGATGCACTTCGTTGATGATACCAACAAGGATGAGCCTTGTGTGATGTGTAAGCAAAAGATTGGACGTGTTCCCGGTATGGAGCCTTCCCTTTGCTGTGGTACATTGATTTGGTGGGGTGATCAAGGTTGCCCTTGTGGTATGACCGCTAAGGACATCCGAGAGAAGCAAGATACCGGTTGGGTCAGCCCTTGGATGATTGATGTCAGTGACAACCCATACAACAGAAAGTAAACAAATGCAACAGTGTGATTTTTGCTATAAGGTTAGAGACGAAAAGTGGAAGGAGGAGGTAGCTGACCCAGATGGTTATGATGACCAATGGAGGGCCCACCTAGATACCCAAGCCGATGAGTTGTGGTTGGCCTGTCCAGATTGTCAAAAGACAAACTACTAGTAAGGAGCAATAATGAAGTACCGTGAAATCAAGTACATGGCAGTACGTCATGGTGGTTATGATGTCATGACCGATGAAGTAAAGGAGTCCAACGAAACCCAGGAGAGGTACGTCTTGGGTCAGTTGTCTCAGGAGCTGATCTCCCAGAATGCCTACGATGAGTTCTTTAGTATCAGTACGTACTTTGAGTTCGGTCCGTATGATAGTGAAAACAATTGTAACACCGGAGGATGGCAGGTTGGCGGTCAGATTGGTGAAGAGCATGGTGCAGTAGCCATACTCGAAGGACACCACCTGTTCGATGCACCATGGTACGAGGTTGCCGGTATGACCTACGAAGAGACCTTGGACATCTTCCAACGTAATGAGCTGGCTAAGAAGGAGAACGATGAGTAAGGTAGCTTTTAAGGACGAAGATGATTTCGTTGCTGCTATGCATACGGCCTTTCCAGGCTCAGTATGGTCCATCGAAGATTATGGTCAGGTTGCAGTATGGACTGGATTGACCCAAAACAGAGATGGTAGTTTCTCAGTTACCGGCCCAGGGGGCGGTGGCGAGTGTAAGTGTTGTAACCCACCAGTAGAGGAGATATAATGGAAGTTACCAGAGAGTATCTAGCCAACTACTACATGTTTGTGATGGTAGCTGATGGTAAGGAGAAGATCACCGATGAAGATCTCCTGCAACTCAACGAGGACCGACTCAAAGCTAGTGAGGTGATTATGGACAACTTCATGGCTAGTCGTGGTCTTTTGTTGAACCCTCCTGATCATTCGTTGGGTATCAACGGTAGAGTCACCAACAGTGAAGTAAGAGAAAGAGAGGAGGATTAATGCTATTCAACTCGTATGAAGAGATGGTGTTGGCCCGTGAAAACCATCTGAGGATGTGCTCCAACTGGATTGCAGGGTATGATTGTATGCACACCGAAGATTGGGATTATCCACCAGCTAATCACGATTTGATGAAAGAAGATGAAAGGCCATAATGGATAGTAAGAACTATAGTATCGACGGAGCTTTTTGGTTGGAATGTGGCGTAGGGGGTGATGAGGGTTATTATTGGACCCTTGAAGAACGTCCTTGGAACCCAACCAAGCAAGATGATATCAGTTTTGCTGATATTGTTCATATGGCCGATGAATCCTTCAAAGCTGGAGTTGGCCTTGCTGGACGAATGGGTGAAGCTAAGTTTGAACAATCTTTCGATAACTTCTTGGATGCTTCAAATTGGGCATTGACTACGTTGAAGAGAGAGTTCATTGATAAGGATGGGCAATATTACGGAGTGGATGCAATAAGGTAGTAACACTCCTAATGTCCTGGGTATGACAATAAAAGGCCCATTCTTAGCCCGTTAAAATAAAGGGTATAGTAAGTAAGGTAGTAGGTACGGAACATTGAGATGTAGTCTACTTAATGTTGCTACCGTCAATTAATTAGTGTAGTTAGTCGAAACCTAATAGGTCCATCGGGATTAGCCACCCGGTGCTGAAGATGACAGGCTAATAGTAAGGAGATAGAAATGATGAACTTCTCAGAGGGCCAAAAGGTCACTTGGCGGAAGAAGACCCCACGTTCCAAGGAATGGAACGGTGTGGTCATTGAGGTGCCAACCGAAGATCACGAGGGCGACTACTTCGTCCGAGTACTTTGGGAGGACAAGAGTGGTCGAGTTTCCGAGGAGGTCCACACTGGTGACAATGTTGCTAAGGTGCTTCCTGTGGTGACCACCTTCTCATCCGACCTCCTTGAAGAGGTTGAAGAGATGGCCGATGAGGTCTTTGGAATCGATGACGTCGATGAGACCGATGTGTTTGATGGTAACATCTTTGCAGAAGACGAAGAGTTGCAAGATCTGTAGGCCAACTGTTAGGTCCTGGGTACGACCGTAAACTGCCCACTCCCCTGCACCTACTATTTATTATAAATTTGCAATATTCGGGAATTTATTATAATATATCCTTTGGGGGAAATGTACCTAAGGATATAGTAGGTAGTGTTAGTAAGGTCGAAACATCCTATGGATGTCGTCTGGGGTGCGGTACCCCAGGCCTGATGAGACAACCGTTGATTCAGTGTTCCTTTGGAGGAATGCCTGATGGCAAGCTACAAGTATGAGAAGCAATACCTGATCGATGCTCTCGAGCAGTGGAAAGTGGACCGTATGGCTCGTTACGTGGAGGAAGTCAAGGCTTACCCTACACGTCTGAAGACCTGGAACAAGGCAGTGGAAGTTGCCGTAAAGGCCTGGATCAAGGCCAATGAAGTGGAATTTGCAAACCGTGGTGGGTTTTACACCAGTAAGGATGGAAAGATTGGATTCCACATCCAAGGCTACAGTTGGGAGCCGGTGGCCCCAAGGGTTGACTTGTCCGGCTTGGACCCAGCGTTTTTGACTAATGACTGGTACACGAAGCCTCAAGAGCCTCAGGAGCCGAACTTTTCAGAGATTGACAACCAGATCCGGTTGTTGCAGGCTTCAACGGACAAGACCATCCGAGTTTCGGACCGGTCCTCCTTTGATTGGATGGTGTACCTGTAGTAATCGGTAGTAATGCCGAAACGCCGTGAGGCGTCGTCTAAGGATTGATCACCTTAGGCCTGATGATGGCAGATCGTTGTTATCAGTGAGAAATGGGAGAAAGACATGCAAGAGCTGTCCCCCGTGTCCCAACAGAAGCTGCAGCTTATTGAGTGCCTGTTGGTTTACATAAACCCTACCCCTACGACCAAGGAAGAGATTGTCGATCAGGCAATCGATATCTTCCTGAGTCGTATCCTGGAACACTCGTCCAACGAGGTTCTTTGCAGTGCTTTAATGGACCAGACGATGAAGGCCGGTAACAAGGTCTTTTATGACACCAGTGTTAAAAAGGTGTCAGAGTCTAAGCCCCTTGTCCCCATGAAGCAGGAAGACCCAGGACCTGACACGAAGAGTGTCAAGACCAGGAAGTCCAATAAGGACAAGAAGCGATCCGGTAGCCTCAACAAGGGCAGCCGATACGTCTTGTGGTCACGTTTGTTTGACATCGATAAGCTGTTGAACGGTGAAGTCCACATCGTGGATGTTCCTTACCACAAGCGTGACGCCTTTGCGTGTTACCTCCGTAAGCAGGCCGTCAAGAACGGATTGTATGTGTCCGTTGGAACTCGGCTCTGCGAGGTTGGACAGATGAGAGTTCAGGCACGTTTGGAGCCAATCCGTCCTGACATGCTGGACTGGAACACGAAGCTGGCCAAGGCCAAGAAGTAATCGGTAGTAATGCCGAAACGCCGTGAGGCGTCCACCGGAACTGGTCCACCGGTGCTGATGAGGCAGACCAAATGGAGGAACAATGAATCAGCTGAAGGTGTCCGATATTGGCCGTGTTTGTACGGTCAAAGGACAGATTGCCATTGTTGAGAGTTTTGCTACTCAAGGTGGCCGTTGCAAAGTAGTTGTTGGCCACATCGATGGTAGACAGAGTGTTACCTACGCCCAAAACATTGTTTGGAAGGATGCAATGCGATGAAGACGGATTACGAAGTAGATGGTGTGAAGTGGAAGTTGACGAGTGTAATCGATCTTGACGGATACGGTATCCACAATTACCGCATTGTCAACGATGCAGGTTTGGTGTTGCACTCTGATGAGAATTTTGACTCATCCCGCTGGCCCAATTCGTTTGATGTGATGATCTCCACACTTGGTGGTGACTCAGGCCCATACAAGCTGGAGATGGAGATTAAGAGTAAGATGGGTGGTATTTACCACAACGCCTACTACGACACCTTCGAATTGGCTTCCAGAGTTGCAAATGACATACTCCGACGTGAGATGGATCCCATCGAAGAACTCTTCGATTACTACGGTATCCACTAGTCGAAACGCCGTAAGGCGTCTGCAGGATTTGGCCTAACTGCACTGAGGAGACAGGCCCATAGTAAGGAGCTCAACATGTACAGGGTGTATAGTAAGTTTGAGATGCAACAAGAAGAGCCAGTAGCCATCGTTGACCCTCTACCCGGAAGCAGGAACCTTTCGATAAGGACCATAATCCGGGAGAAGCAGCTAAAGGACAACCCAGGTGTGTGGTTCCTTTGGAGTGAGCACAACACTTATCGTTCAACGACTACTATTTTGGCAACGCTTATGCATGTGCCCATGACCAAGTTCAACAAGCAAAACGGTTACGAGGTAGACAAGTTGCCTTATGAGACTACAATCCGACGTCAACCTAATGGTACATACAAGAAGTACGTACGGTACATCGGTGAAAACCGCGAGTACGCTTAAAAAGGTACGGTCGAAACGCCGTGAGGCGTAGTGTGGAATTAGTCTACCACACCTGATGAGACAGACTACTAGGGGGAAATATGGAAGCGGAAGAGACAACCCAGGAGTTGGTGGACAAGATCGACGGTGACTTCGATACTCGTATCGAGACTTACAGGGCACAGAAAGAAAGGATGCAAGAACCGTTGACGGTTTCCATCGAGTTGTCCTACGAACAGTGGGACCGGATCTTGTCAGCATTGCTTGCCCACAGCAACCGGTTCATTGAGTACGCCGAGTCTGAAGAGAAGGAGGAACAGTCCGAAGACAGGAAGGAGAAGAAGGAGAAGTACATGACACAGTCTGCTTCTTACCGTCGGATCTCCAAGAGTATCTCAGGACTCTGGATTGAGGTGTTCGACATGATGAAGCTGAGCAGTGACGGAGTCATTGCCAGGGCATACGAGCAGAAGTTCCCAGAAGATGCCGCTAACGATCTGCGGTAGTCGAAAGGCCGTGAGGCCTCTACCGGAATTAGCCTACTGGTACTGATGAGACAGGCTAAGTGGAGGAAATGATGGCAACGACCTTTTTCGCCAGAAGTGGTGAAGAGATTCAGCTGGAAGAAGGGCAGATGTACATCGAAACCAGGTGCTTGATGTGCCAGAAGGACAACCCTGGTATCCGTGTTGATGGAGTTAAATTCCTCCGTTGGCAAAACAAGGAGATGGCAATCCAGGAGGCTTTTCCGGAGTTGAGTGCTGATGACCGTGAGATGTTGATCTCCGGTACCTGCCCTGCATGCTGGGAGAAGATGTTCCCTGCTGAAGAAGAAGAAGAGGAGGAGTGATGGATTGGGATGATATCTTTGAAGGGGTTCACCATGAAGACCTCGGTAAAGAAGAGCAAGATGAAGAATGGAAGCAAGATGCTGATGAGTACGATCTCGTCATGCAAAGCTATTACGACACGGAATTCGAGAAGATTGTGGAGAAAATGCCTGAACTAAACAACCAAGACTACGACGAACTCGTTGATGATTTGGACATCTTCGTATCGCCAATAGGAACGGCGGTGTTGGCTATCTTTGCTGGTCTAGTCTTTGGGCTCGGAGTGTTGGTAGGATGCATTTCGTAGGAGCGTAGCGAAAGAAAGAGTGATCCTACGGAGTCGTTAAAATAGAATAGTAGTAGGTATGGTAGTAGTGGATAGGGCATAGGTGTGTAGATAACCTATAGTATTACGTCGTATCCACGTTATACTATCATACTTACTACTATTTCTATCTCCAACATCCCATACTATACGTGTTAAAGTAAGGTGTGTTTGGGATGTTAATCTAAGGTGTCTACAGAAAAAGTAGTTAAAGAGTATACGACTACTAGTAGGCTAGGTAGGATGGATGTGTCTGCAGCTCAACAGCTATAGGACAGCAGTGTTTATCTAGTAGAACTGCATGTGTACACGTGTGCCTGCCATATGTAGACGGAGACGTTAATTATAGTACACTCCTACTACTATAGGTGCTGACGGGACATATAGTATGGTGACTACCTTATAGTGACAGACGTGTCTAACACGCTTTAGGAGCTATATAGCACCAACACTTCTCCAGAAAGCTATAACACTTGCAGGATGGTAGAAGTAGCTAATATTTATAAATTTTACCCTACTTACGGTAATTTATAATAATATACCAAATGGGGCAAATAGGCCTAAGTAATTAAAGGCCAATTGGTCCCATTGCATTCCCGGAAATCCCGGGGAGTCCTGGTAGGAGATGGTAATATTTAAAAATATTACCCTACTTACGGGGATTTATTATAATATATCCTTTGGGGGAAATAGACCTAAGGATAGGAAGTACCAAGTAGTACCCCGGGGTAGCCGTTATCCCGGGTTGAGACCATGTTCCTTAGGAGGAAACATGACTAGCAACGCCGGCAGTTTCAGTTTCAGTAACCGCAAGGCCAACAAGGCCACCTACACCCTGGAGGACTTCGGTCAGTACCAGGAGGTGACGTGGAACCCCGACAACCCGAAGGCTCAGAGCTGGCACGGTGTGGTCCTCGGTGCCTACGAGGTGGAGGGAGAGGTTATCGTGGTGATCGTTACCCAGGGTGAGAAGTCCGGCCGCTGGAAGGCCGAGACCGTGGGGGCCACCAAGACGAACGCGACGTTGCTGTTCGACAGCTGCGAGTTCGGTCCTCTCCCCGAGATGGATGACGAGGCCGAGGCCGAGTACGAGGGTTAGTTAACCTCGGCAGTCCAGGTAGGCCTGGGGATGCTTGTATAGGTCCCCGGCTTATCCGCCGTAAAGATTTGCATCCCCCCAACAGCTGATCTCCTGGAACCACGGCGTCAGTTAGCCAAAGCCGAGACTAGAAATGCAGTTTTTTAGAACATCCTATATTTCCCTAATGGCTGTCCTAATAGGAGGATACCCGGTTGTCCTTTTGTCTCTTAAAGTGTATCCTTAACTGTATATAAATTCCCCCTAAAAGGAGAGAACTAAGTACACTGTTTGGAGGACCCGCGAAAAGTACGGCTTGACAATAGTAACTCTGTCAAATGTAATTCTTTAAAAGACTAAGGGAAGGTGTAAATACCCTTGTAATATTGGGGTTGCGCAAAAAAAAAGCCACGACTAGATTTTGGGAGTTTTTATGTATAGTTGGAATGAGCGTTTTAAGAAAGTATCACTTGGGCCTTTTATTCAGACTGAATTAGATCCCTACGACCATGGTACTAGACACTTATACCATTTAGACCGGTCAAAAAATACAGAGGGACCTTTATCAAGGGCCCACCTTGTAGCTGCTAATGCCCACCTTGCAGCTGGTAATGGTATTTATAGCCCAGATAGAGCTGCTGGTATAAGCGATGCCTTAGACGTATTGGAAAAGTATAGGTGAGTAAAAGTATGACTAACTATTTAGGTTCCTTAGCTTGGGACAAGAGATACGCTAAGCCAAAGAAACTTTGGAACAGAAGTATGATATGGGATCCACCTATTGGAAGGTCAAGACCACACTACGTTCCAACTAGAAAATTCTATGGACCTACTGGTGGAGGCTCCTTTAGTGACGAGCCACATGCTGTAGGTTATACTATGCATCCAGACGGTGGCATCAACCCAATGATGCATGAAAAGTGCATCAGAGAAAACCGTTGTATTTGGTGTGGGGATAAGTTTAAACCTGGAGAAATGGCAAAACGTTTAGTCCCAGGTCCTAGTGAAGATGGAGAAATACTTCCATCAGATTTTGGTGCACATTTTGCTGGACCTGCACACTCAAATTGCTTATCAGATTTGATGGTATTTTGTCATGGACTTCCAAGTAGATCTGAACAAGAGACACAGCCCCATTCTGAATTATTTCCTAGGTCGTCGGGTACAAATATTGAAGAAGGCCCAATTGAACAACTTAGAGAAAATTACTCTAAGATGAATGCACATTCCTTCCATGATGAGTACCTACAAGAATCGATGAAGCCTTTTATGGAAGGGCATATGGGTAGTGCTAATTGGAATGAAAGGTATGCATCTGAAAATGGATACCATTATGTACGTTACGATAAGAAGTCTAAAAGCTGGGTAATTTGGCAAAAGGGTACAGGTAAGATCTTATCTCACCACACTTCAAAGGCAAAAGCAGAAGCTGCCTTTAGAGCTATGATGTCTAACAAGCATGGTAGTGTACATAGTGGAATGGCCTACCTTAATAGGCCAGAAGCAAGTGTAGAACATGATTGGGATTCTGAAGACCCAAAAGGTCAACCTAGCCACTCTAACTTATCAAAACACTACAACTTAAAAGAAAAGCCCTGTGAGGGTTGTAGAACTTATGCTGCTGCTCACCAAGCTGCTGTAAATGCTGGATTATCAAAAGGCTCTGATGACTACAGTGAGTTTGTAAAAAACTATTCACCCAAAGAGTATTCAGCTAACGAAACAGAAGACCGTGATAGTAAAGCTGCCCCTAAGACTCCAAGAAGACAGTACCGTAAAAGAAACCAAACACAGCAAACAGAACAAGCTGCAACACCAGCTGCTTCTGAAAAACCACAATCTGTTGGTACTTGCTTAAGTTGCTATAATACAGTTCCATTAGGCCAGTTGTTACAACCCAATATGTCTAGACAACCTTGCCTTGACTGTAGGGCAGAAGAACGTCGTAAAAATGTTGAACAAAGACAAGAGCAATACCAATGAACTGGTCACAACGCTATTCATCTAGTAAAAATTCTGGTCCATTGACACGCGCTGTTGCTGCTCTACAGTCTGGCAAAGTCACATCTACCCAGCTGGTAGAAAAAAGTATAAGTAATATAGAAAAGTATAACAAAGATCTTAATGTCATTGCACACGAAGCATATGATGACGCGCTCCAACAAGCTAAAATGTTTGATAGTGGTCAAGCTACTAGAGCAATCCATGGTGTACCAGCACTGATAAAAGATCTGCAGAATGTTAAAGGCATGCCAACTAAAAAGGGCAGCGTTGCATTTAAGAATGCAAAGCCAGAGGAGCAAGACGATGCTACTCCAGCAAAGATGAGAGCTAGTGGGTTTATTTTTGTTGGCAAAAGCACACTACCCGAGTTTGGTTGCAATGGCTACACAGCCAATGATCTAACAGGAGTAACAACTAACCCCTGGAATATTAAGCTAGCTCCTGGTGGTAGTAGTGGTGGTAGTGCTGCTGCACTATCTGCTGGCCTGGTCTTTGCAGCTACAGGTACAGACGGTGGCGGATCTATTCGCACACCAGCAGGTTACTGTGGGCTGCTTGGGCTGAAGCCAACCAATGGCATGATAGGCCGGTGGCCTGCACAAGATTGGATAGATTACTCCACTGATGGTATTCTAGCTAACTCTGCTGACGATTTACAACTAATGTATAATATCCTTAAAACACCTACTCCTGGCGACCCAGCAAGCTTGCCACTGGACGCTGTTAACTTCCTGGACAATAAAGAATATGGTGTCGGTAAGATATACGCAGCTGAAAGAACGTCACCATTTGGAAAGCTGCCAGCAGAGACTGCTGAAAAGTTTAAAGAGGCAGCAGAAGCATTTGGTAAGCTAATGAAGCGCGAAGTGATATGGATAGAGCCACGGGATGTTTTCCCAGAGGGCAATCCGGATCTTGAGTGGTACAATGCTGTGTCAGCAGATCAGTATACTAAATTTGGCAAGCAGTGGGTAGACAAGCACTGGGACAAACTAACTAAATCTGGTAAAGACTTTTTAACTATAGGTAAGGGTGTAGACCTACAAGAATACATGGATCTTCGACGCAAGAGGTTTATGTATATTAAAAATCTTGATGATCTCCTTGGCAGCGATGGACTGCTTCTCACGCCAACCAATCCAAACCCTGGCTTCGCTGCTGATGGTAGCTATAATCCACCAGCAAAAGACTATAACGAGTCAATGCAAAATGTCACAGGTGTGCCTGCAATATCCATACCGTTCGGTGCGTGTTCTAATGGATTGCCGTTCGGTTTGCAGGTAACAGCGCTGCACTATCAGGACAATAGGCTGATTAATATAGCTAACAAGTTTCAACGGGCTTACCCATGGCGACAGCTTGCTCCTGGCTATGAAGGGTTTGAAGATATACTATGAACTGGTCTATAAGGTATGCAGCGAGCAAACAGGTAACTGATGATATTGAAGCCATATGGGGTCAGCTTAGTTCTAGAGATAAATTAAAAACATTCGGAGCAGTACGCTATGCTTTAGTTTCTAGAGAAGCTCAACATGACCACGTTGTAGCTATCATTGGAAGACAAGGTAAGGGTATACATAGTGACTCTTTTATACAAAATCTAGCTAATAGTCATATGTGCAGTAAATGTGATGACTACGATGCTATTGGAGTCTATACAGGTAGAGCCCAAGCTGCAGATGAAGAAAAGCAAAAGAAACGTCAACAAAAGAATAAAGCAAAATAATGATTGATGACGATGTCCATCCACGTATGAGTTTAGTTGAAGCTGAATTAGCTGGCTTTCAACCTGGGTCCCATATTCATCAAATGGCTACCCACAAAGATGAGTCCCGTAGGTTAATGAACCTACAAAGGAAAGCTATTCAAGATACAGGTGAGACTCATAGTGGCCTCGGACGTTTAATTAGACTCCACAGTGCAGCTGCTCAATTACATTACAACTCCCACCGATTGTTGACTCTTAATGATAGTGAAGCAGATGAGCATTCTCAATTTGCTTGGGGAGCCACTGGAGACATTGAGTCATTGGGAACTCCTGACTGGTTAGCTTGGATGAAAAAATTCCACAAAGAAGGGACACTCCATCCCAGAGTTCCTTGTGTTAGTTGTGGAAAACCCATCGATGAAAAAGATGTTAGAAATGTTGGGGTAAACGACCATATGAAAGACTACTGGGCAGCTATTGGTTGGGTTTGGTGCCCCACGTGTGACGATAGACATAAGGCTGAAGGCAAATGACAGAAGCACATAGTAGAAACGAAACACATAGATATACAGCTCACTTTCCAGAGCATGAACCAAGAGAGGGAGACCCTAATTATGTCGATTTTAATGCTTACCGTAGAAAAACTCATGCAACCGCTCAGTGTGCCGTTGGCCTTCATCATAATGACTTTTCTGAGTGCTCTCTTGACCGGCCACTCGAGCTTCATCACGCTCATATAGAGTTTGCACTCCAGAATGGAGTGGATCTCAAGTGGTTGGAAGCCGATTATCCCGGCGTGAGCGACCCCGACAGCGTTGGCAAGTGGGTAGAGAGTGCTGACAATTTAGTTTGGTTATGCTTTTTCCACCACAGAGGCCATGGTGGAGCCCACGTTGCTAGTGCTTCAGATTACGAAGCCGAAAAATACATCAGGAAGTTCATCTCATGAATTGGGCCGAACGCTACTCTACAGCAGCAGAAGATTTACAAGAAAAGATTCGTGGCTTTATGTCAAATAATCCCAACTCTGAACGAGCAGTTAAAAATAATCCTGTTGCCAGAAGATGCAAAAGCTGTGGCACTCTTGTAGCAGCTAATGAACTTACTAATGATGGTAATAACTGTCTAAACTGTTAGGTAAATATCATGAATTGGTTACAGAGGTACTCAGCAAAACCAGGAGACTTAATGAAAGCACTCCGTGATGGAGATAAATTTGCTGTAGCTGAAGGTGTATTAAGAGTTGGTCCACGTAGTCATACTTTAGCAAGAGAGTATGGAGATGGAATAAATGGTGGTCGCATCAATTTTCCAAATGGCCATTCTATTTCTGTAGCATGGGGTCCCCACAATTACAGTGGAAAAGAAGAATTTCCCACACATGTAGAGACAGCCCATTTTTCTCCAACAGATGAATTTGTACCACACCCTACAAGAGACTCCCATGACGATGTACAGTCATATATGAATCACGAAGAAGTTAATAAATTCATCGATTATATTAAGGGACTTTAAACAATGAATTGGTTACAAAGATATGCAGCTTTTCAAGACTGGAGAAAAGATCCAGAATTGATCTCAGCTGAACACAAAGATTTAGAAAAAATACCCGATCCCCACGAAAAAGTAGAACGCTTATTTCAACACTATAGAGACCACCAAGAATTTGGTGGTACTTGTTTGCACTGTAATAGAGAAGAACACAACGAAGCTGTTCTTTTACGTGGAGATATGGGTCTTGAAAAATATAGGAATAACGTAAATCGTGGACTTCTTGCAGACCCACGTGAGCATAGTCAACGTCTATGCCCAGAATGTAAAAATTCAACAGCTCGTCAACAAATGCAGAGGATTATAGATGAACTGGGCTGAGAGGTACGCCTCTTCGTTCTCTCCTAGTGTACAAGAGGCTTGGGGGAAATATACCCAACATACCAGTACACCTAGTGAGACTCAAAGCTACCATACCCAGGCTGCAGATCTACTCAGGGATGTATTGGTAAAGATTGATACATCTAAGAGAGCCTGGCAAAGAGGCCTAACTAGCAAGCCCAAAGGTGACATCAATTTAAAGAAAAAAGCATTAGAGCTTAGACAATTCCATGATGGAGAAGCAGCAAAAAAATGATTAACTGGAGTCAAAGATATGCTAGTAGACCTCGATGTACGTTCTGTCATGGACCCAGTCACTTTGTAAAAAATGCAGTAGAATGGACACCTGAAAATGCTTACACTCTAGGACTCCCAAGACCTTCTACATCTACCGAAACTGCAAACCCTGGAAAAGACATTGTCCTACATAAAAGAGTTCCAATTCCGTTTGTTGCTGAATTCTTAAGTAATGGTGGAGCTCCATTAAACAATTATGATAGAGAACAAATGGCTATCAAAGAGCATAAATGCCCAATGTGTGGAATAGCTTTTGGGGAAGATGAAAAAGCTGTAAGATTTAGTGACTTCTTTAAGCGTATTCAAAGAGACTCAACGGGAAGCACAGAAGGTGATCTGCGCTCTAACGATAGAATGTGTTTAGCAGATCACTTTGATCAAGGTCCAATAGAAGAACTGAGGGATAGAGCTACTCAACATACTGCTAGTCAAATTAAAGATTATCTTCAGTACACGGTTGGACTATCAAAAGGAAACTGGAAACGGTTAAAAAATGTACTCCTTAGTGTTCCAGACGTAAGTAGACACCTCCATACCGATGAAGTTAAATCATTTGGAAACTTTTATAAGGACTAGGTAATGAGTCTTGTAAACCCTAGTGTTTCCAAGGGAGAAATTGAATAAAAAAATTTCGCGGTTTGGGTTGACCAACAAATTCTAGGCCTTATACTTAACAGTAGTTATAAAGAACAGTTAATATCATTAATTATACTAATATCGTTTATATATGTGACGAGCCCGAGGGGGATAAAATGGCATGTACTAAGTGTGATCTATGTCAAAAGTGTGCATGTAAATGTGAATGCTTTGATGTTGACGGAGAAAGTATAGAAGATCTTGTTCTTCCCAAGACTTACAAGCTGACTATTACAGATCAGAAAGAAAACTGGAGTGTAAAGTACAAAGCCAACATAGATATCCTTCAGTTGATGTTTATTTTGGAGGAAATCTTTGGAATTCAGTCAGAATTCCTTACAGAAACTGAAGAACTCGGAGAAGTTCAAGAATTTGTTGATGATGAAGAAGAATAGTATTGTAAACAACAGTAAAATTCACTGTTAGTTGTAGAAAATTTATGTTTGGGGATGAAATGTCGGAAAGAAACATAGGAAAACTTGGTAAACTTGCCCCACAAAGGCCAGAAGGGTTGCATGCTTTAGCATTTTACCAGAAAAATCCTTTGCCAACTGCCCCAGTTTCTGTTTCTGTCCCCAAAGTTGCTAGCTGGGAGATGTTAGGGAATGATCAGTACGGTGATTGTACTTTCGCTGGTATTGTACACGCTAGAATGGCAACAGCTTCTACCCTTTCCCTTAAAGAAACATTTCCAACTACACAGCAAGTAGTTCAAGCTTATTTAAAATATACCAATGGACAAGATTCTGGTGCTGTAGAGGCTGATCTACTTAAGTACTGGCAGTCTAATCCATTATTTGGGTCCAAGATTGCAGCTTATGCTCCTACAGATAGAGCAGATTTCCAAGAGTTAAAGTCAGTAATTGCTAGTTATGGCTTAGCTTACATTGGTATTGAGCTTCCAACTCCAGCTGAAAGTCAATTTGCAGCCCATAAGCCTTGGACTTTAACCCATACACAAGCTGATAGAAATATCCTCGGTGGACATTGTATTATCCTTGTAGGCTACGATAAGGATTACGCATACGGAATTACCTGGGGAGCTGTACAACCAATTGCTTGGAGCTGGTTGCAAGCTTACATGGATGAGTCTTGGGCCATCATTACACCAGAGATCGTAATAGCAGGTAAATATGGGCAACTACGCCTTAATGACCTCTTAGCAGATATTGAGAAACTATAATGACACTTCCGTTAAGATTTTCTGAGGTACAGGATTCAGAAGAGACCTGTTCAGAGTGTGGTGGACCTGGTCCATTAAATAGTGAGGGACTTTGCAGTGCCTGTGCTGGTAAAGAGCGACAAGCTTCTGTAAGACCCTCAACTTGGGTAACTGCAGGAAATCTTGAACCACAAATTTTACAAAAGCTTGAAGAAGTAGATCAAAAGCTCGATATGATTGCTGGTGATGGTGAACCCTTAGAGGACATTCTTCGACATGACCAAGGACATGACCATTGGCATGCCCAATACGGAGACGAACCTTGTACTTCCGAGGAAGATTGTGCTCAAAAGCGTTCTAAGTATGATGCTATGGATGCTGCTGGTATGGGTAAGGAAGCTAATGGTCCTACAGGTCATGGTTGGCCTGCCCAAGCTATTCAGCATGCTCTTACACCAGCACAGCAAGCAGCTAATAGAGGGCATGCTCTTAAAGAAGTAGCTTTAGGGCTTGGTGCAACTGGTTTAGCTGCAGGGACTGCATATGTTGTCAATAAAGTAAGAAATAGACAACAAACAGCTCCCAGAACTTATGCTGAAGACCCCCAAATAGCTGAAACTCGAAAAGCTTTAGGAGAGTTTGATTTTGAACACCAGCTTAGACAAATTGGTCTTGATACAGAGCCAGAACAAACTCCACAACACCCACAATATAGCTTAGAATCTCATGGAAATAAGTGGGGTCCAGCTTTCAATAAACAAAGTTCCTGGATTGTAAGAGCAGATAGTGCTGCTAATGCAGAACATTCAGATGACCCATCTGGTGTAGGGTATGAGGGACCATTATTTGGAACAGCAGAAAGTGGTTCTCCTGGTGGAGAGTCAGCTGGTTCTACTTTCCTTGGTGGAAAATACTTCAAAGTAGTTGCTGCAAGTGGAATGATGACTAACTCAGGGTTGAACCCAACAGCACCCGTAACCCCAACTGCTCCTATGGGTCAGGTTAATCCGGCTGCTAATCCAGTTGATCCATCTACAGAGACTGAACCAGCAAGTGTAACAAATCAAAAGCAACAAATGTTGTCTTTCCATAGATTTGCTGATGCTGATTCATTACCAGCTATGCAAGACGGGCATTGGCTTGGTGGAGAAGGTTCAGATAGAATAGCTCTAGTTGGTATGGGTAATGGTGGAGCATCAGACGGAGCTGATCCAGCAAGTGTAGGAGATGGTGACGTTATGAGGTGGGGTTCTGTAGGTTATAATGAGAGTCTAACAAAGAAGGCTACAGACTCTGATTTGTACTTCCAAGGGTACTGGGATGCCAGAGAAAACAAAAAGCTGGATGAAGTAATTGCAGCTGTCTCCGATGACTATATCCACGGATACAATGACGGTAAGATCTATCGTATGACCCCAACCCAATCAGCTCCTCCCAACAGAACTCATGTTCATGTTCCAATCAAAATGGCTAGCTGTGTTGAGTGTAATGGAATTAAAGTAGCTGCTTGTGCACAGGAAAGTTGCATTGACGACGAGGGTAATACCAAGATTGGATCCCGTTGCTTAAACTGCAATGGCTCAGGAAATGTTTGCTACGATTGTGGTGGAGAGATCCGTTTTACCGCTGCACGTATTGGTGATGAATATGATGCTGACCCAAACGATGACCCAGCCGATAGGACATCGATAGTAAATTTTAATTTAGACACCCCAGAGGTCAGGGGTGCTGATGAAATGTTTGATCCATTAAGCTTAGACGTTTGTGCATGTGGAGACCCAAATTGTGTACATGGAAAGTCTACTCCAAGTGATATTGGATGTTTAGCTTGTGGTGCAGCTGACCAACCATTAAAGTGTGGTAATTGTGACTCAAAAGAGTTCGACCCAATTCAAGGTTGTGCAAGTTGTGGTGAAGAAGGTACCCAGGGTGTTTGTGCAAATGGTTGCTCAAAGAAACTACAAACCCGTCCAGGTGTAGAGCATAAGGCTGTAGAGGACGATACAACTCCTATATTAAGAGGTGTAGATAGTTTTAGTTTTGGTCGTGGGACTTCTAGAATTAAGTTTAACAGAGGTAAGTCATGAAGTTTGAAGATGTAAGTAGGAAAGAGTTTATTAAAATAGCTTTTGACTACACGCCTGGTCCCCTTGTTGACTGTAAGGGACCAAATGGGGAACCAGGTAAGAAAGCTTCTTATGCAGATTGTAAGTGCTATACGTATACTCCTGGGGATGAATCTTCTATTAAGGAAGCCCATAGAAAAGCGTATATGCAGGATTACCATAAACAAAGAGCTAAAAGACTAGGTGCCGTAAAGACTTCAGTTCCATTCTTTAGTCCTACAAATAGCCCAGTTGATGAAAATACAGAAGTACCACAAACTGCAGCAGATGATGCAGCTACAACATCAGATGGACCAACTTTTACAGATTACCAAAGTGGCCTATCGGCTGCAGCAAGTAAAATTTCTCACAAGGAGCAAAACATGTACGAAGCAGACGATTTAGTCAGACTTGCCAGACAGGTAACAGCTGACGTTTCCTGGTTCAATGGTAAATCAGACAGTATCTATAACCGCTTAGAGCAACTACAGTCGGTTATTGATGAGCTTAGAACAGCTTCGTCTGACCCCAATTTAGACCACAATAGCCTTTCAAAGATTTCTAGCATTGTTACAGAGCTAGATACCGAAAAGGAATCTTTGCAAAGAGTTGCTTCGGAATATATTGATTTTGACACCGAAGAGTACTTAAACAGTCTTCCAGGTGGAACTGTTGCCAGTACTTATAGACCAACTAACTTTGGTACTATGGACCTTGGTGAGGATGATGGTTCACTTCTTTACCGTACAGCAAAGACTATTGAAGATGAGTTTGCTAGTGCTGACTGGGTCAATCTAGTTACAGCAGGTGCTGAAGTATGGGTAGAGGACCAAAACAACTCACTTCTTAATAGTCAGAGTTCAACTAGAGAAGCTGCTTCTTACTACATTGAGCAAAAGACACTTCCTATCCTCGATGTTACTAAGAGAGCTGCTGTTATCGACAATTTTATTGAGAATGTTGAAATTGTTAGAAGAGACAAAGTTGCTAGCAGAGAGTACTATACTCCCAAGACAGCTTCTGCAAAAGTAGCAAGTGTAGATGACATCCTTGGTACCGACGCCAACTGGTTCTAATTATGAAAGACTGGAAAGGTTTTCAGGTACTCCCTGACGACCTACTCTCAAATTTTAATAGAGTATCTAGTGTACAGGAAGAAGTAGAAGAAGAAACTGTCACTAAAAAGTCTGCTAAAGAAATGGAATTAGTAGACCACCTTAAGAAATGCCTTGGTGAAACAGCTGTTCTCTACCACATGGCCCATGGTTTCCACTGGAACGTAAAGGGCCCGGACTTCCAAGAGTATCACATACTCTTTGAAACTATCTATTCTGATATTTATGATGCTATTGACCCAATGGCCGAAAATATTGTTAAGCTAGGATTTGTTGCTCCATTCTCTTTGAAGACTTTCATTGACCTTTCAGATATTAAGGAAGTTGGAGACCTTAGAGCAGAGCCAAAGGGTTTAGCCAAGACCCTGCAATCTAAGAATGCTCAAATTATTAAGTCTCTCAAAGACTGCTTTGATAAGGCGGATAAAGACAGGGAACAAGGCATAGCTAATTTCATTGCTGAGCGTATTGACTCCCACCAAAAATGGGATTGGTTCCTTAAAGCATCATTAGGTATGTAATGATTAAGTATTGTCTTTTATGTGGTGGAAAATCCCACATAAAAGACAAAACTGCCTCAAATAGACCAAGTTTAAAGTATAACCCAGAAACACAAACAGGTTTGCAAAAACTTGAATCTGGAATGTCGAGTCCAGATTTTAAAAATGCTGAAGAGTTAGTAAGTTTTCACAATAAGCATTGTGGTAATTTATGTCACCCAAATTGTGAGCTCAATAAGATCTTTACTACTTCAGAGTCTAATTTAAATCTTTCAAGAAAAGAATTCCAAAGAAAAATAGATGATGACCCCTTAGAGTTTTCATTAGGCTGGGAACCAGGTGAATTAACACATCCTTCTTTGCATCAGCAAGTAGTAGCTCCAGCTATGGCAAACACTGATATTGGTGAAAGACAATGCATAATTTGCAAACATCCAATAGCTGATGATGAACCCAGTGTACGTTGGAAGACCCAAAGAAAAAGTGGACAGCCCATCATAGATGTAAGAAGACCAAAGTATAGACAACTAGATGGGGGTTTTGTGCCTGGTCCCCTAAGTAAGCTCAAAGACTACGATGAGTGGAATGCACGTTATAAAAATTATCAAGATAAAGCCCAGGAAGTATGGAAAAGCCCACCCAGCCAAGAATCGATGCAATCAGATGATTGGGATGCTGTACAGAATAGAGGAAGATTTACACGTCCTGGGGCAGGTGTAAATGGAATTAAAAGTCCAATAACAGGACGTGAAATATCTTTAGAACCATTTCACTCAGGTTGCTATACAGTATTGACTAGTCAATGCCCAGCAGCCATACATAGACCTGAGTCAGACTTTGAATTTGGAACTGGTGGGCATGGGCATTTTAAACCCAATCCAGGTGGGAGAAGAATAGTGTCATCAAAATCCTATAAAATGTCAAAAGTTAAATGTTCTATTTGTGGCAAGGGGCCAAGAACAGGTAGAGTAGCTGCCAGAGTAGACTGGGGTCCCAAAGACGATGTTAGAATACCAGAGCGAGGTGGTTTAGACTTTAAGCCATTCGCTGATGATCTTACGAAAGAAGATATTAATTTCCACAACGAGCACTGTGGTAGTTCATGTCATAAAGATTGCCCAATAGATAAAATGTTTACTCTTGCTGAAAATAATATTAGCAAGTACAGCCCAGAGCAAATAAAAAAAGTAATTAATACAAAATCTACTGAAGAACCTGAACATTCTGCCCTTTTAACATATGAATTTAATGAGGGAGATTTTGGTGAGCTAGGCCCTGTAGCCAAAGATCTTAGTAAAGATAGATTACTTTACTCTTTACATCATGATATCTCTTATCACCCAGATTTGCCTACACTTTCTCCAAGTAATCCGGTGACTTTTAATAGACCCAGCGATGAAGAGTTAGAGTTCGGTAAATGTCTTACTTGCCCACATATAATTGCTGATGATGAACCCTCTGTAAGATTTTCTAGGCCAAGACAAGCAAATGTACCAGTAATTGGTAAAAATGGATATAGACCCTTTTATATGTTGACAAGTGAGTCATACGATTTAAGAGGCGACGATGTTAAACGTAATAAATTTAATCAGCCAGTATTGGGCATACACCCTTCCTATAGATTTAAAGATGAGGGTAAATTCCAAGAACGATATAATCGTTACCAAGATAGAGTAAAAGAACTCTTCAACAATAGAAATCCCTTTAGTGGTTGGGGTTCACAGTCTAATCGAAAAGCACCCGAGGGAGAATACCCAGAAGTAAGGCATCCACTTGGAAACGAAAGACCTTTTACAGAAAGTTTTCTATCTGATGCAATGTGTATGGGTTGTCACAATAACCATATGTCTTTTTGTCCAGCTGCTCAACCTCGACCAGGAGAGACAAGAGCTGATATAGAAGCTAGTGACTTTACTTTTGGGACAGGCGGTGGAAACCGTTTTAAGCCCAACCCAGGTGGGAGAAGAATAGTGTCATTTAGAGTGTACAAAATATCTAATATCTGGGGTAAATTATTTAATAAAAATAAGAAGACTTTAGGAGACTTCAAAGTAGCTAGGTCTCCTTTGGAGGACTTTAAGGTAGTTAAGACCCATTTAGAAGGCTTTAGAGTTTATTCAGCTGCTGGAGAATACCAAGAGCGTAGACGTAGAGAGCAAGAACGTCTAAAAGTAAATTTTAACAGAAGAAGAATCGTTTTTCCAGGTGATCGTGTACAACCTGAGCAGTCTTCTCCACAAGAACTTAAGTCGATGGAAAGACAAGAAAACAGAGATGTTAATTATCACATCAGCAATTGTGCAGATAATTCTGGCGATAATTGTGTAGATGATTGCCCAATTAAAAGTAGGATTGAACAATTAAAGATTACTCCAGCTATAGATTATGATGCTGAGTATAAGAAAGTTTATGTTCAAAGAAGTAGAGACTATCTCTCAAGTCATGGTATAGTTCCAAATAACGAAAACCACGAAAAGCAACTTAAGATAGATGATAACTACCGTGGTATTTTCAACAGATTAAATCTGGAATACAAGAGTGTTAAGTCTAAGTTTGGAGAAGGCTTTGACCCTGTTGAAAGTTTCCGACACAGAATTAATCAGCAAAGATTAGCTCCTGAAGAATTTGATATCCAAGAGGATATTCCAAGGGACCAAGCTTACCAGCAAAGTATTAACAGAGAAAAAGTTCCTGGATATGTTGACTATACTAATGATAAGAATGCTGAAAACCGTTCTTTCCTAAGACAACGTAACCGTGAAAATTGTGGTTGTGGTTGTGGTGGCGATCAAAAAACTCACTTACGTAATTTTACGGATTGGTGGTGGAAGGAAAACTTCTCCGATTGTGAGTGTGGTTGCCAAGGAGATTATGATGACCACAGAGAGCATTACCTTGCTGGATTAGTTAAGATCCGCAGAAGAAAACCAAAATAAAGCTAAATTAGTAATGTTATTCTTTAAGTATCCCATAACCAGTAAAAAGGAACGGTATGGAAGATAACGCTGCTGAAAATATTATTAAGGTTGTAGCCTTACTAACGGCTATTTTATCTGGGCAGGAAGAAGAAGCTCATTCTGCTGTAGAAGAGAGTGATCCAATGGAGCTATTTAGTGCTCTAGCTGGTTTATTGCTTTCCTCTATGGGTGCTTTAGCTGCCCTACAAGATAAGGATATTACGAGCTACTTACAAAGCTTAGGCCTTGCAGCTGCTCGATCACTTTAATTATGATTTCTGAATTACCCGAAGGTGTAACCCTTAACTCTCCAAGAGATGAATTTGAAGTTGTTCTCCCCTGTGAAACTATTCAACAGTGGATGTGCACTAAGTGTCAAATAACTTTAGAGGCTCAACTTACTGGTGAGGAGGGTAGGTGGCAGGGATTTGTTACCTTGCTAGATGTCAACAGAGTAGTCTGGCAAGATAGATTACCTAAAGTAGAAGAAAAAGCAAAGAAAATTCTCTTAGAAAACTTTGAGAATAGAATAGATAGACATAGGAGGACCCACTAATGATTAAATATAGTCAACCTGGGACCAAAGGGTCAGATACCCTTATTGATAAGCAACCACTTTCTGCTACTGCTGTTCCAAGAGATGATGATGGTGGCATAGACGACAACGATGGGTCTAACAACAACTAGGAGATGGTGTGAAGGACTTAGAGCCAGTAACACACGCATTTATTCCTGATACCCAAGCTAAAGAAGGAGTTCCAACAGACCATTTGGACTGGATTGGTAACTACCTTGTTGAACAATTTCATGATAAACCCTTAAAAATCATCCATGCTGGTGATCATGGAGATATGCCCTCTTTGTCTTCTTATGACAAGGGTAAAAAGGCCATGGAAGGTAGAAGGTATAAAGCTGACATAGAAGCAGCTAAAAAGGCCTGGAGGATATTAAATAGTCCTTTAGACGATTATAAAAAGTTCCAACAAAGGAATCACAAGAAGATTTGGGAACCTGAAAAGTATATTACCTTAGGTAACCACGAGGATAGAATTAATAGAGCCATTGAGTCTGACGCCCAATTAGAGGGTGTCATTTCTATTGATGATTTAAACTATAGAGAATCTGGTTGGACTACTCTCCCATTTAAAGAGGTATTATGGCTAGATGGTGTAGCTTACAGTCACTTTTTCTATAACCCTATGACTGGTACTCCATACACTGGAACAGCTGAAAATAGACTTAAGAACATTGGACACTCATTTACAATGGGTCACCAACAGACTCTTATGCATGCTATTAGATTCGTAGGTGGTAAAGCACAGCATGGATTAGTTGCTGGTGCTTGTTACTTGCATAATGAAGACTATAAGGGGCCTCAAGGGAATGCTCACTGGAGAGGAATCATCATCAAGCATGAAGTAAAAGATGGTGCTTACGATCCCATGTTTGTTTCCCTTAACTACCTTTGCAGAAGATATGAGGGTATGTCTTTAGAGAGATTTATGAGTAAGAAGTACCCTAACCTGTAAAGTTCTAACTATGTCAAGTAAGTAATATGGTTAGAAAAACGTTTAGGTGTAGATTAAACAATCTTGTTACAGAATACAACAGAGATTACGTACTCCAAAATATTATCTTAGGTTTCAAGTCTATGAACCCAGAGATAACAGATGCTAAAGATGGTAGATTTAGTATCACTGTAGATACTGACCAACTGACCCCAACTCAAGTAAGAGATAAGCTTCTTTTTACTAGTTTTGTACAGGCCGTAAGTACGGGTGAGTCTAAAAGAGAAGTTAGAAGAATCCCTAAGTTTACCAGTAAAAACCCCCAAGATCTTCCAGTAGACGTAAAATTAGAAGGCTATAGAGTGCTAGATCCAACTGGAGAATCTGGAGAAGGACAAATGTCCTATACTATTGGAGACCATATGGGTAAGAAGGAAAAGGACCCCATTACTGGTCTTACGGATAGTATTAAGGGTGGAGTAGTTGTTAAAGACCCCCTAGAAGACAAATCTAGGAGTATAGTACAATTACTTGGAGATGGGGCTGCTTTCTCTGGCACTGTAGCTACAAAGACTTCTTGGGTTGTTGAAGCTGACACTGATACCCCAGCTACTTCGTCTAGTCCCTCTGGACCTGGTAATATTTCTCCAGCTTTTGCCGGAGATACAGAGGAAAATGACTTAGGTTCTACTGGGAAAGACCTTACCAGTGATGCTAATAGTCTTACAGGAACTGCTAGTAAAAGAGTTTCTTCTTGGATTTTCCAAGCTGAATCTAATAATTTTAACGCTGAAGAAACAGGTGCTGTTTTTGGAGTTGAAAACGGTGGGTCTGGGCAAACAAGTGGATTAGATACCGTAAACCCTACAAGTACAGAAACAAGCTCTAATGCTGAAGGGACGGAACCCCTTAATAGGGATTCGGGTACCTTTTTCCATGGTGGTTCTAATGGTATGGGGTTTACTACAGAGCAAGATGAGGATGATCCCAGTAAAATAGTTCGGGACCCTACCGCATTAGAAGTACAAACTACCGGAGCTGGACAACCAGCTGGAGTACCTACTGGTGGCAGCTCTTGGAGTACAGCATTTGGTTCTAAAATGTTTGGTTTAGCAGATAATATATACGACAGTGATTACGGAGATGATTTTGACGACTACTAAGTTTACCTACTATGGAGTAGGACAAGCCCCTACTAGATTCCAACCTGGGGATATAATTTTTACTCACCAAACTGGTATTCCTGCTGAGCTGATTAGAGTTGGCCAATTCATCAGATATCATGGGGAAATGAAAAAATTTGCTCATTGGAACCATGTTGCTATGGTAGTAGATAATACCGGTACTATTATTGAAGCCGTAGGACGTGGTGTTTCTTATGGACATATTGATGACTATAAAGATGTTGAGTATGTAATTGTAAGTACTAAGCTCAACAAGCAAAGCAGAGAGCAATCTGTAGCTGCTATGACCTCTTTCCTTAAGGATAAGTACGGTTGGTTAACTATTACCTCTATTACTTTACAGCTCCTTACAGGTATTAAGATTCAATTCTCTTCTAGTAATTCCAAGGTTTGTTCAACTGCTGCAGCTATGGCCCTATGGGCTGGTGGTGTCATCTTTGACAGAGACCCTAATGAAATGATGCCTGCTGACTTAGCTTCAGCTTTCAATGTGGAGATTCCAAATGATTAATTGGAAACAAAGATACGCTATAGCACCACATGCTGACTATGATCGTATGGAGTATAAAACTCCTAGAGAAATAATATCTAACTATGAAGTTAATATGGGTGAACTATCTGACTCTCCTGACCCAGAGAATTTTTGGCAACAAAAGCTAAAAGAATCTAAAGAGTCTGGATTACATGATGACATTAAAAAGAATGGTCTAAGTAAACCTATTGCCGTCATCGAATATAAGGGTGGCGGAGATGGAAATGTTGCTGATAAAGAAATTTTTGAAGGACACCACAGACTTATTAGTTCATTGGAAATAGCTTCAGATAAGCCGATCCCAGTAAAGATCTTAACAGATAATCCATATTTCTATCCACGTTCTACTTATAATAACGGAGACCTCTAATGATTAATTGGAAACAAAGATACGCCGGTTGGAGTGAGCAAGGTTTTTGGAAACCCTTACCCAACGAATTAGATGTAAGACCTTCTTCTATTCACGGAAACGGTCTTTTTGCAAAAGAAGACATTCCAGCTGGTAGAGATTTTGGTGTTACCCATATTAGAGGTGATGGGAGATTTGCTGAAGGAGTTATTCGTACACCTACTGGCGCCTATATCAATCATAACGCCGAAACTCCTAATTGTGAGTTTTATAGACATGGTGAAAATGATATGTTTAGTAGTTTACGTGCAATTAAACCAGTTGGAAAAGACGAAGAATTGACAGTTAAATACATTGCTTACGACCCCACCGCTGCAAGCCCTGGTATCCCCCATGGACCCTTTTTAGATAGATAATCCAAAATGATTAATTGGAAATAAAGATACGCTATAGCACCTCGTTCTGCTTACCATCACATAGAGTATAAAACTCCCCGTGACATAATATCCAATTATGCAGTTAATGAAGGAGAATTCCATGACTCATTATTTGGTAATGGTCCAGGTACACCTTCAAAAGTTGATCCAGAAGAGTGGAATGCATCAGAGGATACTGATTACCGTAGCCCCAATAATCAAAAACTTTTTTGGAACGATAAATTACAAAAAGCCAAAGAGTCTGGGTTATACGATGATCTTAAAAAGAATGGGCTAAAAGAACCTGTTTCCTTACTGCACCTAAAAGATGATTATAAGTCACTCAGTCCATATCACCAAAAAAGCAGCAATAGAGAAATTTTTGAAGGTCATCATAGACTTATAAGCTTATACCATTTAGCTCCTGATACCCCCATCCCAGTAATGATACATCATCGACAACCGTATGCTGATAGAACCAATGCAGATGACTTTATGCAAACAAGTTACTAATCTACTTGATTAGTTAAAATAGTAGGTATAAACTAATAATATGAGAAAAGTCACTATTGAGTTCACATTTAATCCAGCTAATCTTCAAACATCTGAGTTAGCTGAGCAAGAGGTCCATGAAACCTTTACCCAACTTGTTACTTCATTGAGGAACCAAGTTAACAACGTACAAGGTACTATTAAGTTTTCTGAAGTAGAGTAATAATTGCCTCTGTAGTATAATGGATATTACGGCTGTTTTGTAATCAGCGGATACAGGTTCAATTCCTGTCGGGGGCTCTCCTAAAAGAAAGGAAAAGTTATGCAAAACTACTTGCGTAATGTCGTTAGAACCGGTGTTCCGGTCGTTGTTGGTACCGTAGTTGCTTGGTTAGCCAGTAAAGGTTTTAATCTTAAGAGTGGACAGTTTGCTGTTTTAGCTCCTGTACTCTCAACTGGTTACTACGCTGCTATCCGTAAGCTTGAAGAGAAGTATCCAAAGCTTTCCTGGTTACTTGGTGCACTTCCAGTTCCAGCTACAACACCACCAGTAACTAAGTAACTAAGTAATAAGTTTCCTAGCTCAGTCTAGGAGTTGAGAAGGATGCCCTATACCGTAAGGATAGGGAGTCTGTTTGATTAATGCGCAGGAGACCTCTACAAACAGGGTGCTGACTCCTTCTCACCTTGAGGGGTAGTTCAGTGGTAGAACGTCGGGTTTTGGTCCCGAATGTCGAGGGTTCGAATCCTTCCCCCTCAGCTCAGCTTACCGGGTGTGGATCGGTTATCCAACTAGAGCTTATATCTCTGGCCCCGTAGGTTCGACCCCTACCACCCGGACATTTCCATGGTCACAGGTTCAATTCCTGTTCTCCGGACCAATGTAAAGAGGTATAGTATTCAAAGTAAGTGGCGAAGTACTTGTCCAGCGTTGCTATTGCAACAGAATACGGAGCCTATTATGTCATCGTTATTTGATTTTGACTCAACCCAGGACCTTGTCTTTAATGCTAAGACGGCCGGTAAAGCTGTAATTTCAGCCAAACATGAAGTACTTTCTAAAGCAGGAGACTTCATTTTCCTTGCTCACACGGATAAAGAGTTTGCTCTCCGTTGCCAGATGGTTGATGACACCATCAATAGTGCTGCCCGTAGGAAGTTAGCTTCCGTATCCGACAATAAGGGTAAGTTAGTTAGAGCTATTTATGATGAATGGCAGTTACGTCATGCTTCTTGCCAAATTTGCAAACCAGCAACTAGTACAGATAGAGTAACTTCTGCTCCAAAGTTGAGTGACTATTTTTTAGTCTAGAGCCCTCCCTAAAGCTTGCAGTTAATTGGCAATTTGGGCAGGGCAAAGGCGAAAGTGATCCAGACGGACCCGAAGAGGGTGGTTCTAACTACGAAACAGAAGCTGAAACTGGACAAAGATCAGCTGAACCAGCTCGACGTAGAAATAGAAACTATAGAATCAGTACAGATGTACGTGAGTTTAACTCAGGCCAATTTCCAGCATCTTCCTATGATGTCCCCGGAAGAGAAGAAATTAACGTTGGAGACTATGTACGTTTAGCTGGAACCGAAGGTGGGCACTATATTACCCACGGTAGAGTAGCAGCTAAGAACCCAGAGTTTAACCAGTTCCTTATTAACTGGGTGTCTGGACACCCTTCAGATACTAGAGAAAGTAATAGAGACCTTGGACCCAATAAGGGTATCTTATCCAAGTCAGCTTCTATGACTCAGTTCCACTTTGCTGATCCAACACGTCCTAACTTCTATAAAGTTGATGAAGATGAGCTTCCAGAGCACCATAAAATTGCTCTTAGTGATATTGGAGAATTTGCTCCACGTTGTACAAGTGTACACCCAAGATCAGGTGCTTGCCCAAGACCAGCTGCAAAGATTGATGGTAAATTTGGGTTAGAATGTCAACCTTGCTTAGATGGCTACAAAGAACTTCCTGACCCAAGTCAAATGTTCTGGAACTGGGAAAGTGCTAAGGGTGCTACTAGACCCAGTAAGCGTAACGTCTTTGAAAGAGATCAAAAGGGCAGAATCATTAGAAATGAAAGAGGAATGCCAAGACAAAAGACGGTCGAAGAATGGCCTGACCTTGATGCTCAGCTAGCTACAGATAGATTGCAGGCTAAAGGTAAAAGACCATCTAATTGGCGTGCTTTCAACTGGATGACCGGTAGGAAAGAGAAGTTTGCTCCTCTCTCTGATAAGCCACATACCGTTGTACGTCTTAAGGGGACCAAGCCTGGCGAAAAAGCCTATAAGCTTGAGGCTTTTGACTGGGGTCCATATAATGAAGAGCAGTCAAAAGTTGAAAAGTATAACTCAGAGCACCCAGAAGAAGACCTAAGTAGTTTTGAGGGTCGTTGGGACCCATACAAGAATATTGAGCCACTTCCTAAGTCGGAAGAGGGTTGGACTAATGTTGTTTTGGACCAAATTGATTACAGTCAGGTCCAAAAGAAGCATAAGTTTACCTTAGGCGGGCCCCCAAAGAGTAGAAAACCAAGTGTACGTAACTTTACTCAGCCAGGCTCTAGTGGTGGAAATACCGGTAGAGGTAGACCTTCATCGTTTGGTAGAGGTCTTATCCCCAAGGGTAATGCAAAAACCCCAGACGAGAGCCCAGCTTCTGGTGAACAACCACCAAGCATCTTTAACGAAGAAGAAGAGTATCCCAGTGAGTAATCCTGTAGAGGAATATATCCAAGCTACATCTTGGAAAGTTGCTACAGGTTATCCAGATTACATTTGCACTTCCTGTGGAAACGTAACAGACCCAGGTGATATTGAGGGTGGAGATCTAATCGTAGATTCAAAAGATTCTGGTAATTCCTCCTTTAGATGTGAATGTGGTGGGCAACTTGTACGTAGCCACGTATTGACAGCTACTACAAAGAATCCTTATCTCGTTAAGCCTGGAGAGCCCGTAGACCCAGCTCAACAATCTGAACAAATCAATAATTTACCAAGGTCATTCAATAGAACGAGAGTTCCATCTGCAACTGTAGAAGGTACAAGTGAACCAGGTAATATTGATTCTGAATTTCCCTCGTTGAAGCCCAAAACGAAATAGTAAATGTAAGTCTAGTGATATCCTATACCAAGTAATAGATTCCGATTGATAAGGAAAGAAAATGTTTAGATTGAATATAAACCCCAAGAACCTATTTGTACGTACGGCCATGGACGACCTTCCAGCTGGTGCAGATGTTGGTGTTGACTTTGTTGAGCCTGGTAGTCCTATGCCTAAAGACTACATGGATACAAATGGTATCTTTACTCAAGAGTTTGCTGGTATTCAGCAGCAACAAAGAGCCGACCAAGCTAGTCAATATGACCGTGATAACGACAACGTTACTCACCCTGGAAACCCAAACCTTGACCCTAATATGAACCCAGCTCAACAAGTTGGTCCTTATGCTTACTTAGAGCGGGCTGCCAGTCAGTCTAAAGGTTTTCTCAACAAGCAAGCTCGTAAAAACTTTACCCTTGGTGTAGTTGCTTCTTTGGAGAATGACACCTTAGAGGGTGGAAGAGTTACGTACAAGAGCCCAACCAGATTAGCTTCTGGGACAGTAATTGCTGTTGGTGATGCAGAATTTGCTGTTATTTGGGACGACAAAACGGCATCCGTAGAGCGTAAGAGTGACTACGAATTAATGATTAAGGGCTAATGTTCAAAGCTAGAAAGACTAGAATTATTTTTCAACCTGAGGCAGAAGCAGTAAAGGCCCCAGTACTTGAGCTTCCTACAATTGAAGAACCAGAAGTAGTAATTCCTGAAGAAGTTGTAGGTATTAATTCAGCTGCAGTATTATCTAGACAAGGTATCTTTTCCCTAGGTAAGGTTACAGACTACGACGGAAAAGAATATATGTTCTTATGGGACATAAAAGGCAATAGATTAGCTAAGTTAACAGGAGAAAAAGTTTCAGATACAACCTGGAAACTTACTTCTGAATTCCTTTCTAGTCTATTTATTCCATTAGAACCCCCTAAGCTTATAACTCCTCCTCTACCTGCTCCAAAGGTTGAGGAACCTATTATCCAAAAGACAGTAGAAGAAATTAAACAACCAGAACCAGAGCTAGAAGAACCTCCATTAGAAGACTTAGATTTATCAGACGATGATATCTTTGCAAATGCTCAAAGGTTCTTAGAGACAGGTATTAGTCAAGAACAGATGGAGATGCAATGAACTTCGCTGAAGGTAGTGGACCTAGACAAGTTAAAAGGACCTGGCCATTAGGCCAGTTTGTTACTCTTTATGGAGTTGATGGCCACCCATCTAACGTACACCCAGCAACACCTCCATATCCTTCTTTAAAGTCTAATGGGACATTTAACGGTGGAGTCCCAGGTTCTGTTGTTCCTGGTTTAATCTTAGCATCTGGTGTTAATAATAACACAGATGTAGGTTTTGTATGTTCTCCTGGTTCTATGGAAGCTGTTACTGATATCCTTTCTACTGTAGTTACCCTTACAGCTGAATCTGATTGGTCTGGAACAGCTCATGTTACCCTGCAAGGTACTCAAAAGCGTTATATTGGTACTATAGACTATAGCTCAACAAACTGGGTTAATATTGTCTCAGGTACAGTTACTAGTGGAAATGTCCCAGTACGACTTGCTGTAAATGTTGCTTCTGGTACCCTTTACAACGCCTACCGTTTAGTTGCTTCTGGCGGACATGGAATTATTGACTGGGCTATCGCTGGTATGTTTACCGATCTTAGTGCTATGCAAGTTGGTGCTAATGCTACAGATGCTAATGGTCAAATTGGTCAAATGAGTATCCAAAACCCAAGAAGGGTTTCAATCTCCGGTAATACTACTACAGTATCCGGTAGCAATACTCCTTACGAGAATATTAAGTCCAATCACACTTGGATTGGCTAAGGGAAAGGCTATATAATGATCGAAAGACAGCAAAATATTCGTTACAGCATGAAGCAAAAGTTAGCAGCTAACTTTACCATGGGTATGAGTGAGATTAGAAACGGTTTTGATATCATTAAAAACGGTATGGAGAACGTTTGTGAGAATTGTGGTGGCCTTTCACCTCAATCCTGTATTACTTGCTCAGAGGCCAACTAATTTTAAGGGGTATAGTTCCCCCTTTTTTATAAGAGATTTTGTGTCAATCGATTCTACAATAAGTAGGATCAAAGAGAAAGTAAAGGGTTAATGACTAGAGAAGATAAGAGTGCATCAGCCGAGTTTCAGAGAATGAGACGTGAAGGCTTAACACTCCCTAGTAACCCTGTACGTGGTAGATTAGCCACGAAAGAGATCCTTACTAACGTAAGACAAGGATCTATGCTTAATGATGTTGGCCCTATGGCCATGCAGCAAGAATCACGTGGTAGAGAAAAGTTAGAAAAATTTAGCAGTATTCCGGACTTTGGGGTTGCAAATACTCAAAACCGTCGTACTGCTGCAGCAACAGGCTCAGATGCTCAGTGGGCCTGGCCAAAACTTCATGACCCTTTCGAATATTGGAGGGAGAGAACCTGGTGGTTCAACATGGAGGACCCCGATGAGCAAATGAAGAAGATTAGAGACTGGGCACGTCTTCTTTATACTACTCACTACTTAGTCCCCTCACTTATCGATATTTATACTCGGTATCCTCTTCTCGATATTGAGTTTGCTCACCCAGATAAAAGAATTGCACAATTCTACACAGAATTATTCTTTGATGGTCTGGACTACCAAGAGTTTTTGTTTGACCTTGGTAGAGAGCATTGGACAGTTGGTGAAGCATTTGCTATGGGGTCATGGCATGATGGTATTGGTGCCTGGGAAGATGATGAAATCATTAACCCTAACGATGTTATTGTAGCTAAGAATAGAGCTCTTAGAACCTACCAGTACCATATTAAAGTTCCAGATGAGATTAAGAAACTCATCGATACCAGAGAACCTGCCCAAGAGTATGCAATGCTTATGCAACTCTACCCAGATATTGTTGCCTGGGCTAAGCAGGATAAAGAAATTCCTGTTTCTGATGTTATTATGAAGCAGTTAAAGTTTAAGACTAACCCCTGGAGTGAGCATGGTACTCCTATTCTTCTTCGTGCTTTTCGTATGCTTATGCTGGAAGAATCTCTTAATGCTGCTCAGGATGCTATTGCTGACCGCCTGTATTCTCCCCTTATCCTTGCTACTCTTGGTCTTCCTAATGTTGACGAAGATGGTCCTTGGATTCCGGATGCTACTGAACTTCAGTCACTAAGAGATGACCTAAGTATGGCCATTAACTCGGACTTCCGTTTAATGACCTATCACCATGGATTAGATATTAAGAATGCTTTCGGTAGAGAAAGTATGCCAAGACTAGATGCTGACTTTATGCGTGTAGAATCTAAAGTTATGCAGGTCTTTGGTATTGGTGCTGAGTTACTCCAGGGTGGTTCTAGTTCAGCTACTTATGCTTCTGGTGCTCTTAACAGAGAATTGATTACCCAGATGTTAAGTACCTACCAGCATAAGATTGATAGATTCATTAGATCACGTATGGAACCTGTTGCTGAAAGACAGGGTCACTTTGAGTACCGTAAGGTAGGTGGCCAAATGGTTCCTATTATGGAAACGGTTCTCATGGTAGATGATGAAACCGGAGAAGAATACGTAGAAGAACGGCCTAAGTTAGCTATTCCTGAGGTTAGATTCCGGTCTATGAACCTCAGAGATGAAACGGTAGAAAGAGGATTCTTACAGCAATTAGCTGCTAGTGGATTCCCAGTATCCCTTGGTACCCTTGCTATTAATATCCCAATTGACTTTGATGATGAACTCAAGGCCCGTAAGGATGAGAAGATTAAATCAGTTGTTGCTGAGCAGGAGTATAAGAAGGAACTCTTTGATAGATTAATGATTCTTCAGCTTCCTATTCCCCCAGAGTATGTACAGGAATACGAAGCTTATGTTTCTATGCTTCAGGACCCATCTATTGGTGCTGCAATGTCTCCTCAAGCAATGGCCGACCTTTCCTCTATTCCTGCTGCCCCTAATCTTACGGGACCTGCTGCTCAATCCGATGTTAGTGGAGCTGCTGAAGTTTATCCTTCTGGTCCTGTACCAAACCCAAGACAAAGACCAGAGCAATCAGATGAGCAAAAGGGTTCTCAACCTAAGCAAAATCAAGCTAGGGGTAAGACAGGGCCTAAAAAGAAGAAGAAAACCTCTTCGGTTAATGGCAGTCTTTGGGATGAAGATGACAATGATGAGTTCCAGGGTAAAGTTGAGTATGGTAACCGTATGAAGTTTGCCGTACCAATTGAGCAAAAGAAGCGTGTTAGAATGAAGCTTGCTTCTGGTATGAAGATCATCGTAGATGATAGTTATGAGAAGTTTAATGAAGATGAGTTTAGAGAACACTTAGCTTCTGATCTTGGTGCTCAAGTAGTACCAGATCAACATGGAAGTGAAGAAGCTACAGATCCCATGGGTGCTGGTTCACACCATAGTGGTGATGGTGGAATGGACAGCCCTGATATTAGTCAATTTGGGGACATGTAATTAATCTTCCTAATTATAGAAAGAAATTGATATGAGTTACTTACTTGATAATACAGAAGTTAAAATGCTCCCAAAGACAGCATTTACTAATACCTCCTTGACCACTAGCTCCTTTATTGGTTTAGCATCTGGTCTTGAGAGAATTGCCATCATCGAAGAAAAGATTGATGGTCAAATCCGTAACTTCCACAAATTAAATATCAAAAATTCTATCTATATTAAAGAGTAATTATGGTAGCCAGCTTTTTTAATTCGAGTAATAATTTGGCTGGCTATATTGCCAACGTAGGTTTTGCTCTTGCTGCTTTAGCTACAGCTATTAGAATCATCTATAAGATTCTTACTAAGCACCAAGATAAGCAAATTGAAGACATTAAAGAAGAATTAAAGTGTTTACAAGAGAACTCAGAGACTCTAGTAAAAGACCACCAACCCAATGGTGGAAGTAGTAGTAAAGATCAGTGGAATACAATTCAAAAGATGGTAGAAGAGCTTAAAGATGGACAAGATTCCCTCCACCATCAAATTGATAAAGTAAGAGAACGTATAGTAGAGCACGAAGGATATCACCGGGGTCTTAACGCTAGGGAGGAATAACATGGCTAAAATAAGTCATTGGGAGTTCCACCCAGCCGTTAGCAAAACCGGTTCAGATAGAACCATCGGAGAAAAAGCTGCTGACGGTATGCGTCATGGCTTAGGTACTTGGACATTCCTTTTAGGGTTTACTTCATGTATGGCTATTTGGCTCATTACAGGTGGTTTTGGAGTAGACCCATCTCCATTCTTTCGTCTTAACCTTATTTTAAGTATGTTAGCTGGTCTTCAGGGTAGTGTATTACTTATTGCAGCTAAACGTAGTGACCGTATTGCAGCTGAATTAGCTTCTTACCACTTAGAGGTAAGTGAATACACCAGAGAAGTATTAGATCAGCTTGTACATGCTAAGTTTGAACTTGACTTAATCCAAAAAGAACTGCATATTATTAGTGAACACGATAATGTAAAGCCCGAAGAACACTAATAGTAAGTGTCAGATAAATATGTTTAAAAAATTCGGAAGCCCATCATTAAGGTCCCTGGGGTACGGAGCCCCAAGTGAGACCATCCAAATGCATAAGGTGGGCTTTCAGGACTTTAGATTTACTCCTGAAAAAGGTATGGTTTATACCGTATCTAGAGCAATCTCCTCCAGAGTAAATGCTAATTACGACGGTTGGCCAGTACACGAATTAAGAACAGCCTATAAGACATTTATTGGCCGTCCAATGTTCGTAGAGCACAACAACAGTGACCATACTAAAGCTAAAGGTGTTATCCTTGATGTTATTTACAAGGAGACAAAGTTAGCTTCCGGTCTTGTTGATGGTTCCGTTTATGCTTTATCCGAGGTTGATGCAGAAAGCTTTCCAAAATTAGCTAATGCTATTATGGAAGGTAAATTGAATGCTGTTAGTATGGGTGCTGACGTAGATGCAACTATTTGCTCTGGTTGCCACAAAGTAGCCTCTAAGCCTTCAGAATTTTGTGAACATATTCCTAAGTTAAAGGGACAAAGGGTCTCTATTTATAAAGATAGTTCAAGAAAAGAAGTTTTAATTTACGAAAGTTGTGTAAAACCTAACTTTTTTGAACTTAGCTACGTTTTTGATCCCGCCGACGAATCAGCTGGTATTCTTGCTAAAATGAGGACTTGAAATGCCAATTCTTAAAGTCTCTGCAGAGCTTCTAAAGTTTGCAGAAGAGAAAATAAGAATTCCGGCAGATGTTGATACCACACAGGATATGGGCCCATGTCCCCAATGTGGTACAACTTATGATGGACAAGCTTGTGAGAGTTGTGGTTATGTGAGTGAAAAGACTCAGATGGCCGAAGATATTTACATGCAACAAGAAGATCAAAAGAAGGCTTTACAAGAGAAAAATTCTGCAAAGAAACAACAAGAGGATAAGTGCCCCAATTGCACCGTTGGTTGGTGTGAGTCTTGTGGTAGGACTGCAACAGCCCCGGAGCTAATGCATCCAAATGATCAGAATAAAGACAACGTTATAGGGCGTAACCCAAAGCTAAAGGTAATCCCCTGGGAAAAGAACAAAAAGAATCCTAATAGGGATACAGGTAAGAATCCAAAGAAATCTTCCGTTGATAGTTTAGGCAAAGACAACTTAGCCGAAGTAGAAGACGATCAGCTTACCGGGGTTGAGAATAACATTATTCACAATCCAGAAGTAGTAGAAGACAAAAGACAACCGACAGGAGCTAGAATGAGTCGATTTGACGATGAGCTTAGAAGAGAGGCAGCTGTACCCGGAGTACAGTATGACCAAACTTCTAACATGAACTTGGATGGACCCTTTGGTCTGTCCTCCCAAGCCCCAACCCCAGAGATGGACATGTGGAAAGATGTTTATCCAGAGCGTTGGTTAGATGTTACAAATCTTGATGCACCCGACATTCAGGGTGGTCCTGGAAGCAATGAGGTACATGCAGAAATGTCTCCTTGGCAACAACAACCCATCGCCGGTCCTCAAGTAGCTGGTACTCCTGCTAGCTTTGAGCAACCTGGTTGGTTACCTTACAATACAGCTAAAAGAGCTTCTGCTGTTTCCTGTGACGCCTGTGGTGACTATGCTGACACCTACAAAGTTGCTGGTTACGGTGAAGTAATCAACCTTTGTGCTCCTTGTGGCGATGAGCAAATTAAGTTTGCTAAGGGTAAGGGTACACCACTTCGTAGTTCAAATTGTACTACAGAAGGCTGCACCAACACTCCAACCCGTAGAGTTGACGGTGCACCCATGTGTACAGATTGCAGAAAGAAAAAGCTTGGTTCTGTAAAGACAGCTGTTCCAGAAAACATTAACGGTTCCCCACTTTCCGGTGGTAAGCCATTCAACATGAACCAAGGTTGGGCCCCTGGAACGTTCCCAGTTGACCGATTTGGTACTGACTACGATGAGCATGGTCGTGAAGTAGAAGTAGACCCAATTGAGCATGCTAAAGCCTTCAAAGAGGCTCACCCAGCTGGTGGTATCTTTGCCCCATATCCAAGTGAAAGAAAGGGTGATGACCAGGGTCAGTACTTTGGAAGAATCACCGGTCACGACTATGACCCATCCAACCTTCCAGCAGGTTATGCTTATCCTCACCAAATTGCTGAAGGTTCGGCTCACCCAGATTCCATCCCATTTGTTGACTCAGACACAGGAGAGAATCTTCCTTCTTCCCCATCTGTAGTCACAACTCAATACAGTGACAGAACAAAGCGTAAGTGGCACGGTATTCAATACCACCACGACGGTGGTGAAGTTGTTACTCCTGAGACTCACGGTCCAGGTAACCACGAATACGCTCAAAACTTTGTAGAGTCTATGGAAGCATTACATGGGCCTACTCCTCCAGAGGCATCTAGTCGTGGACGTGCAAAGGGCATTTCATTTGGTAAGCCTACCCCAGCAGATGGTGCAGGTGGTGCTCGTACACGTCCAAATATTAGAGGATCTGCTGTAGTATACGATGGTGTTGAAGAATCTCTTTACAAAGCCTACGAAGCCTCAAGAAACCTCCGTACAGAGCTTGAAGCTAATGGCGATGGTGACTTTAGTACCTTAAGAGACCGTCTTGCTTCTGTAATTATCAATTACAGCACTAACCTCCGTACGTCTTCTAGGCACGAAATTGAGACAGCAAAGGCCTTAGTTAAGTTTGCTGCTGATCTCGAAGAGTACTTTGACAACTCCCTGGACACCCGTACAGCTAGCAATAGCTTAATCCAACTTGAGGAAAGCCTTTCGAGTATTTCCAAGATTGGTACTAATGGTAACCAAGAGACCAGTCGTACAACGGACGTAAGAGACCTTGACGACCAGGCCGGTATTTTTGACCGTCAGTACGTAATGCAACCTGATGCAATGACTCAGGTTACAGTTCCTAACTTACAGCCTAACCAGCTTCAGTTAGCTGACGTTCCAGACTACTACAACGATGGCGGAGAGACCGGTTATGGTCTTGCTTATAATTACCACCGTGAGCCATGGCCAAATGACCCCACCAACCCTGCTTTGCAAGGTTACATGGGTCTTGAGTACCAAACCCAAGGTACTACTGGTTCCGTAAATGTTGCAGCTGCTGTACAGGCTGCTAAAGAAAGAGTATTAGAGTCGATTGAGTTAGTAGATCGACTTGAGCGTTTGGGTATGGTCAACTCGGAAGACAAGGCCATGCACATTGCAAAGTTTGAGCAAATGTCTGCTGAAAAGCTCGCTGGTTACAAGGAGAACGTAGACATGCTCGAAAAATCTGGGGCCCGTCAACCCCGGGTAGCAAAGGTGGCCTCCGGTAACAATCGGATGCCAGAGATGGGCCGTATGACAACAGCCAGTTCAGTAACACGTCAGGACATCATCGCTGATGACTTCCTGATGACCCTCTAGTAACCCAATATATAAGGAGAAACAAACATGTTACAGCTTAATAGCGTAGCTAACGTTGGGGTACACCGTACGTGCTCCCCATTGTATGAGAAGTATGAGGCCACCCCATACAACACCTTCCTGGACCCAGCCGAGACCTCTAACATTTACAGTGGTTTTATAATGGCCAGAAGTGGTCCTGACACCGTTGCTCTGCTCGGTGGGCCTGTTGTTACCTCGTCTGGTGCTCGTCCATTTGGTCTTTCGGCTCTTGACCGTAATGCCAACATTGACGATGTTACCCAGGTCGGCGTAAATGCTTGGGCCGTATGGCTTGGTGGGCACAATGCCTTCTTTACCCTTACAGCTCCTGCTTTTGACACAACTCAGGCTTATGTTGTTCCTACGGACGGTAGCCGTGCTTACTTGTTCGCCAGTAACACCGTACCTGGTCAGTTGACTTCAGCTATCCAAACCGGTGGTTGGGCAGAAGTTCCAGTTGCTGAGCTCATTGACGTACTTGGGCCAACACAAATTGTTATCCGGTTCGTCGACAACGTTTCCAACGGCAGCTTCTAATTTAGTTCTCAGGAAAGGAACATACTATAATGAGTACAATTACCCCAATGGGCGGAGTTGCAGACCACTTGCAACCACGTACCGCCAAAAAGTCGGACAGTTATGTATCCGACATTATTGAGGCTCGTGACCGTCTCAAAACCGCTACTGGTCGTGTTTCGGCCACCCGTGAGGAGAAGCAACGTCGTTTAGCTTCGATCCTTGCTGACAAGGACAACTATATGGTCCGTCTGGGCCAGGGTATGATTGGTCCTATCCAGCTTAAGCTCCGTTATCAGGGTATGACCCGTAACGTACTGCTTGAGGACCCACTGACCCCTGGTGTTCCTGTTATGTACGATGTCCTGGACGAGTACGGCCAGGCCTACATCCTGTCGGGTAACGAGGGTGAGGTTCGTGTAACCCCATTCGAAGGTAAAAAGGTTCCGGTCCGACTGTTCCGTATTGCCACGTTCCCTCAAATCAAAAAGGAAGACCTCTGGTACCTCAGAGTCAACATCGTAGAGTATGCTCAGGACATGTCCAAGCAGGCTATCATGATGCAGGAAGACGCCCGTCTTATCACGGTGCTCGAGGCTGCTATTAACAACTACGCTGTTGACCCTAACCACACGGTTAGTCCTAACCACGTCATCAACGAGCTTTCGGGTTACATTACCCCAGACTCAATGTACGACCTGGTTGCTCTTATTGAGGTCCACCAGTTGGAGGCCAGCCGCTTGCTGTTCAACCCAATTGACTACCGTGACCTTTACAAGTGGGACATCAACCAGACCGGTTGGGCCTTCAAGGACCGCGTTGTAGCCGGTGAGAGAATCGTTCAGTTCGGTGGCTTCCAAGTCCAGCGTTCGATCGAGGTTCCTCAGGGTACCGTTTACATGACCCCATCGCCTGAGTTCTTAGGTGTATTCCCAGTCATGTACTCCCTAGACGTCGAGGAGAACCACACTCCTGAGAAGTTCCACAAGGGTTGGGTCATGGACGAGCTCGTTTCCGAGATTGTTCTTAACCCAAGAGGCCTTGGTAAGATCGTTAAGAGCTGATCTTAACAATCGTTTTGGTGGAGGCCCCTGGTGTAAAAAGCCAGGGGTTCTCTGCTATTGTAACATGTAATTAATGCATCATAGCAATATAAGTATCAAGAAGTACTCCCTTAACGTGAGGAACAAAATTTGTTCCCTAGAAACTAGGAGACCATCATGGCTAGAACAGTATCAAGAGCAGGCGAAAACGGTGAATCAACTCCGTTAAATGTACCATCATTTGACGGAGAGATTGTAGAACATAAGGCAGACCCAGTAGACCTTTCCGCTGCTAAGGTCTTTGTTCCACCAAGTACCAAAGGGTTACAAGACATCACTCCAGATGCATGGATTGAGAACTTAATGAGTTCCCCAACAAACTTTAGTAGCCCAAAGGGTTTATCATTTAAGCTTAAGCCAAATGGTATTCATGGTTCGATTCAACAGCTTGACGAGAGCTTAAGAAGAGATCCATTTGTTCTTAGAGCTGTTCAAAGAGGAAAGATCAAGTTCCTTTCCGAAGAAGAGGCTTATGAAAGAATTAATGAACTTGAAGACGAAAAGAACGAGACGGGAAGTCACCTTGACCACCTGATGGAATCATTAGGTGTAGACGCTTCTAGTAACAATGGTATGTACAAGCCAGGTGTCCCTGAAGAGGGAGAACCAAATGGTCCAAGTCAAACCCCCCAACAAATTTGGGCTCAATCACAAAATAAGCCAGAGAGCCCCAAGAATTTCCGAGCCCACGTGGGTCAGGGAGAAACAGAATTCATCCTCTAAACTAAAGGAGAAAGAAGTTGAGCGAGGAAACAGCTAACGCTGAAACCGAAAATGTAGTAGAGCCAGAGGCCCCAGTAGAGGCTGTTTCTGAGCTCCCTTCTAAGAAGACTAAGGCTGCCAAGGCCGAAGCCCCAGCCCCAGCTCCAGTAGAAGAAGTTGCTGTTGCTGCAGAGCCTGTTGGTATTGTTACACCTAATACCGCCATTGAGAACCTTACGTATGCTAATACGAACTTCTTTTACCCATTCTTAAGACAAGTTTATAACCCAATTGGCTTTAACCCCAATCCCCCGGGTGGTCCTTGGGCAGCCGTCAATAACGGTGGGCTTGTTTTCCAAAATGGTCAGTACAACACCACACAGAGAGGTTTCTAATAATGGTTAGTGTTAATTACGAACAGACAGCCAAGCAGGTTGTAAGAGGAAATACCAGACCAGGTGCTAACTCTTATTGGACCAACGTTGACAAAGTTGTAAACGCTGGTTATACAAGCTGGAGCCTTTACAGACTGGTTGTCAACTCCATCGATGTTAACCACATTAACATTGAGTCTGACTGGAATAGTATAGTTGTAGATTCTGATGCTATCCAAACTGGTGCTACTGTAAAGACATTGCAAAATGCTATGCTTGCAGCTTTACCAACGGGTGTTTATGCTGAAGTAGTTGGAAGCCCTTCTTCTTACCTTGAGCACACTTCAACGGACATTATCTTTACAACTGACGCCCCCAACATTGATACCTACCCTTGGTACGTATCGTCATGTGTTAATGGTGCTCCAGATGTAGTTAATGGTGACACCCTTACGTTCTCAGGTTATGGTTATGTTAATGGTGCTCCTAAGGTTGGTGACTTTATTTCGTCTGCTACCTTTAACCAGACGTTCTTTGAGCCTAACCTTCCCAAAGTAGTTTCGGTTACTAGTGGTACCAACTTAGTTGTTACCATCACCAGTGGTTTTGGTGGTAATTTTGCTGTAGGTTCTGGAACGTTCTTTAGTGGTGCTGCTCTTGTTAACGTTAACTTGGCTGAAATCAGTGAATCAACTCCTTACCCTAACTACGTTGGTAGTCCTTATGCAAAACCAACTTGGGTTGATGATGCTACAGTTCACGCCTACCAAGTAATTGGTGGTCCTGGTGGTTCGATTGAGACCCCACTTGTAAACCAATATCAAGTCCGTCAGATTGGTACTAACGTACAGGAGACTCAGATCCAAGATGGTTACTTTGCTCAATACCAAAGTAACTTGGACCAAACTAAGCAAAGAAACACTAAGAATCAGCAGTGCTAGTAAATGGACGAGGTTGCTTCCAGTAGGAAAATAACCGTCCATGCTGTAATTGTTAGAGAAGACGGTTCAAGAGAGTACTTAGGTAATCTCTTGGACCCTTCTCCATCTAAGGAAGAGTATGACAGGCCTAATAACGACTAATGGAAATTTCATCAATGCAGAGTTATCGGCTTATGCTGTGCCCACTTACCTTGGAGTAGGATGTGGGAGTGGAACAACTTCTGTAACTGATGTAGCCCTCTTTAATGAAGTAGAAGCTAATGGTTACTCTAGACCACAATTTAATGTAAACGCCTCTGGGTCAACTGCCTATTTTACAGCTACATTTACTTCACCTGGTAGTTATGATATGACTAATATTGGGTTAATCTATTTTGATGCAAATACACAAACCCAAGGGTATTTAACTAGTGAAATTTCTAGTACTAGTCAAAGTTATATAGAAGTTTCTGGTTCTCCATACTTTACAACTGGAGACAACATACAGGTAGTAACAGAAGTAATGACTATAGCTAGTGGAGATCAATATGGTCTTTATGTACTAAGAGGGCAAAATGGATCGTTACCATTAGCTCAATGTGCAGCTAACACAGCTGTAACTCAAGCAGAACCAGGATTATTTGCTAAAGTTGATTTCCCCGAAGTTCCAATTGCTCTTAATGATATGATCGAGTTTACTATAGAGGTAGAGTACCAATAATGTCAAGAACCCCTTATTCACTTAATTCTTATGTTGGTGGAGCTAATAATGGTTTCCTGACAACTATTATATCTAGCCTATCAGAAAATTTCTACATTTTAGGTAATCATACTTGGAATGGTTTAGGTTCTACAGCTGGTTTTTGGGCAGCTTTAGATTACGGTAATCCAGAAGAAGAAAAGATTTATATTCCTCAGGGTGATTATGATTGGGCAAGTGGTGCTGTATATGTTACTGGGGTTACGAGAGGTGCTGATGGAACGACAGCTAGAAGCCATACAGCAAATGCTATAGTTGTCCCTGTACTTACAGCCACAGATTTAGCTGAAGCAAATACGGTAGTCAATCAAACTATTGGCAGTGTTACAACTAGTGGAACGGTATTATCAACGGATGGGACTAACTTACTTTGGGCCAACCCAAGTGAGGGAATAGTTGTATCAGTTGTAGCTGGTTCAGGTATTGTCGTAAATAGTACAGATCCAGCAAACCCAATAGTATCAGCTGGTAGTATTGTAGTAAGTACTCCAGAGGTAGTATCAACTACTATAGTATCTGGGTGGGGAGAAAATGGTGGAGTACCCATTACCCTATCTACGGTACCAGCTTCTGGTAACCTCTTAGTATCTATCTTATCAATTGCTGGTCAAGGTGGTGGTGGTGTTCCAACAATTAATTGGGCTCCAGCTAGTGGAAGTACTTTAATTTCTCAAGTATCTGGTCCCAATGCTAATAATAATCCTAACTATATCGGTTATTCATACACCCCTGTTACTAGTGGCACAGCATCGTTTGACCCAGGTACAGTTAATGTCGCAGTATCATCTGGGCAGCAAAATGGTTCTAACTTAATTGTATACGAGATTACTAACGTCGATACTAACGACCCAGTAGATACGTATACTTTTGAGACTAATAATACTGGATACCCCACGTCTGGTTTTACTACAGCCCCATTAACACCTACACTAGTAAATGAGTTGCTTATTGGTACGGGTTCTTTTCTCGGTAACGGGGGAACAATAGTAGTTGGCTCTGGGGCTGACCCAACACCAATTGGATTAGACACCGTTGTTCACGGGCTCAATGGTAGTGGTTCTTACTACATAACAGCAACTGGTACAGTTTCTGTACACGTAGAAGTAACAGATACTCCACCTTATAATCCAGAAAATGCTGGTGCTGCTGAAGCTGCTGTCCTCTTTAAAGGAACCCAGCAGTTTGTCCCAGGTGGAGCACAGGGTCCACAAGGTGTCCCAGGTAATGGTTACACAGCTACATCTAATACATCTATTACGATGTCGTATGACCCACAAACGTTTGTCATTAACGAAACTAATATTGCTTACCAACCAAGTGACTATGTTTACGTAAGTTGGACAGGTGACCCTTATAATGTTTACTTTGGTGGATATATTACAGACGTATCTTCTGGTACTATTACAATAGCTCCAAATTACTATTACGATGGAGATTCATCTGATCCCTACAGCTCATGGAGCTTTTCTTTTGGTGGTGGTGGAGTACAAGGTGCACAAGGTTTTCAAGGTCCACAGGGAGCACAAGGGTCAACTGGACCAGGAGTTGTAGGGGATTCAAGATTAAATCTTGCGATGTTGACTCCAAATACTCCCTTACCCCAAGGGACTTGGATTATAGTCGGGCAAGATACAGCACATTGGACCTTACAAAATGATAATTCATCAGCTGGAAGTGATATTTCACTCAATGCAGATGGTAAAACTATTAATATCAACACAACTGGAACCTATATGGTGCGTTTAGCGTTCCAATACACTTCATACCATGGGTCTAGCCAGGTAAGATTTGCTACTGGTGCATCAGCTGTAGGTGGAAACTTCCCAGGTTGGTTGTCTGGAGACCCAGACCCACTTACTATTGCAGTTGCTCAAGATATCAACGGTGACTACATTGGTGATTACATTTGGCGAATTGCTGCAGGTGGGTCGTTTACTATCGCACTTGGTACATGGGGGAACACTTCAAACGAATCTCTTGATGGTGTAGAGATGGATATTGTGAGAATAGCATGAAACAAATTAGTTCACTATTCTTTAATGGTGGAGCTTTTTATCCACCAACACCAGTTACTCTTTCTGGTATGCAGTTTAATGTTACCGCTACAGCTCAAGTTTCAGAAATTGCACAACCCACCTATACTACCCACGGTCAAGAAGTTGTAAGTGACCCCACAGAATGGGTAGAACCCACCTAATCCCTTAAACGAGACCCCAGTACAATTAGTTCTCTTTAAAGTATCTATAGTATTGGGTATAATTTATCCCCATAAGTTAGTAACTTAGGAGATACAATTCGTTAATGTACTAGAAGCTGTAAGACATATTATAAGTTGAAGGGTTATTAAGGAGATTATAATGGCAACAGCTATAGATGGACGTCCAGCAGCGGTAGAGTGGGCTAAGTGGTTTGTTACTGATAACAAAACTAGCCACCACAAGTATAATTATACTGAGGGTGCTCAGCGAATGCAAGAAGAAAACATTTGGCCTTTAACCTGGCCATTTGAGGCAGATTGCTCTGCTTTTGTAACTGATTGCTATGCTCTTGCTGGTATGCATGACCCCAATGGTCAACGTTATAACCACACAGGGTATACTGGAACCTTACTTGCAACTGGTAAGCACATTGACATTGCTCAGGTTAAGCCTGGAGATGTTGTTATCTATGGTGCTGGTACTGGCGATCATGCTGCTATTATTGTAGAGGTACACGGTAAAGATATCCTTACGGTAAGTCATGGTCAACAAGGTGACCCTAGCTTTGTATGGGTTAATCATCCAATTGCTGTGCCTACTCGTGGTTATGGCTATGATGGTAGACAACCACAAACGTTCCTTACTTTTGACCCAACAGTTGTAAGAACTCAACATCACCCCACCGAGATTAAGTAGGACCTAAATTGGTTCAGCGTTTACGAGCTAACTTTTTAACTGGTACTTTGGGTACAGGTGGGCTATTGGCAAATAGTACTACTATCCATTTTACTGGGTCAGGTTTAGGTAATATTACAGTTACTACTGGTACTAATTATTTGCCACTTGTTATTAACCCAAACCAAAGTACAACAGCTAGTGGTAATGTTTCAGAAATTGTTTATGTTACTAGCTATACAGCTAATGCTACAACAGCAACAGTAATTAGAGGCCAAGAAGGTACATCTGGGTTTACTGCTTCAGGTTGGGCTAGTGGAACTACTTGGTCCCATGGTGCATTAGCTTCAGATTTTGGCTTTGTTAATCAAATTAACAATGGTGACTTTCCAGCTCCAACAGTTTCTGGCCAGTTTTTTACTTCTACTTCGACTACAAGTGGCCAATGGTCTAATCTTACTGTAGATACATCAGAGATTAATGCTGGTCCGTTACCATCCGGGATAACCATTAGTGGTGCAGCTGTTTATGGTGACCTTACAGCCAATGCTACTATTTCTGGGTCAGCTGTTTATGGACCCTTATCTAATGCTACTATTTCTGGTAGTAGAGTATCTGGTGTTGTAGCTAATGCTACTAATGCTACTAACGCTACCAATGCCACTAATGCCACTAATTTAACTGGAACATTAGCTGCTGCCCAAGTTTCTGGATACTTATCGTCAAGTACTATTAGTGGAAGCCAAGTTAAAAGCCCAGTAGCCTTAGCTAGTGGATTGACTTCTACCGCTACTATTTTGGGTAGTCAAGTTAGTACAGCAGTTGCAAGTGCTAATACAGCATCAGCATTATCTGGTAATATTAACACTACTCAGATTAATCCTGGTACACTTCCAAGTAATGTATTAGTAAATGCTGTAACTGTAACAGGAAATATAGCTAATGCTACTATCAGTGGTACTAACGTTTATGGTTACCTTGCAAATGCAACTATTAGTGGATCCCAAGTTACTGGAATAGTAACAACTAACGTAGTAGCTAGCAGTGTACAACCTGGAACCTTCCAAAGTGGTGTATATATTCCTGGTGCTCAGGTAACGGGTACAGTTGCAAATGCTACTACATCTGTAAGTGCTAATACTTCTTTGGCATTAACTGGAACTATTTCTGGTAGCCAAGTTACTGGTTATTCTCCAGTAACTATTTCTGGTTCCCAGGTATTGAGTATAGTTGCAAGTGCTAATACCTCCTTAGCTCTAACTGGACAAATTGTCCCAACCCAAATTAATCCTGGGACCTTGCCTAGTAATGTCATAGTACCAGCTGTAACAGTTACGGGTTATCTTGCTAATGCTACAATTTCAGGTAGTAAAGTTGGTGGAACGGTCCCAAGTGCTACTACGTTAGCTTCCCCAATTAGTCCATCAGCAGCTGTAACAGCTGGTTCAGATGGACAGGTACTTACAACTAGTGGTACAAGTGTAGTATGGGCTAGTCCCCAAGTTAATGGCTGGTCAAATAATGCTACAGGAAGTGCCTCTGGAGTAAACTTTACTACTACTGTTCCAACTCCAAGTTATAGTCCAACTGTTTGTGCATCTACTACAGTTAGTGGTTTTACTAAGTATCTCATTTCTATAAGTGCTTATATGGGTAATAATAGTGGAGCTGCAGCCATCAATCCTTGGCTTGGTTATGGGACTTCTGGATCTGCCTTTATTGACCGTAAAGAAGTATTTACTATACAACTCGGTAGTTACTTATCGCCAACTGTTAACTTTATAGCATCTTTTGCTAATACAAATAGTAATACGTTACTTGTATTAGCTGCAAACAACTCTGGTACAAACTTACAAGTATATGGAAGTACTATTTCTGTTATTGGATTAAGCTAATGAGGGTAAGACCCATTCCACAATATTCCGTGGAGCCCATTGGGCTTATGATCTATGTTCAAGGTGCACTTACAGATGCTGATGACAATTCGGTGACCCTAGAAGTTATTAATACTGATAATAACGTCGTACTGGTTCCAAGTGGGACAGCAGCTACTCGTGAAAGTACAGGAACTTATACCTATAGTCTCAGCTCTACAGAGACAACTATATTAGGTAACTATAAAGCCAATTGGTCCTATACTACTAGTGGGAATGCAAGGTTTTACTCAGACTCCTTTACTATTACAGAAGCAATGCCTTATTGGCAAATGTTAACAGCAGATGAAAAGCAATTAGTTGCTGGAATTGTACATAGATTAGATAAAAGTTTTGACTCCTCTTCTGGTGGTCCATACTTGCAGGAGCTTAGTCAATCTGGTTTTAATATGTACGAAGATGTTGCATTCCTTATGTCAACAGAAGCTTTAGACTATATTAACTATGAGTTTCAGCCCGTATTCCGTCCAGCTTATGATATGGGTTCTAATGCAATGGTTCCGTTTCCTTCTACCTGGTGGGGTGTATTAGCTACTCAAACCTATGCTCACTTCATTAAGCATATTGCTAGAAACTATATTGAGCAACCTACTCCAGAAGGTATGAATGCTGCCTGGATGAATAGAAGAGATTACTATAATCGCTGGATGGATCTCTATAACATAGAGAAAGAAATTGCTGACAAACAGCTCCGTCAGATGAAGCGTGCATACATGGTTGGTTCTAAGAGAAGTCTTTTGGTTGCTGGTGGTCTTATTCCAAGAATGTTTATCAACCCAGCACGTCCTCACTTTATGTATGCTGCTGTAAATATGGGTGGTATGTAGTGGATTGGAATCAACGTTACGCTAACGAATCTGATGAAGATTTTAAAGATTTTACAAATAAGTTTAAGTTTTGGACAGCTAATCATTATTTGACTAGAGCCAATGAAATGATGGGACTCCACGATGATATGATGGATTTCCACGGAAAGTTAGCCTATGATACTACTGGGGGCCATCCAATAACTAGACAGCAACAAGTGGGTGCTGAAAAACGGGGCATTGACCCAATTACTTCCCCTTCTCATGCTCTTGCTGCTCACTTACATTCAGCAGCTTTTGATGCTTGGTCAAATCTACAGGGACATATGGGTATACTTGCTGATGATGAACATCAATCATTACATGAAGATCAATGTGAAGCTCTTAGAGAGCATGCTGAACACCTTTCTTCACTTGCCAACTCTGTCTCAGAACAGTTTAGACACGAGGATAACTAGTGTCAATTCAGCCATCTTATGGACCAATAGAGGAACCTACTCCACCTCTACAGACTATTCCATTTCAGGTTGAGTCCTCTCTCTATGTCCGTAAGCAAACAGAAAATTGGGCTGAGATTGATCAGCAAAGATTCCATGATGAAGCCTTACAATGGTTTGGTGAGCAGTGTATTGTAAGGTTACTTTGGAGAGCTGAAGATGCAAAAGCTGGTCTAGTTACTTATTGCCAGGAATGTCAAGACTCCCCAGACCCTTCTAATCCTAATGCTAATATAAGGTCTAGAGTTTCTGCAGTATATAAGCAGACTGGTAACTCTTATTGTCAAACTTGCTATGGTACTACATTTACAGGTGGTTTTCAACCTGTAGCTTACCACCTCTATATGTTGGCTTCTGATACTGCAGATACGAGAAAGAATTTAGAAACTGGACAGTTTTGGCAACAGAATCCCCAAGTACAATTTTCTTGGTTTCCCCAATTGAGACAGGGTGATTTAGTTGTAAGAATTGAACAATGGGATGGAGATACTCCAGTACTTTCTTCAACTAGATTCCAAGTATCAAATGTTAGTCCCGTTACTGTAAGAACTGGTCCAAGCAACTCAGCTATAAAACCCTATAGAACTGGAAATCAACCATTTCCTACGAACTCTAAGATAGTAAATCAAACTTGCACCTTAGAGAACCTTTGGCCAGAACATCCATACTACCAGGTACCCTACGTATGAAAATTCCTGCAGATATAACAGCTAGAATTTCCCAAAGAGCTTCTGAAATAGCTAAGGTATTGGCTCCAAGGAAAACTGGTAAAGGTGCAAATGCTTTACGCCCTGCAAGTGCCGAAGGACAAGTGGGTATTGAGATTCCACCTGAAGTTCAATACATGCGTTACCAAAACGATGGTGTAGAATCTAGATTACAGACAGAATTAGCTGGAAGAACTATTCCTATTAGACTTTCTAGTGGTAGTGTAATCTTTAGAAGAGCAACTAGCAGCAATATTGGTAGGGTAAGATTAGTATCTAGAGATGAGCATGGTGATCTTATTAGTACTAAGACTACCTGGGAGCATCCAGGTATTGAAGGTAAACACTTTGCTGAAAAAGCTTTGAGACAAGCTACATCAGAATGGGTTCAAACATTAACAGGCCAAGAAGTTTTGAGAATGCTTGAAGAGTCTGCTGTCAGAGATATCATGATGATCTTAGAGGGGAGGGGTTAATGTTTATTACAGGTGTAAAAACGTCTATAGTAGAAGCACTAAATGCTGGGTTTGATGCTCTTGGAGAACGTACTTCCAATACGACCTTGGAACTAACCCCTAATAGTGTTACGATTGAATATCCTCTCGAAGAAGTTGCCTGGCCTGCTGTCTTTGTTCAATTTAGACCTAGTAAGAGTCAGTGGACAGGATTAGGCCCGGATCAACTAACAACAATCTCTGGTGTAGGAATTAATAGTACAAGACAACTTTATTTTGAAGGTTCTTTAGATTTGCAAATTTTAGCTATGCACTCTGAAGAAAGAGATAGGTTATGGGACTCCCTAGTCAATCTTATTACTATGGACCCAGGGTCCCCAGGTTCTTACGCTTTCTATAATAGCATCAACCAAAATAACTTGATAGCATTAACATTATTACCCGGAACAGTAACGTCTTTAGGAGACACAGTATCACCAGGGACTCCATTTAGTCCAGAAGAGCTAACCTATGAGGCTGGAATTAGAATTAACTGCATAGGTGAAACCTTTGAGACTAAGTACGATCAACTGTTCCAGCCCATTAGTGAAGTTACGGTATCCGGTACAGCTGAGATCACCGTTTATCCGAACTAATACATTACAAATCCCAACATTGTAATTTTAAGCATACCTAATATAAAGTACTGTAAGGAGAACTTATGCCTATTTCTAATTATGTTAACCCAGGTGTCTACGTAACTCAAGGCCCTGCTGTAAACGTTGCCACTAACCCCAATAACCCATTGAACGTTTGCTTCCTAGGTTATGCACCTAATGGGGTTCCTCAATCATCTGCTGCTGATGTTTACCAAGTTACATCAACAAGTGGTGTACAGACCTTTGCTCTTAGTGCAAGTGGTTTTGTTTCTAGCACACTTAACGTAACTAATAACGTAACTGGAACCGTTTTGGTATCTGGTGTAGATTATGGTTCAATTGTTACCAGTGGTGGAGTAACTCAATTTTCTACAATTAGTGGTGCCAATACTACTCAAGGGACGTGGTTAAGAGCTACCTACTCCGGTACAGCAGCCGTAACTGGTACTGTTTATACTTTTAAGAGCTTTAACGATGTACAGACATTGTTTGGATCAGCTTTTACATATGATCAGACCGGGACTGCTACCGTTAATTCTCCTAATACTTTAGCTGCTTACTTAGCTTTCCAAAATGGTGCTACTACAGTTAGTTGTGTTAACATTTCTGGTTCTACTGGTTCTAATTCAGAGTTCTTAGCTGCTGTACAGTCTTTGCAGTTTGTAGACGGAATTGACGTAATTGTCCCCCTTAAGTATGACACAGGTTACAACACAGGAAGTACGGGTAGTTTATTCGAAGGTGTTAGCAACTTTGTAAGTGCTCAAGCTAACAATGGTGTTTACCAAAGAGCATTTATTGGAATGGACAGCACCGTTGGTGGTAACCTCTTTAGTGTTTGCAGTAAGATTACTTCAGACCCATCAGTAATTAACCAAAGAGTTACTTTAGTTGCTCCTAATGTTCTTACCTTTAACCCAGGGTTAAATACAGCAACTGGTGTCAATACGGGTACCGTAAGCATCGATGGTATTTACCTTGCAGCTGCTGTTGCTGGTTTATTTGCTGGACAACCTACAGTTGCTACACCTATTACTAATAAAGTTGTAACTGGATTTGCTGGAATTCCTAACCAAATTTCAACTGCTCAATCTAATACACTACAGTCGTATGGTGTAACCGTTGCTAGACAAAATAAGAACGGTCAGATTGTTATTAGACATGGTTTAACGACAGATACTAGTAACTGGTTGACCCAGGAAATTTCTATTAATGCTATTGGTGATAGACTTGCTAATATCGTAGAAAATTCTGTAACTAATAGCGGTGTAATTGGTTCACCAATGACTAACACAACTATAGTTAGTCTACTGGGTATTATAGAGAAGTCAATTTTGAATGCAAAGAATCAAGGTTTAATTCAAGCATATCAAAACTTAAGTTACACTATTGACCAAAATAATCCAACGGCTGTAGATGTCACCTTCCAGTACTCACCAACTTATCCCTTGAATTACGTCAATATTGTATTCAATATTAACGCTGCTACTGGCCAAATTACAGCCATTTAATAGGAGAATAACATGGTTCAATCAAAATTTCGTGTAGGTGGTGGCTATACACTGCTTACTTACAAGAGCACACCATTAAGCTACATTGATATTATTCAGGAAACGGGGCCTCAACCTGTTGCTGCCCCACAAGCTATTCAGCCAATTGATGCTCCGTATCCAATTGAAATTGCCTTTCCAGCTGCTATCCAAGCTGGTACACTTTCTATAACATTTAGAGAGCAATGGAACTGGGAAGTATGGAGCCAACTTTTTGGTCAAGATGCTTCATTAGATTCTAGTAGTACAAAATCTACATCTGGTTCTGGTCCCCAAGATCTTTTAGAAGTTTTTAAGGCACAGTTGCAAGCTAGTAGTTTAGACATTGTTAAAGTTATTACAGACCCTAAGGGTAATCAGAGAGTTGCTACTTATAGTGGACTTGTAATTGTCAACGTTGCCATTGATGAAACAATCAACATTGGAACAATGACGTTACCAAAGCAGATTCAATTTATGTATACCCAGAGAACAGAGAAGTATTACACGGTTGGAAGTACAGGAACCACAGTTTCTGGGAATACTTACGCCACTTTTAGTTAAAGATTTGCAATAAGAAAGGAATTATCCAAATGCCTGCACGTTCAGTCACAGTTCAGCTTCAACCAGGGGTTGGCCAAGCCATTCTCCCAGACCACAGAGCTATGGTCCCTGGAAAGCAATATGTAATTGACTGGGACACCTTTGAGAAAATCTCTAATGGTGCTCGTCAAAATGTCATTAAGGTTGTATCGGTTCAAACCGATGCTACCACAACCGAAGCTTATGTAGCTCAAACAGACAACGGCAACGTTAACTTCCAAGACATCCTTGGTATGGAGTGGAGTACATTTGCTGATGCTAATTTCCAACTTGCTGGTTTTGCTGCCCAAGGTAGTGCCGGTACAAGCTTAGTTGGCCTTATGGACGACAAGTACTTTGTTGGTGGTGCTCCTATTGGCCTTAAGGCTTTAACAGGTCCAGATGGTGCCCGTTACCTTCTTGTACAAGCTACTAATAGCATTGAGCAAGGTGATGTTTGCATTTGGGTAGACCCCACTAGAGCCGAAGTTAACAGCTATCTTAATAGTAACGACAATAGTCACTACCAAATTCGGGTAGATGGCCAAGGTACAGAGTACCAAGTTCCATCTTTCCGTAATACGTCGCCCTATGGTATCAATCAGTACGCTATTAGTCGTGGTGGTTTTGCTGGGGTTGCCGTACGTACCTTTAACAACATTGGTTGGATTCAAGTAGAAGGTATCGCCCCACAGGTAAAAGTTGCCAGCAGTGTTGTAGCTGGTGCTACTCTTGCTGCTACTCCAGTTGGTACACAAGGTGAAGCTAGTTATCAACCACATACCCCTACCGTCGTAGATGGTAGTGGTGTAGTAACTGGTTCTGCTCTTGCTAACAAAGTATTTGGTACAGCTCTTACAGATGCTGTTGAAGTTGGTACCACAGGTGTTTACTTTGCCCAAGCTGAAATCCGCTCACAAAAGGTTAAGAAGCCTTACAGCAGATTCCTCAATAAGAACTAGTTTTTAAGCAGTAACAAAGGTAGATAGATCATCTATCCTTGACCTAAGGAGATATGTTGGAAACCCAACTTAGTGAAGAAAACTTACTTACCTTTCCAGAAGAGTGGAAAGATAAGTTTGAAGGTTTATTATACCTAGGGTACTTGAAAAAAGAAGTTAATTCAATCCCTTTCCACAAGTTTGTTATCAAAACACTTACTGTTAATGAAAAGCTAGAAATTAGCCTTTTAACTAAACCATACGAAGATACAGTTGGATACGGTAGAGCCTATAGAGCTGCTGTTGTAGCTGCTGCATTGGAATCCGTAGATGGAAGAAGATTAGTTCCAGCCTCTAAGGGTTCTAACGTACTCCAACAAAAGTATGACTACGTAGTTAATGGTTGGTATGATTTCGTTATTGATATCCTTTACGTAGAAGTTGACCAATTAGAGGGCCAAGTATTAAGTGTACTGCAAGAACTAGGGATCTTCCAAGCACCTGGCCCAACTCCTATTTTCGAAGATGAAGTAGAGAGTGAAAACGATAACCCAAAAGATGGGAAGTAGATCCCTACATCCTCCATCATATTAGGTTAGCCTACAACAAGGGTGTACTTACTAATAATAATCTCAATACAATACAGCAAAATTTTCTTATCTTATTTTTACACTTAGAGCAAAAGCGTGAAATTGAGTCACTGGATGAAAAGTTCCAGCAAGATCTCTTAATTCACCGTCCTGAGCTTTACAAGGCTTATCAGGATAAGAGAGAAGAACTTAACTCTTACAGCGTTGACGAAATTGTCTGGGTCAACCCAGAAAGCATGGAAGAAGCAGAAGAAGTCTTCCGGGACTTTGCTGAACTCTCTAAGAAGATGGGTTACGGTCTAGACAACAAAGAAGAAGCCCAAGAGTTACAAATAATTTCAACTAACTCCCTAGAGCAACATGGAATTGATATAGACTTATTAGGGGATGAAGATGGATTATAACGATAATATCTTAGGACCAGGTCCAGGGGCTATTATCCTCCCCATGGAGTTTAGAACTAACTTGGATAGAAGTATCCAAGAAATGACTACCTTCCTAAGCCTTTATCAACAAACAGTAAGTACCCAAAAAGCTTTTGAAGAGTCCATTGAGACTACCCAAGAAAAGTTTGGAAAGTTGCTGTCTGATCAGCAAACATCCTTGGGTGAAAGAAGAGAAGCTCTACAAATTGAGCTACAAATTCGTGATGCTGTTGATAATCAGCTTCGTACTACACAGCAGTTAAAGTCTGCTTTTAGTGAGTTAAATACTAGTATTGGCCAAATTAGTAATGCACTTGGTGGTAACCTTAGTGGAGTTAACTTAGGTAACTTACTTCATGGTGGTAGTGGAGGGCCAGCTGGTATATCAGCTTCGAGTACACAAGACTTAGAACAGTTAATAGGTCAGTTAGCTTCTGCTATTCATCAAAATACCCAAGCTGTACAAACATCTGCTGGTCTTTCGACGGCTACAGGTGGCGGTGGAGGAGGCGGTGGTGGCCGTATAAGACCTCCTATTATTTTTGGTGGTAGTGGTGGTGGTTTCGGGGAAGATTCAGACGATGATGATGATGAAGAGGAAGATCCCCCAACAGGCCCAGGGACAACCTATACTAACCCAGCAACTGGTAAGAAGATCAATTTTAGTGGAGTTACCCCTAAAAAGACTCGAAGGAAAACAGTAAAGAGAATATCTGAAGGCGAACGAATTGCCAAAGAAGCTCATAAAAAGTTTGGTCAATTAGTATCTGGTATTCAGGCAACTAACCTTCCAGGGTCTGGTAGATTAGGGTATACACTTCGTAGAATTGAAAGCTTAACTGCTGATGAGTCAGGTCTTGGGTACTTGGGGAGATCTCTTAGAGCTTATGGGGCTAAAAAGTCACTATCTACACTTGCTGATCAACAAGCTGCATTTGATGAACATGTTGCTGGAAAAATGGATGCTGGTGCTTCTAAAGCCCTTGCAGAAAGATCAGCAGCCAAAACTCTTGGTTATACAGGAGAAAGTTTAGCAGCTGATACAGCTTCAGCTAGTGCTGCTGCAGAAGGTGGAAGTTCTCTTTTAGGTGGAGCATTAAGTGGTGCAGGAGCTGGAGCTGCTGAAGTTGCTTTACCAGTAGCTGCTGTTGTAGCTGCTGGTCTTATGACTTATAAGGCTTTTTCTTATGGGGCTCAACAGCAACAAGCCTATACAGGTGTAACTGGTGGTACTAGTGAAGGCCAAGCTGTAGGGTATGGCTTACAAGATATGTGGACTGGTATAAGTACTCTTGGTAGAGTTAGTTCAGGAGACTCTAGACAAATCCGTATGCAGGCTTTATCCGCTGGATATAGAGGCTCAACACTTGATCAGTCATATAATTTTGGTATCTTTGCAAAAGAAAATTATGACATAAGCCCCCAAGAATCAGCCCAAATGTTTGCAGCTGCTGTAGTAACAGCTAAAATGTCAGTAGGAGAATTGTCTAGTGCCCTAAGTGATTTAGCAACAGTTTCTTCTGGTACTTCTACATCCTTTGCAGCATTACAGCAAAACTTTACGACCAACCTACAGTCTATGGGTGGTATGGGTATGACTGGGTCTGGCCTTAGTGTTGCTGCATTAAGTTTGGCAACAACTTATCAAGGTGATCTTCAATTACAAAATGCTGGAAGTTCAGCTGCTCTATTCCAAAGCTATGGTGGGCAAGCTATGATTGCTCAACAGCTGGGTATTGCTCCATCTAGTATGTATAATTATTTGCAAGGTGCTGGAGGAACTGGTAATGCACAGCAAAATGATATTAACGCTGCTTCAGCATCCGATTCTGTAATTGACGGGCTTCTTGCTAGACTTGGATTAAAGCACGGAGATAGTAAGGCTAAGGTTGGTCAGTTTGCTATGCAACTTGCTATGATCTTTGACCAATATATGCCCAATGCAGATGGAACCTCCTGGACTCAAACAAACGCTGTTGAAGCAGCTTATAAGAGGTTAAGTGTAGTCACAAGTGGAGTTGCTGCACTTGGAGGTTCTCCTCATACTGCTGAAGCTCAAAGAATTGAAGGTTTGGCATCTTCAGAGATGCACTCAATGAAGACCAAAGAACTTACTGCTATGAGTGAAAGAGAACAGCTTGGGCTAACTATGTTTGAAAGACAGTATGTTGGGACTGTTAGATTAGCTGAGTCTGATGCCAGAAAACGTTGGAGTTTGACATCAAACGATAAGGGTATGACTACAGGCTTAGTCTACAGACTTAAAAAAGCTAACGGGACATATGAGCAAGTTACTGACCAAGAGCTTCAAGATATGAAGAGCTCTGGAAGTGCTAGAGTTACAGCTAGGTATGCTGCATGGGCAAATGCTATTAATAGTGGTCAGGCACAAATGGGTAATATGGACCCCAATACCCATAAACTTATGAATGGCACCAATTGGAGAACCTTAGCTGACTTAGAAAACAATAGGAATCTTGCTGCTACACAGGGAGGCTTTGCAGGAGAATCTAAGGCCTTTAAAGCACAGTTTGATCTTACCCCGGGTGCTCGTGCTCTTCTTAGAATTATTAATAATCCAGAAGCTGCAAGAAATGCTCAATCGTTGTTTGATAGACAGCGTGGAAGACATGCTGGTGAACTTTCTAGATTTGGTTCAGTTGAAAATCTTGCTGTAGCTACTGTAGGATCTGTTGCAAATGCTGGACAATGGGTTGGCCATGGAGCTGAGCATCTTTGGGACGACATCTTTTAGATTGGTAATATATTAATGGCCCCTATTGACATCAATACAACTCAATCTAATACAGCACACCTTATAGCTCACCTAAATAAGCAGGGAGCTACAAAGATTGTGCCACTACCCTTTAACCCAAACGATTTAACTTGGTCTTATGATATTAATAAAATATCGTTTGATACCTACGGTGGCCGTGTTACCCAAATTCTTTCTGTAAAAACAGGGAGCATGTCATTATCTGGAGATAGTGGCTCTAGATTTAATTTGCTCAATCTCTATAAGTATATTAAATCTTTGCAGGAATGGCAGGTACAAAATTCTAAAGCTCTAGAGTTTGTTTTACCAAGTGTCAGCTTTGGTGACATAGGTAGTCTCTACGTTTGGATTAGAGGTATGAATATTGGATGGGACCCAACAACGGTAACTTATCCCTATACTATTCAGTTTGAAATACAAGATGACGGTGGATACGGAGATATCCAGCAAGTTGGATCAGGGCAAACAGGTTTTGATGAGCTTGTTTCATTATTTGTAAATATGAACTTAAGCAATGGTACACATGGTATAGGCTTTAATAGTTATTATGCTGGATTAGATCAAAATACTTCTGGAGTAGTTTCGTTTAATCAATTAAGTCAAGTTACAGGTCAGGGTTAAAATGAGTCAAAATCCCGTAAATAGCACTCAAGGTTTTGTAGCTAATTGTCCAATTTCAACTGTTAGGACTTTTCCAGAATCTGAGCTTATCCCCTTCAATGGTTTTGCATGGTCTAATGTACAGGGTATGATACATCAATCTAACCTTGTGAGTGCAGATAATCCCTTGAACTTCTTAGGAGACTGATATGTCAGATCCTACTGCAAAGTCTACATCTACAGTTGGTTCTAATCTTCTAAATAGTACAAATCCACATAATGCTATCATTACTTTAGCAGACAGATCAAACTCTGGTACGAGGGATTTTTACGTAAATATAACTTCTTTGCAAACAGGTATCTTTACACAGTATGACTCCAGTCAAGTTAGGAGAGGCATTTCTTGGTTCCCTATTAGACGTGGAGAAATGTTTATTTCGTTTACCATCCAATGGGCTTTACAGTCAGTAAATAATGTTACAAGCTTTCATGATATGCAATTATTCCAAAACTCTATAAGGTCTCACCATAGAGCTTCAGCATTAACTACGGGGTCCCAACCCACTCCAATGACTTTAACATTACTAAATAATGCTAATGGAAACCCATTGATTAGTGACGAAAGTGTTGGGTCTAGTACAACTTTGTCAAGTACAGATTTTCCTTCAGTGTTCCAAGGTTGGATTCAAACAGCAGAAAAAGAATACTCTAGATTTAAATCTACCTTTACACGTTCATATAATATGAACATTTTAAATAATCTTACTGGAGCTATAACATCTAGTGGAATAGCTGATCAAGCAAATGAAGCTTTCCTACTACCCGTTAATGTTCCTTCCAATTCACTTTTTAATGATTACTCTACCCAGCTGATAAAATCTGGAATAGACGTAAGTTTAATTCCTGGAGAAAGTACTTTAGCTATCTACGGTGGGACTACATATTTTAATAATACTGCTCCACCAGTTTCTACTGTACCCAACCCAACTCAAGCACAACAGATAGGAAGCTAATGCCTTTTGGTAACGCTGGAACCTTTGCATATACACCTGATGTTAAAGTGTATATTTCTACAACTAGAAATGGTTTCATTGATGTTTCGGATGACGTTATGTCATTTACTGTAACAAGACAGGTTAATGCTACTAGTTCTGCATCAGTAATTCTTACTAATAAAGACTGGAAATACACCCCAGCAGGTACACCTGGCGCTATTGGGACGGAGCCTCCAATCATTGAGACTATGGATAGAATTATTATCCTGCTTAAAAGAACTACCTATTTACAAGTATTTTCTGGGTTTGTAACTTCAGCTCCTATTATTGGACTTATCCCATCCCCAATACAAATTACTGCAAACTGTACACTCTATAGATTGCAAAATGTTTATTGGGATGCTTCAATCCCACAGTTTCAAGCATTAGTACCTGGTATCTTAGAGGGTAAAGATATTAGTAATGCAGTTGTTGGTTACGGAAATGATGGTGGAGTAGCCCAAAGTGTTAGAGACGTACTGTCCCAGGTAGCTTACTGGCCACTTAGCAATATTCATATTTCAGCTTTACCCAATGACTGGATAACATATGCTGAAAATATTTACAATAATGACATTGTAGGTAACTCAGCTACATCATTGTCCCAAAATAGTACAGTAACCTTAATGCAACTACTAGATGGAGCTGGAATTGCAGCTGGAGCTAACTTATTAGCTCAAGATGAAGCAATTGCTTGGAATAATCCTACTACTAGTAATGGTGGAGCAGTAAATCAATCTCTTGTAGAAATTCCTTATGGTCAAAAAACCTATGCTTATGCTGTAGCTTATAATAGGGCTGTAAGCTCAACTAAGCAAGACGGTGTTGAAATTATAGGCTTAGATAACACTGAGTTACAGAGTTATATTGATCAAGGTAATACTTTATCACCTGGTAACTGTGCAGGAAAAGATGCTATTAAGAACCCACAGTGGGGTCCAGTAGACTTTTGGTCAATCATTCCTTGGCCTTACTCCAACGAACCTAATATTAACAGTGATGCTAGGAATACGGCCAGAGACTGGTTATCTGAAGATAGTAACTTTAATGAAGGTAGACCCATACTTCTTACTAACACTCAAAATGGAAATCAGGTAGTTGTAAGGGCAAGTATTACAGCAAAAGTCCCTCCAGGTGGTAAAGATGCTGGTATTGGACTAAGTAGGGCAGCTTGGGAAGCTTTAGCTGGTCCCGTAGTAACAAGACAAGGAGTTAATAGAGAATTAGATTTTTATTACAGCAACGTAGTACCTGTAACATGTGCTTTTGTTGATACTACTTCTTCGTTGATTACTCCAGGTGTACAAAACAGTACAAGCTTGCAGCAGCAATTAAAGGCTGCTGGTTTTAATCTTAATAGCAGTTTTCCCCAAGATAAACCAACTAACGGTAAAATTGTTACAACAGGGCAAAGTAGCCTTATAACAATGGGTAGCAGTACGACTGTAAATGACCAAAATGGAACAAACGTAGCAGCTAGTGCTGTATCTTATGCTTTAACACAGCTAGGAAAACCTTATTCTTGGGGTTATGGACATAGTGGATCTGGAACTACACCAACAGGTTTTGACTGCTCAGGTTTAGTAGATTGGAGCTATTCTAAAGCTGGATTAAACTTTGGTGGAAAGGGTGCAGAAGGTTTACGAACAGATACTGATATGCCTGGTAGATTTATTCCAGTAAGTGAATTAAATCAAAATGGAGTTTGTGACCCTAACGGGTACGGTATTAAAGTTAATAAGTTAACTAACACATTAAGAACTGGAGATTTGATCTTTTGGATGGAGGGGTCTACACAAGCTCAGCACGTAATGATGTACGTTGGAGAAGTTCAAGGCAGAAGTGGAGTACAAGTTATCCAAGCTGCTGGTGGGCCTGATAAGAACGATACTATTGGGAATCATGCTCCAGGAAGCCCTGGTATTATATTGGCTAGTCTTAGTGAAATAATTCAATACTGGGTTCCTGGATCTTCTGGGTTAAAAGCTATTGGTGGTATTAGAAGACCCTCTACTGGTGTTACAGATGAGGGCCGGGGCAGTACTACTATGACGTCAACAACTTTAGCATCTGGTGTAACACCAGGAAACATTAACAACAATACAGTTTCAGTTTATGGAAACCTTACTCCTACTACTCAAATTACTACATCTGTAACTGGAACAACTGGTGCATCCACTAACATTTCTAGTACAGGAAATGGTAATTTTAACTTTGAGTGGACAAATGCTGGAATGGATACAAAAGCATTATGGATGTTTGGTTCTCCCAGAGCTTTTATTTCTGATGTCCCAGTATTAAGTAGCATATCTACACTAATTACTACAAGCCTTAGGGATTTCCAATCAGCCCCCAATGGTGATTTTGTTGCCTGGTATCCAGATTACTTTGGGTTATATGGTACAGCTCCAACTATTGATGTTTATGACATCGAAATTTTAGACTTTAAAATTCAACATGATGATAATTACTTAGTTACCCACGTAGGCGTTGCTGGAGATCCTTTCTTTATGGGACAGGGTGTTCAGCTTGCTGACTGGATTTCTAGTAATGGAATTGTTTCATTGCAAATTCCAGAAATTATGGCATATTTATTCAAGGGAGATAAGAAAGCTACAGATTCTCTATTTGGTAACCAAGCTATCAACTTCCTAAATAGGTATGGCATGAGGCCAATAGTACAAGAACAGCCAATGATTCAAAGTCATTTGCTTGAATTTATGTATGCTTGGCAGCTGTTCCTTTTAAATTGGTCCCAACAATATACTACAGAGGTTTCGTTTACGTTTATGCCTGAGCTTTATCCAGGTATGAGAATTAATTTAGCTGATCACGGGATTGAAGTTTATGTACAGTCAGTAACACACCAAGGTTCAAGAGAAGGTGGGTTTACTACAGAAGCTCAGGTTACGTGCCCTATTACCAGAGATGCTAATGGAAATGTACAAATTATGCATTATGGATTCCCCGTTAGCTAAAGAAGACACATATAGAGACTCGAGTCTCTTAAATTGAAACAAAGTTTTAATATATTTTCCCCCAAGTACTAGAGAAACTAAATGCCAACAATTCATAGACAATATGATACATCTTCCAACGTTAGAAGAGTTACTTTACAAACAGAACCCTATGTAGATAGTCTTACTGATACGGCTAGAGTAGTAGGGCAGGATGCTATTGGGTTCCAATATCAGATTGACCTAACTGTACTTCCACCTGGTGTTGTATTAAGCTCTTTGCAACAAGGTCAAGATTGGATTGTAGAAAAAAGAGCTTCTCCTTCCTACAGATTACTCTTCTTTTGTGGTGAATTAGGATTAGCTACCGGACCTGCAAATGGTGACTTAGATGGTTCTTTCCCCAATCCAACTGTAGTTGGTTTAAACGGATACCCAATTGCTAATGTAGTACCAGCTTCAGGGCAAGTACTTGGGTTTCAAGGAAGCAGTAACCCCGGTACAGGATTAAATAGTGGAGATGGTGGTGGTGTTTGGGTTCCAATAACATTTAGTGGTGGCGGTGGTGGAGCACAAGGTCCACAAGGTCCGCAAGGCAACGACGGTGCTCAGGGACCACAAGGAGACATCGGCCCGCAGGGCTACCAGGGCTACCAGGGCTACCAGGGCTACCAAGGCTTCCAAGGCGCACAAGGTATTCAGGGCTCTGGCTCTCAAGGTGTTCAGGGAAGTCAAGGATATCAGGGAAACCAAGGTCGCTCGTTCCTCAATGTCACCTCAACCACCTCGGTCACGCTAAACGGCGGCATTGACGGAACCTCAGTCACTTTTGCCACGCCCTACACCGGAGCGTATCTTGCAGCCTATGGTGGTCAGGAATGGGTCTACGTCTACAACAACGCTGGCGTGTCGCTCTACGGGCAGATTACAGCCCTCTCGTTGGACACCTCCATTACCGTCCTCGTTTACTCACACAGCGGTACAGGAACCTACGGAGCCTACTGGACATTCTCGCTGGCATCTTCTCCCGGTTCTGCCGGCGCTACCGGACCTCAAGGAGCACAGGGTTATCAAGGTTTGACCGGGCCGCAAGGATCACAGGGTTATCAAGGTTTGACCGGGCCGCAAGGATCACAAGGATCACAAGGAACCACCGGAGCACAAGGCAATCAAGGCTTTCAAGGATATCAGGGCACTCAGGGTAGCCAAGGTGTGCAGGGCTATCAGGGCGCACAAGGTTCTCAAGGCTACCAAGGCACGACCGGAGCGCAAGGAACCCAAGGAGTTCAAGGCACGCAGGGATACCAAGGTAATCAGGGCGTACAGGGCGCACAGGGTAGCCAAGGAACTCAAGGATATCAGGGAAACCAAGGCACACAGGGTTTGCAGGGATATCAAGGCACGACCGGAGCGCAAGGCAACCAAGGCGTACAAGGTTCGCAAGGTAACCAAGGTTCCCAAGGTTCAACGGGACCGCAGGGCAACCAAGGCACACAGGGTTTGCAGGGATATCAAGGCACGACCGGCGCTCAGGGAGCGCAAGGTTTCCAAGGGAATCAAGGCCAACAGGGTTTTCAAGGCAATCAGGGATACCAAGGCACGACTGGTTCGCAGGGAGCTGGCGGAACGCTCGGCTACTACGGCTCGTTCTACGACACCACCACGCAGTCAGTAGGTTCTGCCAACACGCCTACGGCAATGACCTTCAACACCACGGCGGAGAACAACGGCGTCTCCATCACCAGCAGCAGCCAGATTTTGTTTGCCAACGCCGGAACTTACAACGTGCAGTTCTCGGCGCAACTCACGCAGACCGACAACAGCAGCGACAACGTGCAGATTTGGCTCCGCAAGAACGGCAGCGACTTAACCGAGACCAACACAACGGTCACGATGGATAAGCAGAACAGCGACAAAGTTGCCTCGTGGAACTTTGTGCTCACCGTTGCAGCCAACGATTACCTGCAACTTATGTGGGAATCCAATTCCACAAGCGTTACCTTGCTTGCTCAATCAGCAGGCAGCACCTACCCTGCCACTCCCTCAGTCATCTTGACCGTGCAGCAGGTGATGTATACGCAACTCGGACCGCAAGGTCCACAAGGACTTCAAGCTTATTCATTTGTTAACCCACTAACAGTTAGTGGTGGTTCAACGGTATTAGTTTCTGGTAATGGTGCAATCACTACAGGAAATATAACTAACACTAACTTACTTACGACGAGTGGCGCTGTAGTACAAAATAACCTTGCAGTCAGTGGAACTATAACTAATATCAGTGGATTTCAATATTTTCCAATACTTGCATCGGGGACAGATGCAAAAACTACCACCTATCAGGTACAAGCTTCTGATAATGGAAAGATAATTCTTGCTAGTGGTGGAACCATTACCCTTGTATCTGGTGCCCCAGCACCACCTTGGTATATTGGTATTGCTAACTATGCTCAATTTACAACAACAGTTAACCCAAATGGTATTAAGCTAAATGGTAATAATGCTAACTATACACTAGTTACTAACCAAAGTGCTATTATTTATTCTGACGGAGCTGGTGGTTATGGTTTAGTTACAGCACCATCTTCTCAAAATAACGTATTGACTTCTCAGCTAAACGTAACAGGTGTTGTTTCTACCGGCGGTGCAATTACATCTGGTGGTAGGTGGGTTTATACAGGTTCATCAAGTGGTCAAATTTTAACTCTGGGTGCTGTAACAAACGGTACAATGACAAGTCTTACTAATTTAGCATCAGTTCCAGTTACTTTATCAGGTGCTTCAACTACTATTAACACTTTTGGTACTACGGGAAGCTTAGTCGTTCCACCAAATACTTCTTATACGTTCTTCTATACTACTACAGGTTCTACTTGGTATGCTACTGCTTCGAGCCCAGCACCTGGTACTATTAACGGTAACCTAACAGTTTCTGGAAACGTAACAGTTAGTGGTACCCTTACTATGGGAAACACTAAAGTTACCGGTCTTGCTAGTGGCACTGCTTTAACTGATGCAGTAAACGTAAGTCAAATTTACTCTTCAATGCAAGCAGCAGCTCTTACTCCAGTCATTAGTGGAACAACAGCTATTGCTGAAACTGTTGGTAGAATCTTCCTCAACTCTAGTCTTTCTCCAGCAAGTGGAGCCGTACGTATTAATGCTGTTTATTTAACTGCTGGTCAAGTAATTCATAATATCAGTTTTAATACCACTGCTACCGCTGGAACAACCGTCAGTGGAACATGGGGTGGCATTTTTACAGCATCTGGTACAACTGTTACGCTTGTTGCTGCTACAGCTCAACAAGGTCTTTCATCACTACCTGCTACAAGTTTGTTTACTTGGCCTATTGCTACAATTGCAGCAGGTTTATCAAGTACTTATACAGTTCCATCAAGTGGTCTATACTATATTGGTGTATGTATTACAGCAACTACTATGCCGACAATGTCAGCTATTAACGGAACAGCATATAATAACATACAGCCCCCAATTGGTTTTACTTTTACTGGTTCAACAAACCCAGCGGCTATTGGCACAACATACACAGGAACTGCAGCTACATTAACGTTTTACTACGTACTGGCTTAGACCAATGTACTTTACAGTAGATTTCAATAAAGTAATATGAGCTCCCAACCAGTAATAACAAAGATTTTAACTACTGGTAAACCAAGTGCAGTTGCTTTACAAGCTTTAAGTAACGCAAAAAATGTTGTAAGTAATAGTCATAAACTTTACTATGTACTAGGTGGGTTTCATAGTGGAGACAGTCCACATAAGCCAGTTAGTACTAAAGATTGGGATCTTAGCTTATTGCAAGGTTTTAATTCGTTTAATACTGTTACAGGTGCAACTTCATATAATAGTGGTAAATATGGGGTAGATTGCTCTGGTTTTGTACGTTATTGTTACGGAAAAGCCTGGGGTTATGATAACTTTGGGGGTTCTGCTACGTGTGATCAGTTTAAAGGTCATAGAGGGACAGCTTTTTGGCCAATATGGAAAGGTATAGACCCGACTAGTATTATTAAAAATCCAGGGCTTAGAAATACACTTTGGGCCCAAGATAAATTAAAAGTTGACTATACTGAGACCATTAAATTATTACTCCCAGGAGATATACTTTATTTTTCCAACTGGAACCCACCACAGACTAATAATTTAGGGACAGCTCCTAATCCATCAATTCTTCCGGATAATGATCATACAGCTATCTATGCTGGAATACTTCCGGGGACGTCTACTACACTTGGCTTCTATGGTGGAAAAGACATTCCTACAGTTTTAAATGCTTACAATTCTCAGTATGGAATTAGAGCTACATCATTAGTTGATGCTGGAACTTCATCAGGTTATTTGCAAGAATTATTGGCAATTAAGAGGGTTTTGCAATGAAAACTATTCAAGTGCAAAATGGAGATATAGCTTTAGATAGTGGTGGTAGGTTACAGTTTGTACAAGGTACATCTAAGCTTGTACAAGACCTAACCCTTTGGTTAAAAGAAAATTATGGAATTGGTTTTACTTCACCAAACTTTGGTTCGTTGTTACCTGGGTTAATTGGTGCACCAATGACTGGCGGAACGTTAGCTCGTGTTAGAACAGAAGTTACCAGAATAATTAGTCTTTACCAATCCCAACAAATTTTAGCTTTAAAACAAAGTCAAACTAGAGCCCAATTATCAAATTGGAATAAGTCAGAAATCATCAACTCTATTGACTCAATAGTTGTAACGCCTAATTATACTTCTATTAACATAACGGTGGGCCTTACAACCTTATCAGGTTCTACACTTAGTCTTACGATCTTAATTACTTCTGAAGGATTACAGGTTTCATAATGGCAAATACAAGTGATGTACTCAATAGACTACTTGCAAGTCTAACAATTGCTGATCCTACTTGGGATACGTCAATTGGGTCAGCAACGTATAAAATCTTAGAGTCCATAGCTAACGAAATTTCTACAGCATCTGATAACTCTACTCTACAGACCTATAGCTATGATGTTATGAGTAAATCTGGTATTCAACTTGATGCTTTTGTTAACTTATTTGGTATTGCAAGACAGTTAGGTAAAAGATCTGTTGGAACTGTTACCTTTAGTTTAACAAGTGCAGCTACTCAAATTATCTATATCCCTTACGGAACTCAAATTTATGTTCAGGGTACTAGCAATGGTGTTTCAAATATCTACTTTAATACTACTTCAGCAGCAATTATTAATGTTGGAGAAACGTCAGTGCAGGTTCCAGTAATTTCTGTACTTCCTGGTACCTTCAATAATGTCAATGCAGGTTCAATTAATCAAATTTCCACCTCTATAGTAGGTGCCCCATCAGTTACTAACGAACAACCTTTAATTGGTGGCTCAGATACTGAGACAGACACTCAGCTGCAAAGTAGATTTCAAGCTACAGCTTTTAGCAATATTTCTGGAACTGTAGATAAATTTGTTGCTATGGCTTTGCAAAACCCTAACGTAACTCAGGTAAATGTTGTTGGGTCCCAAGAAACTTATCTGGAACAAGATTCAGTTATAACAGTTGTCTCAGGCACAGACAATTATACAATTGGATTGCAAGCTCAAGGAACATTAGCTGTTAGTAGTGGACAAATAGCAGCTGATGGACTTATTTCTGGTGTCTTTCCATTAAATACTACAGTTACAAGTGGATTTATTACACAAAGTCCGTCTGGAATTTTTAATAACGGCTCTGTAATATACGATGGTAGTAACTATAATCTATCTGTCGCAACATCTAATAGTGGAACTTTAACTACTAACTATTTGCAATTTGGAACTACAGTTTTTTCTGGTTCGTCTACAGCAAGTGATGTTATAACGGTAGTTGAGCAACTACTTGCATCTGGTAACTATAGTGTTGGGGCAAGTGTTAGTGGTACCACTACTGATGGCCCAGGTGGTTTGCAAATTGGTTTTAATAACCCCACTATTTATAACGTAGTAATAAGTGGTACTGGAAACGTTACTTGTAAAAACATAATCTATTCTCAGATTCCAGACTCTAAATATACTTACCCACAAGGTGGAGAAAAGATTGGTGAGCTGTTAAACTCAGCTAGTCAAACTTTACTATCCCCTTATGTAGACTATATTTATCCATCCGGGACTTCTGTACCATTAACAGTTACTCTTTATCCTAATGCTTTAAATGCTCCCTATACGTATACTGGTAACTTATTGCAAATGCAATCCGAGTATATTCCTCTTTGCTCAAGAACAGTAGACCCCAGTGTTAATTCTAACTACGTTGATATTTTCATTAACACTTTAAACTCTAGCCTTGTACAAGAACAAGTAGTATTTACTCCTACTAATACTTTTGGGTCAAGTCAGCTTCCAATTTCTAACTTTAATCTTGCAAATGGACTTTCTGCAGACAGTTCTATTACAGGAGACTATTATGTAGGCGTAAGTCAAAACCCATTAATCAACTTTCCCTCACAGCTTGTTTCCGGAAATAGCCCAAGTATTGTAACCTTTGGTTCTACAGATTACCCATTATGTCTATCTAGTGTCAATTCCTCTCCCCCAACTTTAACAGTTTCTGGGTCTCAAGATACTACTATACTCTATACAACTGATACTATAGCAAATTTGCAATTAGGTCTAGCTGTCTCTGGAACCGTAGGTGGCATTTCTACTCAAAGCTATATCATTCAGTTAACATCAGGAATCCCTAATCAAATTACACTTAGCTCCCCATTGACATCTGACCTTTCTCCTACAGCTGTTACTTTTTGGACTGTAGCATATCCAGTTTACGATAATACAAATAATGCTGGTAGTATTTTAGATGCTTCTGGAATTGGTTTAGTAGCAAGCAACGTAGTACTTCCAGCTTCTGGGCAGGTTGGCTCCTTTAGTCATTACTATAATACAAGTGTTGTACAGATTGATAACCTTGTTCAACAATCTAAAGTTATTGGAACTAACGTATTAGTACACCAAGCTCAGTTCCTTAATTTTGTTGTTAATCTTTCTATCGTATACCAACAGTCAGTTAATATTGATATAGTCAATACTAGTTTGAAGAATGCTATCGCTACCCTTTTCCAAAGTGTAAACTATTTAGATACTATTTCATTAAGTAGTATTGTTTTTGCTGCATTGAGGACTCCGGGTATTAGCTCAGCTAGAATATCCACAAATGCAGATAATGCTACTAATTTTGGAGTTCAAGAAGTTGCATTAGATGGAAGTATCTTAAACTCTTACACAAATGACATTCCTCTCTTTAATAATCAACTGCCATCATTCTACGGACTCAATACGATAAGCTTTGGAAAGAACAACTTCTAATGGCCAATAGTGTATTCCCATTAAACTTACATCAAACACTCCTTTGGAAAGTCCGTAATTTTCCAGAAGATGTTTACAATTTTGATATAGGCGATAAACTTACGACTTTAATGTCTATTGTCCTTGGAAATACTGGCACTGGCCAGTTATGGACTTCTCAGCTTGCTGCTAGATTAACTCAAGAGAATATGGAGTTTTCTGACCTAGATAACATCTTTGGGCAGATATTAAATACTCCTAGACTTTCCACTGAGATGTATGCTACTTCTAAAGATCCCTTTTTAGATCAGTTGACGTCTGAAGAGTGGCAAGATGTTATCTCTAAGGATTCAGCTTACAGAGAGCGTTTAAATGGAGTAGCCTCATCTTTGTTAAAGGGAGCTACTACATTTGGTATCCAGCAAATAGCTGAGTCAACAGCTGATATTCAGGCTAAGGTAATAGAAGTTTGGAATACAACTGCTAGTGGAACAACTACAGCACAAACTTTAGCTTCTGGAGTTACTACAAGAGGGTTGGGGGATAACGAAGTACTAGTTATTCCAACAGATCTTCCAGATGTACCACTTACAACTGACTTTAGAGCTGCTGTTATGGATAGTTTAAGACAGTTAAAACCAGCTGGAGTAGCTGTTACTCTTACCAGTGGAGTCAGTAACTTAAATAGTCTACCCTATACAGTTGTTACAGGAAACTCTGTTAACTTCTATATGGAAAGAACTACAACAGCTGCTAATTTGAGTTATCCTAGCTTGGCTCAAAATAGTCCTGTTCCTGGAGTTGCAAGTAGGTACTGGGCCCAAAATAATGTTGCTGTACAAGCTCCTTACTTTGCTCACTTACAAACTCAAGAGTCTTACATCGATGTTACTCAAAATATTTCTACAGTAAATATTACACTTGAAACCCCAGGTGGGCCTAATACAACTTATGGAGTCACTAGCCCATTGGGTAAAGCAAATCTTAAAATTACTAGTACGGTATATGGTGCCCTATAATGCCCAATAGTTCTAATCCATTAATCAAATATGTAGCGGGTGGAAGTGCCCCTATGACTCAAGCTGGGTTAGTTGTTGATGGAGTCTATCCTGTTGTAGGTATTATTAACTCACTTAATACTTCAACTAATACCTACCAAGACCCCAATAGTAATAGTTACTCCTATAACACTCAAGTCTCTTCTGTCCCTACTAATCCTACAAAATGGGTTTCATCATTAGTAGACGATTTTAGTAACAACCAATACAACTTGGATTTTATCTTCAATAGAACTACATATCTAAATACCGTTAAATTTAGATTGTCCTCTGTCCCCTGTATGTGGACTTTGTCAGTTGTCTCTGGGTCTACAACTATTAACCTTGAGTCTGGAATCATAGATATCTATAAGCCAGATCAAACAAACTATGTACAAATTGACTTAGATGAGACTTATACTTTTGATCCAAACACTTCTTTAAATTTACAGCTTATTAAATCTCAAAATGGTATCCAATATAGTTTTACAGTACAAGACTTTACTGCTGGTTTAACTGTACAAAATTATTCAGATGTTGTCATTAGTGGAACCCCAATTGACTTAACTGTACAAAATAGTCTTGGATTTGTTGAAGAGTTTGTCCCCCAACAAGATTTAATAACTAACATATACAGCAACAGTACCACAAATTATTGGAAGTCTTCTCCACAACCCGTTAAAGATGCTGTAGTATATTTTGTTATTGACTTGGAGTCAAAGCAAACCATAAATAAGATGTACTTAGATCCTTTATTTAGTGGCAACTCTATGAACCTGTATTACTCAAATGATAATTTGAACTGGTCTCCAGTACAGAGAGATTTTACACTTAGAAGAGGTGTTTATGATCTTCCAACAATTTATGCTAGGTATTTAAAGTTAGAGTTTAGTCAACTTACTCCTGAACCCTATGACTTACCTTTTGATACAGTTAATAGAACTATCCAAGTATTTCCTGATTGGGTAGATGCTTACTTTATCTCTATTGAATCAGCTATTCCAGATATAGCTAATCAAGGGTATCTACCCTTAAACACTAACCCAGGGCCAAATGTACTTTACAACAGCAGCCTTAATGTTAATACGACACAAGGTGCTATTACTAATCAGCTTAGTGATACGTCGTGGGGAGCTAACCCAAATAACACTGGCTCAACAAATGTCTTACAGCAATTAGGGCAATCAGTAGTAGCTGACCCAACTACATCATATAAGACGGTTATAGAGACTGGTAATTTTGGATCTACTTATAACTACGTTGACAACAACGCCTTTATCAATAGACGTTTTCCAACTTACTGTCAGCATATTTACAAGAATGTCAATATAGCTCAAACATGGCATCAAGCCTATTTTGCTGGTATTAAGAAGCTTTCATTTTACAATACTAATCTGACTGTACAAAATGATTATGAAGAGTTTACAGATTACTTCCTTCCATCAGGACCTACTATTGTAAATGCTTTATCTACTACAGCTACTTTGCAACCTAGTGGTGGGTATACAGGGACAGCTAGTCAATATGTTACAACTAAGCAACTCAAAACTATTAGTGAATTTAAAAGCTTTAAAATTGCTGCATTAAGTACAGATTGGCAAAGCTTTTTAGCTGATCCACTTACAGGCCAAGATTATAAGACATTACTCTATGGTCCATCTTCTATTACTAACGTTACTATTTCTGGCGCTTCTTTAGCTAGTATCAACACTTCAAACAGTAAGTATGGTATTTATACAATTTCTGGAAGTACGGGTGTTAGTTCTTTGACATCAGATTTTGGTGGTAGTACAAACTTACTTACTGCCCCATTAGCATTCTTTACAAGCCCAAGTGGATGGTCAGGATCAGCTACTACATCTACAGTTATTTCAGGTTTAAACCATACAACTATTCCTATATATCTCAATAACTCAGCTAATCCTGCATATGGTCTTGATGTAACAGGTATTAATGCTTACTCTGCTTCTGTTAGTGAGGGACCTAATCTTTATTCCTTCTTAGTAAGATGTTCAGGGCTTGCAGGAAGTGTAAATGTAGAATTAGATTATTATTCTGATAGCACATTAATAAGTGGTATGAGTCAAACATTTACTGTTGCAGCAAGTGGTACTAATATTGTATTTACTGTTCCAGAACCATATGACGTAGACAATGTCAACTTTAAACTAACCCCCATTGGTGGAACAGCAACATTTAGTGAAGCTGGATACTTTTACGGTATTCCCCCACAATGGTCTTCCCCCCTAATAACTAATAATATGAGAGTTTCTGCAGTTGCTAGAATCTTTCTACCCTATACTAATCAGGGTACATACAGATGTTCATTAATTTCATCTGGGGTAGAGTTGGCACATAAGACTTTCTCAAACATTCCGATTAGAACCTGGGTTGACATCGAGGTTCCATTTACTCTACAAAGTACTTTAAATGCCCCACTTCAAGCTAAGCTAACACAAAGCAACGGAGCTGGAGAAGCTTACGAAGTTGCAATGCTTGGGTTATTCTATAATCCTACACTTTATCAGTACTCAATAGATGGAAGTATTTGGTACAATATTCAAACTAACATCAATGACCCAAACGGGTTTATTACACTCCCTCATAGTACAAATTCTATTTACTTTAAAGCAACTTTCCTAGAAGATGCTACCCATCTATCAGCATTAAGTGTTGTTCCTAACTATACTCAAAACGCCTACAGCACTCAGACTAACATCAATTATTTGAGTGATATTAAAACAAATGAGCTAAGTTCTAGACGTCCAGCTTCCTTAAAACCTTTGTTCCAGTTAAGTCAAGAGCTACACCCAAATAGCTATGACATTAGAACTTTGATGCAAATTAGTAACCCCTACCAATTAGATTGATTATTGATTTTCTAATGTTCATATAATAAACTTTAAATATGGACCCCCAAAAGTTAATCTTTGTACAAAAGAGTGAACTTTTAAATGGCTTACTGAGATTTTCGTCTCTAAATAAGAACTTAAAAGAGACAGGGTTCGTTGATGGCTTTGATACACTGAGGAATAGAGACAAGCTTCTTGATTTTGAAGAGTTCGTTGGCCATAATGGTATGGAAGTCGTCTTTACCGATGAAGAAGCTGAAAACGAATATAAGAAGCTTTCAGATTCAGTTAAGTTTCCATTTGAAGTAGACAGTCCATTCCTTGTTGAAAATAGCCTTTTTCCTTTCCAACATGTGGGACTAAATATAGTTTGGAAAAAATTACAAACTGATTCCCCTAGAGTACTTGTACAATGGGATACAGGAGCAGGTAAGACACTGTTAAGCTGTCTTACGGCTCAAAAGCTTTTTGCTGAAAATAAAGTCGATAAGGTGCTTGTCTTTTGTAAGAAGATTAAGCAGTTTGACTGGGAGCAGGAGTTTAAAAGAATGACTACTCTTTCTGTAACGAAGGTTGATTCCTGGGCCAGAAAAGTTCGTCATGACTTTTATGATAATGATGATTCCCAAGTATTAGTCTTGAATTATGAAAAGGCTAGAGGACCATCTAAAGTCAAAGAAAAGGGTAAGAGAAACAGGGTTGATGATTTTAGTCGGACCGATATACTTAAACTAGTTAATATAACTAAAGATAAAAGAGTATTAATTATTATAGATGAAGCACAAAAGATTAATACCGGTACCAGTCTTTTATCTGATGGATTTGATATATTAATGAATAGGACGAGCAGCCCGGTGATGGCTCTTGCTCTTACAGCAACTCCTTACACTACCAGCCCTTTAAATATCAGGAATATTCTTTCTACAGTTGCCCCTGGTATTCCAGATGTCTCAGATTTAACTAGAGATCAGTTTAAGAGACTTTACGGAAAGAAGTTAGAGTATTTTGGGACTAAGTATGCCCAAACACTTTACGTAAAAGAGTGGGATAGAGCAAAGCTTCCTCTTTTGGGTAAGAAGCATGAAAATTGGACTCATATTGCAATGAAGAGTGATCCTCTTATTGCTAGACAGTTTCCTGAGTCCCTTCCTAAGAGAGTTGTTTACGAGCTTTCAGATATTGATAGAGAAGTTTACGATTATGCTGAAAAAGTTGCTCAAGAGAGATTTAACCCTGACAACCCAACAGCATCCTGGGCGTATGTCAATACCCTTAGGATGATTTGTAATACTACAGCTGGGTTAAAAGATTCAAACGGTAAGTTTGCCCAAGAGCTAGTAGAAAAGTTTGGGGATGCACTTTCCATTGAGAATAGCTCAAAGTATCAGCTGATTGAAAGTGCTTTAGAGACAGCATTTGAGAGTAATGAGAAAGTAGTACTCTTTACCTTTTGGACCAATGGTACACTTTTTCCATACATGAATGCTCTTAAGTCTCACTTTAGAGATGTTCCAATATTACCCATTTGGGGTGTAGGATTAGACCCCCAAGTAGTGACTAAGAATATTAAGCAATTTAACAGTACAAAAGGTCCAGCGGTATTGATTACTTCAGATGTTGGACAGGAAGGATTAAACCTTTATGCGCCATATCTTTGGAACATTGAGATTCCAACTACCTATGCAGCTTATAAGCAACGTAAGGATAGGATTAACAGAGCTGATAGTAAGTCCAAAGGAGTTAGCCACACATGGATTTATCGACCTGTGGGAATTGACACCGTTGAAGAGCGAATTGATGCAAAGGTCCTTAGGCGTAGAGATGAAGCAGAGGCTATTAGAGGAGTAGTAGACGAAAATGTCGATATGGAAGATACTATTGATATCTCTCCCAGGGCTTTGCTATTTGGTTCTTGATTGATAAAATGCAATCAATTAAATTGGTATTATTAAGGAAAGGAAAAGCCTATTAGATAAGAGTAACTTTGAGCTTAACACGGTTGCACACCTGATGTCGTAGAGACTAGGCCGTTGTATTCCATACCGGAACCGGACTCAGGATCGTATGCCAGACCGTAGCTCTCCCTAGAGGAATAACATCCAGCAAGGAGCGCGAAAAATGCGCCGTATTAATACACTTAGTATTGCTTTTACCGTATTGGCTATTTCATTCAGTTCGAATGTTATTAATGAAGGAGTTGCATCATCATCGTTATCAAACCATTCGACGACGACAGTAAAAAGCGTCGTTCATACAACAACCACCCAAGTCAAAGCCTCAAAGTTCCATGGGCCATTGAAACATTGGACGAAACCTCCGAAGGGTTGGCCATGGGGAGTAACTCAGAACGACCTTAGAATGTGGTCAAAAGTTAACATTTGTGAAGAAGGTGGCAATTGGCACGTTAGAGGTAGTATTTACTCTGGTGGCCTAGGTATGAGGAACGATGTATGGTCCTACTATAGCCGAGGAATGGGGTTTTCAGCCTCAGCTGCAGATGCTACCCCAGTTCAGCAAGTAGCAGTAGCAAAAAAAATTAACACCGGTTATGGTGTTCCAGATCAGAATGGATGTCACGCATGGTAGAAAAAACCTCACTTAAAGATCAAATTGCTAACTATGTTAAGTCTGGTGAAATTAAGCACACTATTGTAGGTGCTATGGTTACTTATGATAACCCTTCAGAAATCCACGATAGGAATGTAGAAAAATTTGCAAAGACTATTGCTGAGTTAATTGAGGGAGCAAAAGCCTACGATAAAAAGCATCGCAACAATGTAAAGAACTAGAGAAACTAGTAAAAGTAACAGTAAAATACTATCCTAATGGATAGTCATATCGGGGGATACCGCACCGGGGTTGCAGTCGAGCATCATGCTTTTGACTCCCCCGGGTCCCCTTTCTATTGATTTACTATAGTAGATATATTAAACTATATTTAAGTAGTTTAAAATGAAAGGAAAGTAAGATGGCAACAACCGTAGATTACAGTGAAAAGAATCGACGACGCAAAGAGGGCAAAAACAATGGCCCAGCTAATGTTCGAGCAAATGCAAAGCAACTCCGTAAAATGGTTGGTGGGGCTTTTGGTAACCTGAAGGAAGATTTCCAAAGGGAATGTCTTCCAGGTACCCTCGGTAGTGTTAGTGAAAATGCTAACAATAAGAACGAAATGAAAAAGGGTAAGAAGGGTGGAGTAAGCATCTAATGCAAACCTTCCTTCCCTATGAGTCCTTTACTGAATCAGCCAAGGTATTGGATATGAAGCGTCTTGGCAAACAGCGTGTTGAGACTATGCAAATTATGAATGCTATTCTTACTCCTGGGCATGGATGGAAAAACCACCCAGCTGTTAAGATGTGGAGGCCTTACCTTCCTGTACTTTGGGATTATCAGCAAGCTATTTGTAATGAGTGGACATCTAGAGGGTATAAAGATACTTGTCTAGAAAAGTCTAGAGCACTTATTGCTGGACAAGAAAATATTGAGTCTAATGGTATTCCAAAGTGGTTGGGTAACAGAGACTTCCACCTAAGCCACCAGAGTAATCTAGTAAGAAAGCTTCCAGAGTATTACGGTCCTTTGTTCCCAGATATTTCTGGAGATTTGCCATATATTTGGCCAGGGGAGTAAAATGGAAAAAGTAGAGTTAATGCTATCAAAGTCTACGGACCCAGAAGATTTGCATGATCCATTTTGGGCAAATTATTGGATGGAGCCAAAGCTTGATGGTATGAGAGCAGCTGTTCTCAAAGTAGGTAACGAAGTTACTATCTATGGTAGGTCTTGGATTGAGTATCAAGACCATGTCCCTCACCTAGTAGAAGCTTTTAAGGCTATTCCACTTGATTTTCACTTAGATGGAGAACTTTGTTATATAAATGGGTTTGGAAAGGTAGAGAACTTCCCAGATCTAAGTGTACCTATTGTAGACTTTAACCGAACTATGAGGGTTATGGGGTCCAATCCAGATGTTGCTGTTGAAAAGCAGATTGAAAATGGGTATATCAGTTTTGTAGCTTTTGATACTATCGAAATGAATGTTACCTATGAGAATAGAGCCATTGATTTAAATAATCTTCCTGAACTTACTCAGTCTAGATTTATCCACCGTATTCCAGTTTTTGATGATTGGACTCCAATACTATATAATCAGTTAGTGGAATTGGGTTGTGAAGGGGCAATGCTTAAGAATAGGCATTCCTTTTATAAGTCTGGTAGACCCAATAAAACGATGTATAAGATTAAGAAAGAAGAAACATATGACGTTGTCGTCTATGAAGCTTACGAAGGCACTGGAAAACATACAGGGCGACTTGGCGGCCTTAAATTTGGAGCTTATCTTCCTGATGGACAATTTAAAAAGGTTGGACGTGCTGGTGGAGGATTCAACGACGAGCAACGTCAGTATATCTGGGATAACAAAGACAGTATCCTTGGAAAAGTAATGGAAATTAAGTGTAACGAAACTGTAGGGTCTGGTGAATATAGAACCCCAAGACATCCTCAGTTTATTACTTGGCGTTATGATAAGAAAGCAGAAGAATGTTTGATGGAGCAATTTAAGAGTGATTAAAACAGAGTGGATGAAGGACGGAAATTGCAAGGAGATGAATCCTAATCTTTTTTACATCGAAAGAGGAGAAAAGATTTTGGATGAAGTAATTGTTGCCTGTATGACTTGCCCAGTAAGAGAGCAATGTGAAGAATATTCCGTCAAACATGAAGCTTATGGATATTGGGCTGGCCTTTCTGAAAAGGCCCGTAAGAATTTGAGGGCTGAAAGAAAGATTACTCTTGAGTCTCCAAATGGTGACTGGGTGAATTGGCAAGCTATTACTAGACAGATGAGAGCCGCTGGTTTTGGCGAAAAGAAAGTTAAAGTTTCTACTAGAAAAGTAGCCCAATGTGCTACAGTTTCTGGTTACATGAAGCACCGTAGAAATAAAACAGTTATTTGTGAACCTTGCAGACAGGCTAATAGGGAGTACTCAGCTATACTTAGACAAAAGAAAAAAGAAAGAGAAGGGTCAAAAGTAGCATGAAAGTTGGATTAGTAATTCCAGTACTAAATAACTTTCAGCAAGCTTTGGACCTAATTGCTTCAGCTAAGACCAAAAGTCATGAGCTAAAGATTTATATCCAACAGCAATACCATTATCAAAAGCCATTAGCTGCTGCTTGGAATACAGGAATTAGTCAAGCTATTAGAGATAATTGTGGGTATATCATTGTTGCCAATGATGATGTGCTTTTTGCTCCTGATTCTATTGATAGAGCAATTATGGAGTTTGCCAGTTTAGATAGTGAATACGTACTCTATGGGTTTAAGGATGCAAAAAAAACTTTTGATAACCCATTAGAGATTCTTTTCTCAGGCTCAGATACCGAATGGGTATTAGAGGAAGCTGAGTTATTTTCTTGCTTCATTGTAGATAGTAGATTCTTTGATACTTGTGGAAAGTTTGATGAAAACTTTTTGCCTTGTTTCTGGGAAGACAATGATATGCATTATAGAATCCACTTATTAGGTTATAAGATTTACCACTCTAGTACTCCCTATATCCATATTGGAAATCAAACTACTAGGTTCCTTAGTCAAAGTGTAGTACAGAATGGAGCAAAGTATTTTGTTGAAAAGTGGGGAAGTTTAAATCGTGGACAAGCAAATTGGGATAAAAGTTTTACTCCACCTTTGATGGAGCTATATACTGTCCCTTATAATAATTTAGAGTATACCCCAAAAGAATGGAGAAATTATGTCTAAACTAAAAGTACTTTCGTGGGGTGATTACGCCTGCTCTACTGGTTTTGCTACAGTCAATAGTAATATCATGAGAGAACTAAATAAGACTGGTAAGTATGATATTGATGTAATTGGTATCAACTATGATGGTGGCCCGTACGATACTGAAAGGTTTCCAGGCAGAGTCTGGCCAGCTATTAGTGCCCTTAGACAGCAAGGTCCATATGGAGACTACTTTGGGAGACAGGTATTCTTAGATGCTATTACTTCAAGAGATTATGATATCATTTTTGTAATTCAGGATTCTTTTATTGTTGAGAGTATTACAGAGCAATATTTGCAAATTGCAAGGACCAAAGAGAATAAGTTTGCTTCCATCTACTATTACCCATTTGATTGTACCCCAAAGCCAAATTGGGTTATGCAGGGTGTTGCTCCTTGGGACTTCCCAGTTGCCTATACTGAGTATGCAAAGAATGAATCCAGAAAAGTTATTGGTCCATTAGCTGAAAGACACGATGTCATCTACCATGGGACTAATACCAAGGACTTCTTTCCAATTATGGACCCAAGTGTACTTAAGCAAGTACGTAAGAATATCTTCCAAGATAATAGTGAAAGATTTATCATTACTAACGTAAACCGTAATCAGGGACGTAAAGATGTTGCTCGTTCCTTTATGGTCCTTAGAGAGCTTCGTGATAGAGGATATGAAGAGCCATTCCTCTATATGCATATGCAAGAGACAGATTTTGGTGGCTCTATTATACAACAAGCTTCTAGTTTTGGATTAGAACCTGGAAAGGATTGGAGTCTTCCTAACCCACAGCAATTTAGTGCTCACTCTGGGTTTCCGATTCAAATGCTTAACGAAATTTATAATGCAAGTGACTGTTACCTTACTACAACATTGGGTGAAGGTTGGGGCTTATCTATTACAGAGGCAATGTCAGTTGGCCTTCCAGTAGTTGGTCCAGATAATACTTCCTTAAAAGAAATCTTAGGGGATAATAGGGGGTGGTTGGTTCCATCAGGGGATACCCCTACTCACTTCATTATCAAAGAGAGTGACAATGATAGACTCCGTCCCCTTATGAATGTAGAAAAAGCTGCAGATGCCATTATTGAAGTTATGGAAGGTAAGCATCCAGAAAGAGCTGAAAATGCTTATGCTTGGGCTTCAGATTTAACTTGGCAAAAGGTAGCTAGACAATGGATGGAAGTTTTTGACAAAGCGGCCAATAAGGTTAAGATATCCAAAAACTTCAAATAGGTGTAGTTTATTAAATTTGATAGTAATTGTTTAACATATTATACTTTTATTATTAAGGAAAAGAGGAAAGTAAGTGCACCATATCATCACCTTTATAGGTGAATGTCCAGAAGCAGCTCATTGTAATTATGTACATAAGACATTAGGCCTTTTGAGTGATGCACCTCATATTACCTCTGAAGTTGTTGTCTCCCTAGTTGAGCTAGGTATAGGTTTCCTTTTTGGTAGGAGATACGCTTGGACTAAGCTTCACCGTAAGTTTGATAAGGAGCATAACATAGAGCATTGATGTAGAAGGGCCACTAGCTCATCAGGAAGAGTAGGGGACTTTTAATCCCAAGGTACCGGGATCGAGACCCGGGTGGCCCACCATAATACGGAATGTGGCGCAGCTTGGTAGCGCACCTGCTTTGGGAGCAGGGGGTCGTGAGTTCGAATCTCACCATTCCGACTTTGGCAGCTAGAAAAAATATAGAGTCGTGATTCGCAGTCACTCCTATAAACCACTATAGCTGCCAATTAAGGGTTGGTGCCGGAGTGGACAAACGGAACTGGCTGTAAACCAGTCGCGAAAGCTACGGGGGTTCGAATCCCTCTCAACCCACCCAAGCCTCAATACCCCAATTGGCAGAGGGAATCGACTTAAAATCGATAAAGTGTGGGTTCGAATCCCACTTGAGGCACTTTGAAAGGAGAAAAATGACTAAAGAATATACACCAACTACAATTTGGAAGATTGGCAATATGCACGTCTTTAAGCAAACGGATGGAAAGTTTGTAGTTAGTTATAAGAAGGGTAAAGAGTTTTACTATACAGAATTTGTATACGAAGACCATAATGATGCAAAGCATAAGGCAAGGGAATTGTATATGGAAGGACACCTTTATGTCTAATAGGGATTTAAGGTGGGCAGCAAAGACGTTGTTAGAATTTAATAATGTTCCAGCTACTCCAAAATATATTGATGCTTTTTGTAATCCTTCTGGTAATGAGCAATGGATTAAGGCTATAATTAAAGGAGCATCCCCAGTAGTTGGAAGTATGACAAGTCCATATTATCAGCAAGCAATTGATATTCTCAAAGAAAATGGTATTCCTGTAGACATTTACAGAGTTGGTTAGTTGTACAATAAAATATAAGTATAGGCCTCAGTAGCTCAACGGACAGAGCACCTCGTTTCTACCGAGTCGGTTGGGGGTTCGATTCCCTCCTGGGGCACCTAAGAAAGGAAATAGTATGAAATTTAAAGTTGGAGATTACGTAGCAATCGAAATTGGAAAGATTATTGGCTTTACTTCTGATGGTAAAGCAGTAGTAGAGTTTTCATCATTCCCAGATGATTTAATGACCTGTGATACAAAAGACTTGTTCCCCTTTTCCCCACCAGAAGAATAGTAGTTTTAGGACCTATAGTTTAATGGTAGAACGCCTGCTTTACACGCAGGGTATGGGAGTTCGATTCTCTCTAGGTCCACTAGCTGTAGGCTCCGTTAGGCTTTTGTGCTGAGACTTAATCCATAACTACCCTACAGCTTTAATCGAAAGGAGAAAGTAAGATGGAAGTTAAACTTAGCGTAAGCATTGGAGCAACTCTTCAGGTAAAGAATGCCAAAGGTGAATGGGATTGGATTAAGCCTGAAGTAGGTTGTGAAATTAAGCTTATTGATGGTGAGATTAACGACAGCATGCAAACAGCTTTTGTTGATATGTGGGATAAGGTAGTAGGTCCCCAGTTCCAAAGTGTAGTAAATGAGCTTATTAGTGAGCAAACCCCTAAGGCCCCTACATATAATGAGGATGATCCCTATTAGGAATTGATTTCCTAATAAATAACAATTAAAATAATTATATTAGGTAGTAAAAAAAGGAGAAAAATGGAAGAGTTTGAACTAGAGTTTAAGTCAAAGAGTGTAAATGATTTCGGTATTGATCTAAACTCTTTACTCAGTACGTTTGATGAGTGGTCAGTTAAAAAGGAAGAGCCAAAGACCCCAAGTCGCTCTGATACCCGTAAGCAATGGGCAGAGAAAGAAGGGCTTAGCTCAGAAGATATAGAGACCCTTTCCAAGCTGTTGGAAGTTTTTAATTCTACTCCAACTAAGGGTATCCAGCATTTCCTTACTGAAGAGGAATTGGACCAACTTACTGATGAGCTTATGACTATCCGTAATACTTCGGATATGTTGTCTGGCCGTGAGTCAGCTATTAGGTCAGTTGTTTTTGAGCAAATCAATAAGCAGCTTGAGCAAGATGGATATGAGCCAGATATTACTTCTGGTAAGATTGATGTTCCAGAGTTTGGTGTTAGTCTTTCTAAGGAAGTAAGTGGCAATAAGCCTTCCATTGATGTTTATGCCCTTAAGGATATCTTGGATGAGACCCAATTTGACTCGGTTGTCATTAAGTCTACTATTAATAAGGTATCCATTTACCCCAATGGTAAGAGATTTGAAGAGACTCAAGTAGAATATGAACTTGATGAAAAGGCTTTGCAGACTCAGCTTGAAAAGGGTAACATTGGTATGGAGCAGCTTCTAAAGGCTACTACCTATTCTACTCGTAGAACGGCGTTTTATGTCAGAAAGATTAAGACATCCGATAATTAATGACGATGAGCCTAGATTTACCCAATCTATGGCTGCGGCATTCTTTGACCTAACTTCCCAATCTTTGAAGTTCAAAGAGGCCAGGGGTTATTTTATAGACCATGAGGGTAATCCAATTGAGATCTATAGAACCCCTGGTGGGGAGAGGAGATATAGTCTAAACGATATTTGGCGTATTGCTCATGCTTTACGTAGACAGAATAAGATGACTGATAGACAGTTGAGACTTATTACATTAAGAGTAGATGCTTTTAAGGAACCCATTAAAAAGCATAGAGTGAGATATAGGAAGGGTTAAATGAAGGTTGCTTTTACTGGTGCCCATGGAGTAGGTAAGACTACTCTATCTAAAATGTTGGAGGAAGTACTTGAAGAAACTTATCCTGAAAGTTCTGTATGTAAGCTCGGGTCTGCTACTCGTGACGTTCTCTCTTGGGGCGGTAATGATGGAGCAGGTAGAAGAATTTCTATTAACCCAGATGACCCAACATTCCAAGTAGCCTCTGCCCTTAAACGTAGGGAGTGGATGCTACATCCTTTCAACCTTAAGATGGACTTTCTCATCAGTGAGAGGTGGGCTATTGATGAGTGGGTTTATCAAAATGCAGCCAATAGTGAATGGACTAATCCAGCAAGAGTTGGGGCTGCTTCGTTTTTAGCTGATGAAGCCCGTTGGGAGATCAAAGAGTATTGGGATGTTATTTACTATATCCCCGTAACGGATAGGCCCCTTGAAGATGATGGAATAAGGCCCCTTGGCAAAGAGTTCCAGTATAAGGTAGATAGATTCTTTAAAAGGGAATTGAATTCCCTAAGTGAACAATATAAAATTAAGGTAGTATCCCAAACATTAGAGGAGTGCTTGGAGTTCTTTAGGGAGGAAGTAAGAAATTGGAAGATAGAGCGTTAGTTGAATCCGTAGAGGAAGAAAGTAAGCTTTTTGAGCTTGACCAATTAACTGGAGGAGTTAATAGGTCTGAGTTCTTATATGGAGCTGATTGGAGGAAAAAAGTTTTGAATAAGTCAGACGTACCTAATCAAGATGTTATGTATGTGAATTGCCCTAGGCATGCTCACTTCTTAATGACCCCGATTAAGATCTTTAAGTCTAATTATGGATATGGAATTACGTTCCAATGTCACCATGCAGATGAGCACGGTAGAATGTGTTTGATCATTGCTCAAATTAACGAAGTTTTGAGTGGCAGTAAGGCATTCCTACGCCCAGGAGATATCCTTAAGCATGAACCTTGGGAAAGAGCTTTAGAAAAGGTCCAAAAGCTCAACATGGACGTAGCTATTAAGAACCCAGAAGATACCATCGAAAAGGAAATTGTACTTACGGAGGCTCCACCGAATCCTTACGTTAAGCCAAATACTTTGTCGTTCATCATTTGGGATGTATTTTGGCGGAATATGGTTGCTGAAGGTTTTTGCTCCTATAAGATGCTAGAAGACGAAGTTACCCGTAGGAAGGGTGATGATAAGACAATGAGGAAACTACGTGATTGGACCCTTGGTTCTCAACCAATTACCGATTGGATGACAGCTAAGACTGGTTTCGTATTTAAGTTGTTTGGTGATAGCTGGAAAATTGTTGGAAGAACCGAAGGTGTAAGTCCTCAAATGCCTTGGAGTGATCCCAGCTATAGAAGTAAATTTGGTTTTGAGTAGTACTAAGTTGATGTAACTAATACTCGGTACTATACTCTAAGTATTGGTAGATAGAAGTTGCAAAGTTTTTTCCTCCATTTCCTTTGCACCTGTCTTACTACCATAGATCCTCTGGGCTTGTTTAAGTTCCTTCCTTCAGCTTAGGTTGGCCCAGAGGATCGCCCTATCTCGCAAATGGAATAAGGAGAAAAATGAAGCAATTTGTAGGAGCTAAGCTCCATGGAATTAGAGTAACTCATAAGTCACTCGACTACCATGGTTCAGTAACAATTCCAGAAAGTGTCTGTATGGAGCTTGGAATTGATGAGTATGAGTGGATTTATTGTGTAAATGCATCTAATGGACTTAGGTGGGAAACTTACGTACTTTATGGCCCAGATGGTGAAATGCACCTTAATGGTGGTGGAGCCCGTCTTGGTGAAATTGGAGATAAGTGTATCCTTTTTACAAAGGTTATGTACCATTACTTCCAGGGTGCTTGGGTTGCAGAATTCAATGAGTCTAACGAAGTAACTAAATTCTTTAAGTACACGACAGAGGAAATTGTCAGTGAGTAAGTTTACCTATGGTGCTGAGCTAGAGTGGTCAGATGTTGACCGTAGAACCCCTCTTCCAGAAGAATTAGCCGTTTGGGATAACGAAGACCAATCCATTGTTAACTCAGATGGAATGCCTAATGACCCTAAGATGAAGAAAAACGTCTACGGTGGAGAGATTAATACTAACCCTACTGATTCGATTGACCAGCAAATTGAGAATATCGGTAAGCTGAAAGAGCTACTTAACCCAGTTAGTCTTTATCGAGCTAATTTGCATGTACATATTGGAGTAGAAGGTCTTAAGGAAGATATCGTTTCCTTACAAAAGCTTCTTCAGTACGTAATTGATAATGAGCATTACGTTTACAATGAAATGCTCTTTAGGCCTACTCCTACCCAAGAAGAGTTTCCTGACCCAGTAGATCTTAAGTTGGCTAAAGAGTTCCACCGTCAACAAAACTATTGGGCCAAGCGTCCTCTTACTCCTAATAGAGTCATTGAGACCCAAAAGGCAACTACTCCCCAAGAGTTTTATGAAGGTCAGTTTGCTTGGAACTCTAAGACCAATACTAGAATTTGGCACCTTGGGTCTCCTAGAGCTGGTATCAATCTTCGTTCTATCTTTAAGAACGGTTCTATTGAGTTCCGTGTATTTCCGGGTACAGTTGACCTTGATGAGATTAAATCTTGTTTTGAGTTTGCTCATGACTTTACTTGGGCAGCTTTGAACGATCATAGCATTACTGCAAAGTATATGCATGAGACTAACAACTGGAACTTTCCAAAATGGCAACCATTCCTTCCTGAACTTGAGAAAGTTTGGCAAGCTAATACGGTTAAGATTCACCCAATGACCGGGGAGAGAATGAGTTGAATTTTACGTATGGGGCAGAGCTAGAATGGGCTGATGTAGATGCCCGTCTCTTTATTAACCCAACTATTGGGTCTTGGAGTAAGAAGGAATGGACTATCGTTAATAGTGATGGCAAGGCTAATGACCCTGAGTTAATTAGAAACCATTTTGGTGGAGAGATTAATACAGTACCTACTAACTCCTTAGCAGAACAGCTTTTAAACATTGAAGGTCTAATTGAGTTTCTAAGCCCCAAAGCTCTTTATAGGGGTAATATCCAATATCATATTGGCTATGAAGGTGCTAAAGAGAACATTGACCTAATGAAGAAAATCTTTAAGTATACAGAGGAAAACCAAGACTTTGTATACTTTGATATGCTTCCTAGAGACCCAGCTGAACCTAAGGACTATCCCAACCCAGAAGACCTTAAGCTTGCAAAGAAGTTTGATAGACAAAGGAATCTCTGGAATAAGCGTGGGGTTCCATCTGATAGAGCTGAAAAGATTCTAAAGGCTTCTACAGCTAAAGAGTTCTACGATGAGCATTACTTCTTTAATGAAAAGACTCAAAGGAGACTCTACCACCTTGGTACATTTAGAGCCGGTATTAACGTAAGAGCTCTTTACACCAATGGTACAGTTGAGTTTAGGTGCTTTCCAGGTTCTACTGATATAGATGAGATTAGACACTGTTTTGTCTTTTGTGAAGAGTTCATTAAGGCTGCTATCTATACTCCAGAAAGAACTGCAAAAGATATCTACGAAAGTAGAGAATGGAAGTTTCCTAAGTGGCAAAAGTTTGACCCCGAATTAGAAAAGGGATTCAATGCAACTAAGCACCGCCCGGAGTAAAGTATGACTACTTATGGATTAGAGATTGAAACTGGAGATGTTAATTTACTCCAAGCTGCTAGAGTAGTATTTGAGAAGCAGAGTATTCCTTTTGAAGACTGGAAGGATAGAGGAGTAAGTTTACGGGATAAGGTCCGTAGATATAACATCTGGAACATTTCTTCAGATAAAACTATTAGCAACCATAATGGGACTAGATGTCGTAGAGTAGTAATGCTTCCAGATGGTTCTATTGTTGGTGGAAAGCAAAGCAATAGGCCATATTGGCAGGGTGCAGAATTAGTTTCACCCGTACTAAAGTCAGAAAATATGGATAATGACTTTGTATTGCTTGAAGAGTACCTTACTCTAATGGAAAACTATGGTGCCACCATTGATCCAGACCTTTTCCATGACCTCCATGTTCATGTAGATTTTGGAGAGCAAAGTGAAAAAAATTGGAAGAGACTTCTAGAGTTTACTGCATGGGTAGAAGAAGCCCAATACCCTTTAATCAGTATCCATGAAGCAGCTACATCTGAGCATAGTCCAAAAGTATACAAGTACAGTCAAACATTTGTAGCTGATCTACTTAAGACTAAGGACTATGAGGAATATAGCTATGAATACCGTAGACACCATCCTCTTGCAAATGGAGGTAGACAAAGTTTTGAACTCTACCAATATCGACGTCTAGTCTGCCCAGGTGCTGTTATGGATCCGACTAAGAACTATAATACACTTGAGTGGAGAGTCTGGCCAGGAATCAGAAATGTAAACTTGATTAAACGTATTTCTCAATTTAGTATTAATAGTACACAGGAATTACCCAGTTTAGAGTATGTAAAAGAATGGTCTAAAGAGACCATCGAGTTAATGAGGAAAAGAAAGTGACCTACCAATTGCCCGGACAGCCAGTAAAAGCTACACATAAGTTTGAATCTTTAGAAGAAGAGCTCTTTGGACGCCCAAAGCGTGTACGTCGTGGTAAGATTGATATTAACACCATGACGGATGAAGAGCGTGTTGAGTATTGGAATAATGTTTCCGAAGCTCATATGTTTGGCCTTTACAAGACCCCAACAGTTAAGTTTGTTAGAGAAAAGGCTCAGCAAGTTACTAACCGTTTCTACAACGAGCTTGGTAAGCTTTCTGTCCATGAAGTTGGATGTGCTTACTCAATGACCCTCCGTTGGGTTCACCCAGAGGCTACCTTCCTTGGTACGGACCCAGCTGAGAATATGATTAAGGCTTGCCGTATTATGTACGAAGACCGTCCCAATACTACTTTTGAGGTAGATAGTATTGAGTCAGGCCATGTCAAGTACCGTCATGATTTGGTTACAGCTTTCTGTATGATGGATTCACTCTCCCATGAGTACTCCATGAAGCTTATTCCCATGGCTGCAGATATGTGTGAAAGAGCATTCCTCTTTACTAGTCTTCGCCACGAAAAGAACAATTCCCTTGTTAAGCCCAATTGGAGCATGTACCGTAATTTCAACAGCCATGACCCAGAAGAGATTGTAGAGTTGGCTGATAAGAATGGTTTTGATTGTGAGCTTGATGTTAGAGACAAGCTTTCCAACTTTGCTGCCCTTTGGATTCGTAGGTAGTCTTGAGGACAGTTGGCTTTGAAGTAGAGATGAGTGATATCCCTACCTCAAAAGCTGCTCAGCTTGTTTATGGGGATTTGAAGTATTGGCCAAAGCAACATTTTGGTGAAGGCGGATACTTTAAGCCTAAGGTAAAGTACAGCAGATGGAATCTTATCGGAGATACGACAATAGTCAACTCCGATGGGACCATCTGTGTACAACCTAAACATAGGAGTGAATGGAAGGGTGCAGAGTTAATTTCCCCTATACTGAGTACACCAGTAGAAGAATCTACTTGGGTGCAATTGCAAACTTACTTGGATGGATTTGTAGAGAATGGAGCTACCTTTAGTTCCAAGCTCTACAACTCTTTGCATGTACATGTTGGTATTTTAGATTTAGATTTTGAACAGTTTAAGTGTTTACCTAATCACATTGTTGCTGTACAAGATGACCTAAATACTTTGAGAACAGATTGGACGGGGAGTAAGAAGTACTTCCCAAATCAACTACAAAGATTGCAAAATGCTGAAGACCCCAAGTCATGGTTGAAGGAATACTGTACTCCTGGCAAGATAACATATAGAGACTATGAGTATCCAGTTAGGAAGCTTGTTAATCTTGTTAACTATTTCAACAATAAGGGCACAATAGAGTTCAGGTGCTTTAAGGCTAAACCTAATGCAGAGTATATCAAGTACTGTGTAGAGTTTTGCTTGTGGTTAGTAGATAGCTGGGTAAATGGTACGGACTACACTATTGAGTTCAAAGATAGGGTTAAAGAAATTGATAATTGGAATTGAGTCCTATAAAATAGGGTATAATTCCCCCATACCCCTATAGAGTCATTAAGAGACCCAAAGGAAAAATGGTCTCTACTAAAGGTAATTTGGGTTTATTAGTTATAAATAAGTTAGGAGATAGTAGTGGATTTGTATTTAGGAGCTCCCAAGGCTTTACTTAGGCCTATGGGTTTGGGTTATGCTTTGGCTCATGAGATGGATAGTGAGGTTACTATCCAGAAGTATAAGGCTACAAATAAACTTATCTTAGATAATGGTGCTGATGAATTAGGTGAAGGTCTAGGTGGAGAAAAGCTAGCTTACCTTACTGGTAAGTTAGATCCTTACTTTCTAATCCTTCCGGATGTTTTGCATAAGCCTAAGAAAACTAGACTAAGGAGTTTAGAATTCTTAAGTAAAATGAAAGATGCTGGTTATAAAGGCCAGTTTATGGCTGTCATCCAGGATAAGGATAAGAAAAAAGCAGCCAATTCTATTTTAGAGTGGTCTTGTAGTGCTGGAGTAAATAGACTTGGTATTACGTATGATACTAAGATTGTTACTAATGACCCTAGCCCTGAATCTTGGATGAGAAGACTTGACTTCCTTGAATGGTTTATTAGTGAGTATAAGCAAGAGCTTAATAACGTAGATTTCCATTTGCTTGGAACTTTAGAGGTTAATGAGCTTTACCGTTTGTTCCATTTGGATAGGTATGCTGAAGTAAGGAAGTATGTAGCTAGTCATGATACTACTGCTCCTTATGCTTGCCCTACTAGATTTGTAGTAGATCAAAGTGGAACTATTTCTTTTGGTAGAGAAAAGAATTGGAAATCCCTTAACTTTGGTAAGCAAAGTTTTAGTGGTGGTGAATTAGATACTATTGCTTGGAATACTGCTTGTTATTTAGCTGCCTGTAAGGTTCCTAAGCAAAAGTGGACTTGGTATATGGATAAGGTTATGGCAGATATGATGTATGCTCAGTTTGAGAACTATTGTGTCTAATACCTTACTCATTGTTGATGGCCATAATATTTGCATTAGAGCCTATTTTGGCTTAGTTAGACAACAGCTGAGAACAAAAGATGGTGTAGGAACTTGGGGATTGTATGGGTCTATCAATACTTTAACTTCCCAAGTAAAGAAGTATAACCCTACCCATATTGCTGTTACTATGGATTGGGGCAAAAGTAGTAAGAGAACAGCCCTCTACCCAGAGTACAAAGCTAATAGAACAAGTAATGGGCAAGATGAAAATTACCAAGAGTCCAGAGAACAAGTTAGGCTCTTTAGAGAATTTTGTAAGCTTTCTAATATCCCAGTTATTAGATTTGAAAATGTAGAAGCTGATGATATTATGGCTAAGTTGGTTAAAACTTACCATAGTGATTTTGATAAGATTGTTATCTTAACAGCTGACCATGATATTAGACAGCTCATTGATGAAAAGGTTATAGTAGTAAAACCTTCCCTGGGCCAGTCCAGAGATATTGAGGAACAGACTTTTGACTTACAAAGCATTGTTGATAATTATGGTATTAAACCTAATCGCTTACCTGAAATTTGGGCGTTAACTGGAGATAGAGGGGATAACGTCCCAGGAGTCCCTAGTATTGGCGAAAAGACAGCTATGAAGTTACTAACAGAGTTTGGTAGTCTTAGTAACTTGCTTATGAGTGACCATAAGAAAATTAACGAACATAAAGAAATAGCTAGGTTATCCTATAAGCTGGTGCAGCTGGATGGGTTAGATGATCTTGATATTCCCAGTTTAGATAGGTTAGAATTTAAACCTGTAAGGATTGGTAAAGTAGGGTCTGGGTCCTTTTTAGACTTTATAGAGAAGTATGAATTAAATAGCATTAAGAGTAGATGGTTAGTAGATGAGCTATGGGATGAGGAAAGACCCATTGGAAGGAGACTATCTGATGGATAGCAAGTTAGTAGATACAATTCTTAAGGATACTAAGGATTTTATTTCTAAGGGTAGTAAAGAATTAAAGTTTAATGATATTGCTTTAAGCTTGTATGCTTTACATTCTGAGTTGAATCCAGTCTATAAGAAGTATAGTGTTGGTCCAGTAGATGACTGGAGACAGATTCCTCTTATGCCTATTAGTGAGTTTAAGAATAATGAAGTTAAACTTACTATGAGTGATAGGATGCCCTTTCCTGGAGTAATGTTTGAGTCTTCTGGTACTACCCAGAGAGATAAGTCTAAGCATTTCCTTTATGATACTGAGTTCTATAGAGCTTCTATGTACGAAGGGTTTAAGGATTGGATTGTTCCTAGTACTGATAAGAGTAATTTGCATTCCTATAGGGTTGTACTTTTGTCTAAAACTCTTCCCCATAGCTCGTTGTATTATATGATGAGTTATTTGAGTGAAATTTATGATTACCGTGGTATCAGAGAGCAATGGGAATTGTTAACTGATGTAGAGGTAGTTAATGAGCTTTTGGGTTGGTTAACTGATGAAAAGGAACACCCGGTAATCCTTTTTGGAACTAGCTTAGCTTTCTATGATCTTATGGATACTGTTAAGAAGGGCAACCTTGAGTTTGAAGGATTGACTAAGGGTTCCAAGATGATTGAAACTGGTGGGTGGAAGGGTAGAGATATCCAGATTTCCCCTATAGACTTAACTAAAGAGATCCAAGAGTTCTTTGGGTTAGATGAGTTTAATTGCCTTAGAGAGTATGCAATGTCTGAGATGTCCTCCCAGACTTGGCATAGTGGGTCAGAAGATGAAGTAATGTATAGTTACCCTAGACACCTTGGGGTAAGGATTGTAGACCCTTTGAGCCAAAAAGATGTTGAGCCTGGTGAAAGTGGTATGATTGGGTTTATTGACTTAGCTAATGTTTGGAGCTGTCCCTTTATCCTAACTGAAGATATGGGTCACCTTAAGACTTTTACCGGGGCTGACTGGTCCTTAGTACTTGAAGGAAGAGCAGTTAACGCCCCTGAGAAAGGTTGTAGTTTAACTTATGTCGAAGAAGCAATGGATAGTTAATCCAGGAGCAAACTTAGTAAGTGAGTGTGCTAAAGTTGGAAGGTTCTTAGAGTATGACTATAGGTTATCTATTAAGAATGCTGAAGTCCCATCTAGTTTTGAAGAAAACCTTTTACCTACTGGTAGACGTTTTGTAATTATTGGGGCCAGAAGTGTTCCCATGGCTACTGCTAAGTCTGTATTCCTATGTTTGAGATTAGCTGGAGCTGAAAGTGTAGTTGTTAAGACTGCTACTGAGGATGAAGGACTTTTAGTTAAAAATGTCTTGGATAACTGGACTCCAGATGGTGTTAAAACTAAAATCTTTAGTGTAGGCTCAGATAAGCTAGGGGATTATCCTGAGTGGGTGGAATCTCTAGAGAATGCTACAGATATTGTAGTATTTGGTGGGGAAGATACGGCTAAGTCTTTTGAAGAGTTAGATTCTAAAGATAGGCATGTTTATATCCATGGCCCTAAGTTTAGCTTCAGTATAGTAGACGCCAAGACCCTAACTATGGTTGACTTGATGGATATTTGTTCTGATTTTGCTAACTTTTACGGAGAGGGTTGTTTATCTCCTAAGTTTTGTGTTATCGTTGGAGATATTGGGGCCAATTGGTATCATGAAGCTAGTATAATTATGAGGGCTGAGTATGGGGATAGGATTGAAGGGTTCAGGTCTAAGATGACCTTAGCTAAAAAATCTCAGCTTGTCCAAGAGATGACTAGTTCCAATATTATTGAAAAGTTTGTTAGACTTGAGACTTTGGAAAATGATGAAAAGCTCTTGAGTTCCCTTTATGGGGATATTAGATTTATAAATATAAAAAGTCTTAAAGAGCTTTGGCCTTTTATGGATAAGTGGAAAAATAGAATCAGCTCTGTATCCAGTAGTGATAATGAAGAAGCAATCAATTTACTGCAAAAGTTTGGTGTAGTTAGAGTTTGTAATTTTGGAGAAATGCAGTTTCCAGAATTTGATGAGCAGTTTGATAGTGTAGACGATTTTGATATCTATATGCAATAGGAGGAATAATGAACAAGACAGCATCTAAATGCCGTAAGTGTGACCATTTCCATACTGGAGAATGCCACTATAGGATGGAAGAGTTTAATGGGAAGGACTTTATTAAGAAGTCTTGTAATTGTAGAGAGAATAAAGCATGATAAAAAAACTTAAATGCTTGTTTAAAGGCCATAGTTGGAAATTTGCTGAAGAAGGCATCCTCTGTAGTAGGTGTGGAAAGTTAGATAGATGGTAGATTATTTAGCTAGGACCAATCCCTGTCCCTACGATATTACGATTGAAGGCTCTAGTAAGTCCTATCTCCTTACTAAGGAGTTTGGTCCTATGTTTGATATGGCCTGTGGTATTGCTGTAAATAACTTAGGGCATAGTTACCTTCCTATTATTAAGGCAGCTCGTAAGAGTGTTGGAAGTTACCGTCATATTAATGTGTATGGTGAATTTAATATCTCTGAGCAGCTAGAATATGCTGAGCTTTTAGCTGAAAGATTTTCTACTCTTACTATGGCAAATGGTATCAGTGAAGAAAATAAGGTTTGGTTTTGTACTTCTGGAACTGAGGCTAACGAGTTAGCTATGAAGCTAGCTACCCTTAGTACAGCTAGTAAACTTAAGAGAGGGTTTATTGCCCTTACTGGTGGGTTCCATGGTAGGACGTTGGGGAGTTTAAGTCTTACCCAAAAGGAACTTTACCGTGAACCCTTTAGTTGGATGGTTAAGGCTGGGTTAACTACTTGGATTGAACCTGGTGAAGAAATTCCCAAAGAGTTTAAGACACGTAGTGCTTTCTTTATGGAATTAGTCCAAGGTGAAGCTGGTGTTATTCCGTTAGACCCTGAATGGGCTACTTATGTAAGCAACTGGTGTAGGGAGAATGAGGTTCTCCTAGTTGTTGACGAGGTCCAGACTGGATTTGGTAGAACTGGAACCCATTTTGCTCTAGATCAGTACCAAGGGGTAAAGCCCGATATCATTACTTTGGGTAAGGCCCTTGGTGGTGGCTATCCCCTAGGGGCTGTTATTTCTAGTTCTAATAGGTTCAAATCTATTTCTGAGGAAAATCCCTTTACCCACCTGAGTACTTTTGGTGGTAACCCCATTGCTTGTGCAGCTGGTATTCAGATGTTTAAGGGAACTGAGAAAAAGAAGCTTTTGCAAAATGTTAATGATGGTAATATCTTAGCTCATAATGTCTTTAAGGAATCTGAATCCGGAGCTCACCTTAGAGGTTTGGGATTGATGTTGGGTTTAGTCTTAGATGATGAAACTGATATTGACGAGGTAGTACAAAATATCTGGAAGAATAACGTATTTTGTGGTAGGGTATTGTATGGTAGTAATACTATTCGTCTATACCCGCCTTTGAATACCACTCCTTCGGACATATATAATAAGGTAAGAAGGGTTGAAGAGGCCGTTCTAGTAAGTAGAAAGAGGAAATAATGGCAATTTGTACTATCTCGAAAGAGATTGAGTTTGATGCTGGCCATAGAGTCAGTACTCATGGTTCCAAGTGTAAGAATCCCCATGGGCACCGTTATAAGGTCCGGGTTACTTGTAAGGGGACTATTATTGATAACCCAGAGAGAGTTGATCATGGTATGTTGATTGACTTTGGTAGTCTTAAGACTATTATGAATGAAAAGATTCATGATGTTTTGGACCATGGATTTATTGTCTGGGAAGAAGATTTTGCGATGAGGGAATCTTTGCTTGTAGGTTTTAGAGATTATGGGCTTAATTGGAACGTAATCTTTTTTGAGACTATGCCTACTGCTGAAAATATTGCTGTATGGTGTTGGAATCAGATTAAGGATGATATTGCTAATTCCTTTGGTAAGGATTTGGTAATTGATGAAGTGGCTGTTTGGGAGACGCCTACTTCTGTAGCTTATTATCGAGGAGAGTAATGGCAGACCATTTTAAGTTAGTTGAGCATTATGTTAGTACTCAGGGTGAAGGACCTAATACTGGTAAGCTTACCCAGTTTGTAAGGTTTGCTGGATGTGATATGCGCTGTGGTGGTTGGCCTTGTGATACTCCTTTTGCGAGTGACCCTAAGCAATGGGCTAAGATCTACTATAAGAGAACGGTAGATGAGCTTTACGATAATATCCTTGAGAAGTATGAGGAAACCGGAGCTAAGAATATCTGCTTTACTGGTGGAGAACCGTTTATGCAGAATAATGATCTCTTGGATGAACTCTTTGAGAAGTTAGATCCTAACTTGGAGTGGATTGAGCAAGAGAATGGTAATTTTACTATTGTTAACTTGCCTGATTTGAGATTTGAACTTGAAGCTTTCAGTAATGGTAGTTTTGAGTATTCTGACGTAGCTCTTGATAAGATTTACTTTATGATGGACTGGAAGTTGGATGGTTCCGGTGAAGGTAGTACTTCCTTAGAGAATAGACGTAAAAATGCTACGAGTATTTATGGTGGCATTAAGTTTGTTTGTAAGGATGAAGAAGACTTTAAGCAAGCTATCCAGGTATGGCATAGTCTTAAAGATAAGGTAAGCTCAGATTGTAGATTCTGGGTTGGTAGTGCTTGGGATGTATTTCCGACGAGTAGAGTAGTAGAATTGATTATGGAGCATAAGCTCCCTTGGAGTTTGAATATTCAGGTCCATAACTATATTTTTGGGGCCAACGTTCGAGGTACTTGATAATGTAGTACTATTGTACAGTTACATAAGTATAAGAACAAAGGAGTAGTATGACTTATACTTGTAGAATGTGTAGTAGTGAGTTGCCCAAAAGATCCAAGCCGGGTGGGTACCCAAAGTATTGTGAAGATTGTAAGTGTCTTACACGAGAGTGTGAAAATTGCAAAAAGACGATGTCAATCTGGCGCAAAGACGGGTACCCCACGGCAAGGTTTTGTGGACGAAAATGTTCTGCTATCAGTCAATATAGAGACCCACTTCAAAGAGATAGACGTAGAATGGGTCCGGGAATTACAGCCATGAAACAAGTCCAGAAAACTCAAGAATGGAAAGACAAGATGTCAATCCTATCGAGAGACAGAATGTATAGAAACATAGCTGACGGGACTCATCCATTTCGTAAACTCTATGAGACAAAAATTAGCAAGCTAGAACGTAGTTGCATCCCTGTACTCGAAGAAATGGGTTACTGGCATAGTAGTTTTGAGTATCGAGTCAATCATCCCAACGGGACAGTTAAGAGCCCAGACTTCAAAAAGCATAACGAAAATCTAGTAGTAGAAATATTTGGACGTTATTGGCACCCACAAGAAGATGAGGAGAATATTATCAATTGGTATAGAGAAGCAGGATTTGACTGTATTGTAGTCTGGGAAGAAGAAGTTAGTAACATCAAACAAATTATTTCAGCAAATGAAAGAGGTAGGTAGTATGTATAGTAAGAATTGCCCACATTGTGGTCTTGATTTGACCATTTACGGTGACAAGACTCAAGAAAGTCATATTAAGAACTGTCTCAGCATCAATGCAAACCGTAAGGATTTGCAAAAGCTTAAGGGTGACTTAAATAAGTGGTCAAAGCTGGATGATGCTTGGGAATCATACCCAGGGGATTATTGGAAGGATATCCGTTCCAATAAGAAGTTAAATACTCCATCAGCTAAAGATGCTGTAAGTGAGTTATTGAGTGCTCTAGGAGAAGATGTTACCCGAGAGGGTCTCCTTGAAACTCCACGTAGAGTTGCTGAAATGTATGCTGAGTTAACTTCTGGTTACCAGCTTGACCCCAGGGAGATTGTTGAAAAGGCAATCTTTAAGGAGGGTTCCAGTGAACTTGTAATTGTTAGGGATATTCCTTTCTATAGCCTTTGTGAGCACCACCTTGCTCCATTCTTTGGAACTGCTACTATTGGTTACGTTCCAGTTAATGGACGGGTCGTAGGACTTTCTAAGTTGGCTCGAGTATTGGATGCTTTTGCTAAGCGTCTCCAAGTCCAAGAGCGACTTGGTGCCCAAATTGCTGATACCCTCTATACTAGTGGCCTTAACCCTAATGGTGTTGGCGTATACATTAGTGCAGAGCACCTTTGTATGGCTATGAGAGGTGTACAAAAGCCTGGAACCTCTACGGTTACGAATACCCTCCGGGGATGCATAAAGAATGGTGACCACAAGGAAGAGTGGATGAGGATGGTAGCTGGTAGATGATTATTGACCCTTTTGAGGTCGTCAGTAAGGGATATATCAACAGGGTTAAGTTAGAAAATATTCAGCCCAATAGTATTGACCTTACGTTGGCCCAGGTATATGAAATCGAAGGACCCTTGGTGCTTTTTGCAAATAAGGAGAACCGTAGGAGACTTCCCCAGTATAAGTTGATTAAACCCTTCCCATATGAGGGGGTAGATATGTATCAACTTGAACCTGGCAAAAGATACCAAGCTGAGTTCAATGAGCTTTTGCAATTACCTGAGGATATTTGTGCTCTTACTTTAGTTAGGAGTACGATGGCCAAGAGTGGTTGTACTGGTGAAAATGGACTCTTTGATAGTGGATACCGGGGAGCAACTGGTATGATGGTATCGGTGCAGACTGAAAGCTTTATCGAAATTGGGGCTTGTATTGCCCAGATGATTTTCTTTAAGGCTGAGACGAGTAAAACTTATAATGGATTTTATCAAGGGGCATTGACCCCATTGGAGTGGCAATGAAGTTAGCTCAAGAATATGACACGATGTTCGAAAGAAACATTGCAATTATTGCAAGTAGGAAGCAGGAAGTAAATGTCCACCTTGATGGACAATTGTTCGAAGGTTATATTTGTGGTTTAGATGAGATCTGGTTACAGATTTATGGCCATGAATATGAGTACCGTGATGATCCGGAAATTGCCTGGAGATTTTGTTTGATCAACAGAGATAATATCCTTTCCATTACTTCTAGTGGAAGAGATTTACGGTCCTTGAATAGTAAGGATAGAGAATACGTAGAAAAGAAGATCTATAACTTCTCTAGTGTTGCCAAAGACTATTTGGAATTAAGGAAGACGAATGATGACGGAGCCCGTTAAAAAGAAGTTAATTGTTCCTATTAAGGACTTTGACTCTGATAGTTATGATGAAGTAATTGAAGTCCCTGTAAGTAAGGTTGAGTCTAGTCAGTTAAGTATTGATGAAAACTCTGACCCCAAAGACCTACTTATGTACTTTAGTAAGAGGTTTAAAGAGGTGCATGGATATGACTACGTTATATCCTGGGTAAAGGAAATCGGTATCCTAAAGTCCTTTAAGGAACGTTATGGGCAGGATGCTGGTCCTATGGTTGAACTATTGTTTGATAAGTATGCAGGTTCGATTAATGGGTCTGTAATGACGATTACTGCTTTTAGTAAAGGTAGTAAATGGATTCAAGATAGACTCTATATTGAGTTACAGCAGAGTAAAGTTAAGGAAGAGCCAGCTAGTGTGGAAGGGTTGATGAGTTCGAATGACTTCTTTAGAAAGATTTCCCTGGGTTAAGGATTATAAGGACCTAACCCATAGCTTTTTGGAAGATGATGTAGTTGAGTACTTGGAGAATAAAACTCCCCAGTTCGAAAAGGTAAGTAAGCAAGGTTGCCCTACTTGTGACGACCGTTCTTGTGGAGATTGCAAGGTCCAGCTTCAGCTGTATAAGCATTACTTAAATGCTGGTATTGGGTTTAGTTACCAGAGACTTGACTGGGACGATTTCCATGGGGATAAGCAGGCTTTAGAACTTGCTCAGACCTATTTGACTAAGCATAGGGAAATGGTCAAGGGTGGGTTAGGGTTAATGTTATATGGTTCCTGGGGAACTGGTAAGACCCTTATTACTGCTTTGATTGCTAAGGAATTGGTGAAACTTGGTTATACGGTATATTTTGCTACTTTTACTCAGATGGTGGACGAGTTTACCAGAGGGTGGGGAAGTAATGAAGAAAAAGCTAGATTTGAGTCTAGAGTAGTTAAGAGTGATATCTTCTTCCTTGATGATGTAGGTAAGGAATTTAGAACTAAGAATAATTTGAGTGAAGCTACTTTTGACCATGTGTTGAGGCAAAGGGCTTTAGATAACCGTCCTACGTTTATTACGACGAATATGACGGTCAGTGAGTTAAGTGTTGGTTATGGGAGTGCAATTTTTTCGTTATTGAAAGAAAGAATGATTACCCATAATATGGAAGGTATAGATTATAGGGAATTTGCTCGTGATAGAGCCTTTGAAGAAATTGCCTCCGGAAGAGTAAGGAAGATTTACTAATGTCGAAAGATCTTATGAGTATAGGAGTAGGTGAGTCCAACGGATATTGAGAAGTCCTACGTTCCCCATTTTGTGAAATTAGATTCCCTAAAGTATGTTTGGGATAAGGGTGTTAGAAAAGAGCATTTCCTAGA
>Ga0208381_1000010_pt1 | contig 98787 bp, 99 predicted proteins | sample CryBogCBE13Jul09_FD_184572 | JGI IMG/M metagenome (GOLD analysis project Ga0208381, IMG submission 184572) | Freshwater microbial communities from Crystal Bog, Wisconsin, USA - CBE13Jul09 (SPAdes) (version 2) | ecosystem: Environmental > Aquatic > Freshwater > Lake | place: Crystal Bog...
TTGTAATCTAACCCAGTCTAGTGTACCATCTTTCCCCTCATTAATATGAACAATTATTTGATGACTTATTGAAGAATTGTTGCGAATACTTTTAATGCAATTTTTTAAATAAGGGAGATTATTCCAACTTGGTATAACAATTGAAAAACCTTTTTTCTGTATTAATTGTGCTTCCATTTTAATGGGACACTATTAATAAGCATAAGTTTAAACCAAACTTAGTACTTTAGTAATAATTAAGCCATATTTAATTTATATTTAAGTTCATAAAATCAAAAAAAATGATTTTATACTACCTTATATCAAACGATCATTAAAAGAAAATCAATGATTAAATTCCAAAGGATTTTTTACTTTCAAAAATTGGCGGGTAAAAATCTGTACCGCAATCACTACCCAAATAACAAAACAACCCAAGGCTTTTAATGCATAAGGCATCATAATATGGGTTCTCACCCAAGGGGTAAAAATATCAGAATAAGAGAAGCTAGAGAAAAAGATGGCCACTATAAACAATATATTATTCCACTTTGTCTTTTCTTGTAATACATACCATAAACAAATAGCAGGTACCCCTATAATATAAGTAGGCGATTCTGTGCCGGTGTTAAATACAATGATAAAAAGTAATACAGAACATAAAATATACAATCTATAAATGGGATTACTAAAATATTTGTAAAAAAGATATTGTGCGCCAAATACAAGTAAGCCAGGTAAAATAATAAACCACTTGTTGAGTGCCGGTAAATTAAAAATTCTTTTGATCATTCCCTGCAAAGTAATGTCCACCATATTGTGATACATGGAAACCGTAATATCAAAATTGGATTTTAAAGACAATGCAGCCATCCAATCTTTGTAGCACTGTATTAAAAATGCAGGGCTCGTAAAAATTAAAGGGCATAATAAAAGCAGGATCAACCAAAAAATAAAGGAAAGTATAAAGCGTTTTTTATTAGCATTGAAAAAGAAAAACGCAAGTCCTGTAATGCTATATAGCTTTACAAAAAAGCCCAAGAGCATCATTAGCGTTGACCTGGATTCTTTCTGCTTAATGATATATACAAAAGATAAAATAATGGTTGCAGCCATGATACCATTGCTCTGTATATTTGAAGTAGCATTCATCATTTCATTCGCAGATAATAATAAAATGAAATTTTGTTTTTTATTGTTGATAGGCAATTGCCTTATAGCATAATACAAAACAGCAGCATCAAAAATACCCCATGCAAACATCGAAAAAGCTACAGGTAATAAAGTAAAAGGAACAACCAAAGCAGCAAAACTTGGGCTGTAATAATAATGATCCCAATACTGTGTTACGTATGTTAGATATAAATTTGTTTCATTGCGTAAATGAAAAAAGGATTGCCTAAAAATGAGGAAATTATTATAAGCATGTCCATTGTAAGCATTCACCAATGCTAATACCACTAGGCCAAACCAGATGCTTGCTACAATTTTATTATTGCTAATTAATTGATTCCCTATTGACTTAATGTTCATGGTATTTTTTTATTACATCCACTAACTCCTTTACGCCAAACCCAGTGTTAGCAATAGTTTCAACGATATCTGTTTTTACTCCTACGCGCTCAGATAATGCTTGCTTTAAATGATTTACAAATTTTTGCGCTTCGGGTCTGTCCGATTTATTCACAACAAAAATATTAGACACTTCAAATAATCCTGACTTCATCATTTGTATATCATCCCCTGCTTCGGGCACCAATACTAAAATGGTTGGCGAAGCCACTTTAACAACTTGCACTTCAGATTGTCCTACTCCCACTGTTTCCAAAATAACATAGTCAAATCCTACCGATTTAATTAAATCAACTATCGATTCAATTTGTTTTATCAACCCACCTAAATGTCCCCTACTAGCTAATGACCTGATATACACCATGGGATGCAAATACCACTCTCTCATTCTTACTCTATCTCCTAGCAAAGCGCCGTTATGTAGAATGGAACTTGGATCTACTGAAAGTACGGCTACTTTTTTTCCTTCATTCACCAACCGTCCAATAAGTGATGCAATTAATGTACTTTTTCCTGCACCAGGAGGGCCCGTAATCCCAATTACAGGAATGTTTTTAGGCTGCAATGCAGCTACAAAGTCAGCACTTCCTTCTTGTTGATTTTCTAAGAAAGAAATACACTTTGAAAGGTTAAGGTAATTGGTTGCTCCAACCTCATCAATGATAGAAGAAATGGCAAATTGCATTAAGGACGAATTATATTATGGTTCCTAAAATCAAATGGTCTTATGCCTGTCCACTTTTCAAAATAGTAAAGCACTCTGTTTTTAAAACTAAAATTCTTTTTTGAAATATCTAAATCAATCACCCAATTTTTTCTTTTAATGCGATCTAACATCACATTTGGATGCGTGCCAGTAAATTTTTCCAAAGAATCGAATCCTGAAAAATCATAATAATCAGGACTTGAAATAATTGCTGGCATCTTGGTATCATCATTCCAAAAAGTAGCACTCTCTTTTTGCTTTTTACGCATTTGCTCAGGACTCTTTACCCATCCATAATGATAAATACTTGCATCTATTGCAGCAACAGGCAATTTTGACTTTCCAATTCTAAATCCTTGTGCATCTTTATAGGCACTTATTGCTTTATTATTTCTTATAATTCTTGTTTCATGCGCATACCATTTTCTGCTATCCCCTACATAATCATAAGTTCCAAAAAAGTGTTTGTATTTAAACAACAAACCCTGCACTGCTTCATCATTCGCATATTCATTGCAGGCCGCAATGATATTTGCATGGTACTTTTCGTGCACCACTTCGTCCCCTTGAATATAAAATGCCCATGTAAAAGAATTGTCAATCAATTGAAAAGCTTTATTAGTTTCAACCGCCAACACCGTTCCTCCTTTTCTCAAATTTTTATCCCAAACCGAATGATGAATTTTAATTTTCGGATCTCCAATGGATTCAATTAAAGCAATGGTTTCATCGGTAGAATCTCCAATTAAAACAATCATTTCATCCACCACTGGCAAAATAGATTTAATAGCTTCCACTATCGGAAAATCATTTGTGACCGCGTTTTTTATAATCGTAAATCCAGCTATCTTCATATCCTTTTCATTTGTTCATCAAATAACCGAAATCTTTTGCAACTTGCCTATAGTTTTAGGTAAACTTTGCGCCAAAGGGGCTAATTTTGAACCACAAGTAAGTATATGTCAACAAGTATTTGTTTTGATTTCGGAAATACAAGATTAAAAGCTGGCATTTTTAAAGCTGGTGAATTATTGGAAGTGGCGGTTTTACAACAAGGTGATACTGCCGAAATAAGCTCTATTTTGGACAAATGGACGCCTGAAAAAACCATTTTATCCTCGGTTATTCATCATGATACCCAAATTGAGGGGCTTCTTGCTGCTCGAACTAAATTTCATTTGCTTGGCCCCAATACCCAAATTAACTTTACTACCCCTGTTGGTAAACCTGAAACCATTGGCGCCGATCGTTTAGCCTTGGTTTCGGCAGCTGTTGACCTATATCCCAGCCAACACAACCTTATTATATCACTTGGCACTTGTATTACCTACAATTTTGTGACCAATGCACATGAATTTTTAGGAGGAAGCATATCCCCGGGAACTCAAATGCGTTTTAGGGCAATGCACGAGCAAACAGCCCTTTTGCCCCTCATTACCCCTTCATCTGAGTTCACATTAGTAGGTTATGACACCAAAACCAACCTATTAAGTGGGGTAATTTTAGGAATTGCGGCCGAAATTGACGGGATAATCGCAGCATATGAAGCTAAATTTGCCAACTTTAACGTGCTATTAACCGGTGGTGACATTTGTTATTTTGTTCCTCACTTAAAAAAGAGGATATTTGCCGACCCAAATTTAATATTTAAAGGACTTTATGCTATTTGCGAAAAAAATAATTAGAACCCTACTCTTGATCGTTTTTGTTAATTCAATAACTAGAATTGATGCACAAATTAACTCCCCATTTTCAAGATATGGATTGGGGAACGAAGTTTTCAATAGTCAAAACACCACCAGCCAAGGAATGGGTGGTTTTACAGCTGCATACACGAACAGCATGAATGGAAATTTTGGACAGAGCGTGAATTTTAATAATCCAGCATCCTATGGTAGTCTTTACATGACTACATTTGATTTAGGAATGGATTATACAAGTAATACTTTAAAAGGAAATAATCCAGTATCTAGATTTAACTCGGCTTATTTTGTTCCAAATTATTTATCCATTGGTATGCCAATTGATAAGGCCAAGAAAATTGGTATGGCTTTTGGATTAAGGCCACTTACACAAATCAACTACTCATTAGATGAATTAAAAGTGTTACCAACAGGCGATACTTTATACAATAACTATATTGGACAAGGAGGTTTAAACCAAGCCTATATTGGATTTGGTAAGTCTTGGAAAAATATTAGTATTGGTATTAATACTGGATATAATTTTGGGAAAAAGAGAATTGAAAATATTAAGTCTTTTCAATATAACACAGATTCTACGCATTTTTATCAATCACAAGCAAGCACCAATACATTGTTTGGTGGATTGTTTTTTCAATTGGGTGTGTTAGGAGAATTCAATTTAAAAACAGTTGGTCATAAAATTGCTTCTGATAAAACAGAATATAGTTTGAGCTATGGAGGCACGTTCACTTTAGATCAAAGCTTGAATGGCAAACAAGATATTTTAAGAGAAACAGGTACTTTTTCAACTGAGACAGAAACTCCAATTGATACTGTTTCTTTATCTGCAAATAATTTTGGCACCATCAAAATACCTTCTTCTTTAACTGCAGGTATTGCGTTTCACAAAAAAGAAGTAAGCAATAATGGAACTTTTGACCAATTAGTAATTGGAGTTGAATTTGATAAATCCAATTGGAAAGATAAATATAGCTTTTATGGTCAGTCCGACTTAGTTTCAAATGCATATATGACAAGAGTAGGATTGCAATACACTCCTAATGCATTAGATTTTGAAAACTATTGGTCAACTGTTACTTATCGTGCAGGTTTTAATTTTGGAAGAGACTATATAAATATTGATCAAAAAGGATTGGATGTTTCTGCCATTACTTTAGGATTTGGTTTACCCATTAGAAAATATCGTTCCTATGATTACCAATTTTCAGTGCTTAATTTAGCAATGCAATTTGGTAAAAGAGGAAGTAGCTCCAATAGCTATCAAGAAAGTTTTTTCCAATTCACGGTGGGCTATAGCTTAAGTGATATTTGGTTTAATAAACGAAAATATGATTAGTAGAATCATTAGTATAAAATTTATCACAGCAGTTACTTTCATAAGTAGCTGCTTTTTTATAGCATCATGTGAAAATAATATCAATGATGTTAAAGCGCTAAGCGCCAATACTGGCGGAATTGATATCGGAAAAGACGTTGCTATTTACATGAGTGAGGGCGGCAAAATGAATGCTAAATTAACAGCACCTATCATGAAAAAATATCTTCAGGATAGTGGCAAGATGATAGAGTTTCCCAATTCAATTAAAGTAGATTTTTACAAAGACAGTACAAAAATTGAAAGCAAGTTGCGTGCCAATTACGCCAACTATATTCAAGAACAAAACAAGTTTTTCTTAAAAGGGGATGTAGTCATTTTTAATGTTAAAGGAGACACTTTATGGTGTAAGGAAATGTACTGGGATCAGGCAATTAGTAAGTTTCATACCGATAAAGAAGTGGTTATTAAACAACATAACCCTATTTCAAAAATATACGGATTGGGTTTTGAAGCCAATCAAGATTTAACCGACATTAAGATCATAAAGCCCCAATCCAATAGCTTTGCTATAATTTCAGATAGCAGTGGTATGAATTAATCCTTATTTATGAATATCTTTAAGCTATGATTTTCGCTATAATTGCCTCACTTATTTTAATTGGATTCTTTTCGGGATATGAAATTGGATTTGTAAGTGCCAATAGATTAAGTCTTGAATTGAAAAAAAAGAATGGAGATAAATCAGGACTAATCATCGCGCGCTTTTTACAAGCTCCTACTGAATTTATTGGCACTTGTTTGGTGGGATTAAATATTTCTTTGGTTGTTTTTGGAATTCAATTTGAAGAACTTTTAAAAGAGCATCTTTGGAATAGATATCATTTAGATAGCTATAGCATCTTATTTGGCAATACTGTTTTATCAACCCTAGTCATTTTAATTATTGGGGAATTAGTTCCCAAAGCAATTTTTAAAGCAAGGGCTAGTTCGATGATTTCGAAATTTGCAGTATTAGCGAATGTTTTTCATATTGTATTTCGTCCTTTCACCAAGGTACTTGTGAGTATCGCACAGTGGGTAGTTCGCTTTTTATTTCAAGTAAAATTTGTAAATAAAAAAGAGGCATTTTCAAAAATTGATCTAGCCCATTTTATTCAACAAAACATAGAGCATCCTGAACAACAGGAATTAAATACAGATTTATTTGAGAATGCATTGAGTTTGCCAGAAATTAAAATTAGAGAATGTCTGGTTCCAAGAACTGAGATTGTAGGAGTAGAATTAAGTACTTCTATTGAGGAGCTTACGGCATTATTTGTAGAAACTAAATTAAGTAAGCTCATTGTTTATGATGATACCTTGGATACCATTGTAGGCTATGTGCATCAGCTGGACCTGTTTCAAAAGCCTGCTACAATTGCTGCAGTAATTCACCCAATTTTATTGGTTCCTGAAAGTATGAGTGCAGCAGACTTAATTAATTTATTCTCTAAAAAAAGAAAGAGTATTGCTTGGGTGGTGGATGAATTTGGGGGAACTGCAGGCATTGTCACCATGGAGGATGTTTTAGAGGAATTATTTGGAGAAATTGACGATGAATATGACGAGCAAGAGTTTGTAGAAAAGAAAATTTCTGAGAAAGAATTTATATTCAGCGGTCGTCTTGAATTAGATTACTTGACCGAAAAATACGGGGTTGATTTTGGAGCCGAAAACTCAGAGACCCTTAGTGGTTACCTTATACATTTTCACGAAACCATTCCAAAAGTTAAAACGGTTATTCATTTGGATCATTTTGACGCTGAAATACTTGCTGTTAGTGACACGAGAATTGAAAAAGTGAAAGTGAAAATGCACTAAAACCCCTAACTTTAAGCACCGCTAAAAAATCATTTAGCAGTTCATTTTTAATTTATAAAAAACAAATTATGTCATTTGTATTTGATAGCTCAAAACCAATTGCTATGGGTTCAGACCATGCTGGTGTTGATTATAAAAAGGAAGTAAAGCAATGGTTGGAAGAAAAAGGATACACAGTAAAAGACTTTGGCACCTATAATACCGATTCTGTAGACTACCCTGATTTTGCACACCCAACTGCAAGTAGTGTGGAAACAGGTGAAGCAAGTTTTGGCATTTTATTTTGCGGAAGTGCTAATGGCGTTGCTATGACTGCAAATAAACACGAGGGTATTAGAGCAGGATTATGTTGGTTAACCGAAGTAGCCGAATTAACGCGTTTGCACAATGATGCTAATATGATTTGCATACCTGCACGTTTTGTTAGCTTAGATGCAGCCAAAGAAATGATTGAAAAATTTATGACTACTGCATTTGAAGGTGGAAGGCATCAAAATAGAGTCAATAAAATTGCTTGTTAATAATAATTTTAGAAACATAATTAATCACCCTTTTTTCAAAATAAATCAATGAAAAAAATAATCTGGATTTTATTGCCATTCATTAGTACAATGGCAGTTGCACAAAAAGGCGAAACACTTACAAAGTATAGTAGTGTTATTACGGCCGAGGCTTTAAAAGCAAAATTGTCTGTAATTGCTAGTGCCGAAATGGAAGGAAGAGAAACAGCAAGCCCTGGACAAAAAAGAGCTGCTGCTTATATCGAATCGGAATTTAAAAGAATGGGTTTACTTCCAGGAAACGGAAATAGCTATCAGCAAACTTATCCTGTTTATCAAGATAATTTGACTGAAAAAAGTTTATCTGTAAACGGTAAAACATTTCAATGGGATAATGATTTTTCATTTTCATTACAAACCATTACTACTGGAAAATGGGATAATAAGGATGTTGTTTTCGCAGGATATGGTATTGTAGATGATAGCAAAGGGGTTAATGATTATGCAAACCTAGATGTTAAAGGTAAATTGGTAGTAGTATTAGAAGGTTCTTCTGCTGGTGTTCCAACAATGGGTCAAGGTGGCAATAGAGCATTTAATGCAAACCCTGCTTCGCCAATGGCTAAGATGCGTGCAGCTGTTGCAAAAGGTGCTGCAGGCTTATTGACGGTTACGGCTAACTTTCCACGCAAAGTACCTGCTGAAACTAAAGGCAATATGTATTTAAAAAAGAATGATGCTGCTGGTTTTTTAATGGCTAGCATTTCATCATCTATTGCAAATGCTATCTTAGGAAAATCAGTAACAAACATTAATGATTTAGCTGCTGCTAATAAAGGAAGTTATGCTGCTGCTGTTTCATTAGCTGCGACAAAGACAACTGAAAATTTAGAAAGTAGCAATGTGATTGCTTACTTGCCAGGTACCGATAAAAAAGAAGAGTATTTATTTTTAACGGGTCACTATGATCATTTGGGCAAAAGAGGAAATGTTATTTGGTACGGTGCAGATGATGATGGCTCGGGTACTGTGGGTGTAATGCAAATGGCTGAAGCTTTTGCTGCTGCAGCAAAAGCTGGTAATAAACCAAGAAGAACAATTGTATTTATGACTGTAAGCGGTGAAGAGAAAGGCTTATGGGGTTCTCAATATTATTCAGAGCATCCTTTATTTCCATTAGAAAAAACAACTGCTGATTTAAATACTGATATGATTGGTCGTGTTGATACTGAGCGTACATCAGGAGACAGCTTAAATTATGTTTATGTAATTGGACATGATAAATTAAGCTCTGATTTGCCAGTTATTAACGAAGCTGCTAACAAAAAATCAAGTAATATTACTTTGGATTACAAGTATGATGATCCAAATGATAAAAACATGATTTACTACCGTAGCGACCATTATAACTTTGCAAGAAAAGGAGTTCCTATTTTATTTTTCTACGATGGAATGTTATTGGCGGACTATCACCAACCAACAGATACCATTGAAAAAATCAATTTTGACTTAATGCAAAAGAGAACTAAAATGGTTTATTTCACTGCATGTGAAATTGCAAATAGAGATGAGATGTTAAAGAGAGATATCCCTTTAAATATGCCATCGAGATAGACCAAAAATAAATGCCCCTTTTAAAAATATAAGGGGCATTTATTTTTTTTATTATTTTTTCGCCACCCCCCATAAACGAGGGTGGCGATTTTATTGCTACTCACCTAATATGTAGGCGAAGATCAATGGTACCACAATGGTAGCATCACTTTCTACTATAAATTTAGGTGTGTGAATATCTAATTTACCCCAAGTAATTTTTTCATTAGGAACGGCTCCAGAATAAGAACCATAGGAAGTAGTACTATCACTTACTTGGCAGAAATAACTCCAGAAAGGAACATCATGCCATTCTAAATCCTGGTACATCATAGGTACTACACAAATTGGGAAGTCACCAGCAATACCACCACCCACTTGGAAGAAACCTACTCCTTTTCCTCCACTGTTCGCACGATACCATTCAGTCAACATCACCATATATTCAATACCGTTTTTAACAGTGCTTGCTTTTAATTCATTCTTAATTACATAGCTCGCAAAAATATTTCCAGTAGTGCTATCCTCCCAACCTGGAACGATAATTGGAATATTCTTTTTAGCAGCTGCAACAATCCAACTATTTTTTGGATCAATTTCATAGTATTGTTCTAGGTCACCACTCAATACTACCTTATATAAAAACTCATGTGGGAAATATCTTTCACCAGCTGCTTCTGCATCCTTCCAAACTTTTACCAAATGCTTTTGTAAACGACGGAAAGCTTCTTCCTCAGGAATACAAGTATCTGTAACACGGTTATAATGATTCTCTAATAAATCCCACTCATCCTGAGGTGTTAAATCACGATAGTTAGGCACACGCTTATAATGGCTATGCGCTACTAGGTTCATTACATCTTCTTCCAAATTGGCACCCGTACAGCTAATGATCGCAATTTTATCTTGACGAATCATTTCAGCCAAGCTAATTCCTAATTCAGCAGTACTCATTGCACCCGCTAAACTCACTAGCATTTTACCACCCTCTAATAAATGGGTTTCATATCCTTTAGCAGCATCTACTAAGGCAGCAGCATTAAAGTGTCTATAATGGTGCTCTATAAATTGTGAAACAGGTCCTTTGCTCATTTTTTCAGATTTGATGCAAAAGTAATTTTTTTTAGGCATAAATAGTAACTTGTGGAACGAATCCAGTTTGAAGATTAAAATCATATCAACAATGAAAAAGTCTACCCCTAACCTATTATTAGCCCTTATTATATTAGCGGTACCATTTGCCTATGCCGCATATATCTATCCAACTTTACCACAAACCATTCCAACCCACTTTAATATGAAGGGGGAAGCAGATGGCTTTGGGGAAAGAAGTACTATTTTTTTAGGGCCAGGCATATTATCGGGTGTAGGATTATTTACATTTTTCTTACTCTCTAATATTAAGAACTTTGATCCTAAAAAATTTAAAGCCGAGGATGAAGGAATGTTTAAAAAATTAGCTCTGTTTTTGGTTGCTTTTTTAAGTTTATTAGGACTCATCATCACTTTTGCTTCAACTGCACCTAAATTAAATATCACCAATTTATTATTACCATTATTGGGAATTTCATTTGCGATCATGGGATGGTATATGCCTAAAATTCATCAAAACTATTTTGCTGGATTTAAACTACCATGGACATTAGAAAATGTAGACAATTGGAATGAAACACATAAACTGGCTGGAAAAGTTTGGATTTATGGTGGGATTGTTCAAGCTATTGGTACTTTAATATTACCAAGTGTTGCAGCGTTTATCGTATTTATCGGTAGCACATTCATTATGGTTATAATTCCTACCGTATTTTCTTATCGTATGTTTAAAAGAGGCAATCAAGTATCATAAGCAGCCAAAAAAATAGCAATGAGCAATTATAAAAATTTAGGAACAAAATATATCCATGCTGGTGCCAAACCGGATCCAAGTACTGGCGCCATTATGACACCCATATTTCAGACTTCAACTTTTGTTCAGTCCGCTCCTGGCGTACACCAAGGATATGAATACGCTAGAAGCCAGAACCCTACTCGCTTTGCGCTTGAGGAAGCTTTTGCAGAAATTGAAAATGGAAAATATGGTTTGGCCTTTGCAAGTGGTGTTGCTGCAACAGATGCCGTGATGCGCTTATTGGTTCCTGGCGATGAAGTCATTGCTGCACATGACATGTATGGTGGCACTTATCGTTTGTTTTCAAAAGTGTATGAAAAAATGAATATAAAATTTCATTATGTAGACACTTCCAACGCAGACAATGTTGCGAATGCGATAACATCAAAAACAAAACTTATTTGGATTGAGACCCCTACAAATCCTTTAATGAATATCACGGATATTGCTGCGGTAGCTGCAATAGGTAAAAAACATAATTGTATCGTTTGTGTAGACAATACTTTTGCTTCTCCTTATTTACAAAATCCTTTGGATGATGGGGCAACTATTGTAATGCATTCAGCAACAAAATATTTAGGTGGACATAGTGATGTGATTCAAGGGTGTTTAATGATGAATGATCTTGAATTAAGAGATCAATTATATTTTATACAGAAAAGTACTGGTGCCGTTCCTGGACCACAGGATTGCTTTTTGGTGTTAAGAGGTATTAAAACATTGCATGTTAGAATGCAAAGACATTGTGAGAATGGAATTAAAGTAGCAGCTTATTTACGTCAACATCCCAAGGTAGCAAAAGTATATTGGTGCGGTTTTGAGGATCATCCTAATCATGATATTGCTAAAAAGCAAATGCGTGGTTTTGGTGGGATGATGAGCTTTACGTTAAAAGATGATAGTATTGCAGCTGCGACAAAAGTATTGTCAAATACGAAAATCTTTTCATTAGCTGAAAGCTTGGGTGGTGTTGAATCTCTAATTAACCATCCTGCAAGTATGACCCATGCTTCTATTCCAAGAGAGATTAGAATTGCCAATGGTTTAACAGATGGATTAATACGTTTAAGTGTGGGCATTGAAGATGCAGATGATATTATTGCAGACCTTGAACAAGCCATTGGATGAGTAAGCAAGCCGATATTCAGAAAATATTAAACCAAAAAGTTAAGCAATACAATCGGCTTGAGTTTATAGAGAAGGATCCCATATGTATCCCTCATCAATACAAAAAGCAGCAGGACATTGAGATTGCTGCTTTTTTTGCAGCCGTATTTGCTTGGGGGAATCGTACTACCATTATAAATAAGAGCAATGATTTGCTGTCAAGAATGGACAATGCACCTTATGAATTTTGCATGAATCATTCCCAAAAAGAATTAAAAAAGATCATTGGCTTTGTGCATCGTACATTTAATGATACAGATGCTTTGTATTGTATTGAATTTTTCAAACATCATTTTTCAAATCATCAAAGCTTAGAAACTGCATTTTTTCAAAATCAAATCAGAAAGGAAAAAATTAAAACAGTCCAAGCTGCACTAACACATTTTCAATCTTATTTTATGTCTTTGGAAGATGCGCCAAGGCGAACACAAAAACATGTCTCAAGTCCAGTATCTGGTTCAACTTGCAAAAGACTAAATATGTTTTTAAGATGGATGATACGCAAGGACCAGCAAAGTGTCGACTTTGGAATTTGGAATGCTATTAAACCATCCGAATTAATTATGCCAATAGATGTACATGTAGCAAGGGTTTCAAGGACTTTGGGAATTTTAGGAAGGCCTCAAACTGATTGGCTTGCCGCATTGGAATTAACCGAATATTGCCGAACTTTAGATGCAAAGGATCCTGTTAAATATGACTTTGCATTATTTAGTCTGGGTGTTACTGAAAAATTTATCTAATCCACGGATAACCAAAATATTACTGTATGGAAATAAATTTGCAATCACTTGAAAAATTAGATAGGCCTAGTTTAGAAGATGCTATTAATGAATTGATTAAAAATGATTTTTCTAAATTGGTGCAAATATTGTATCGCATTGATGTATCAGAAGCTAAGTTGAAAAATATTTTAAATAGCAATCCCAATGAAGATGCTGGAAAGTTAATTGCACAAGTAATTATAGATCGTTTAGAAGCCACTAAAAAAGCAAGGGAAAGTTTTAATACCACACCAAGGATTGATGATACCGAAGAAAGATTGTAATTAAAATATATATTTTACAAATCACCTAACTGAGGACGTATCACAATATCTTCCACAACCGCTTGAGGACTCAATTGCGTTGCAGCATAGATCATTTTAGCAATATCATTAGCTTCCATAATACGCTTAGGATCTACGCCCGAACCCGCCCAACTATTCGTAAACACTGCACCTGGACAAACTGCAGTAACTTTTATACCACTGTCTTTTAATTCAAGTCTTAAATTTTTTGAAAAACCTAATAAGGCAAATTTACTAATGCTATAAGACCCGCCATATTCATAGGCATTTAAAGAAGCAATTGAACAAATATTAAAAATATGACCCGAACCTGCAGTAAGCATGGAAGGCAGTAATGCACGGGTTAAATGATAAGCCGAAAATAAATTGGTGTTTAATTGTTGTTCTAATTGACCTTCTGCTTCATCCTGTAATTTGCCTGGTACAAAGTAACCGGCATTATTAACTAGTATATGCGGTGTAGTTTTTTCCAAGCACCATTTTGAAAAACTTATTACGTCCGATTTTATAGATAAGTCAGCAGGAAATGAATCAATTACTACCGAAGGATATTGTTGCTGTAAATTAGCAGCAGCGGCTTGCAATGAGCTTGCGGTTTTACTAGTCAAGTATAAATTATGGCCATTGGCAGCAAATATTTCTGCAATTGCATACCCTATTCCCTTTGAAGCTCCAGTAATAATGATATTCATAAAAATCAATAATAATATGCAATAAAGATAGGAAGCAATATTGTATTTTCGCTCAATATCAATTAGCATCCTCATTAATATGCCTTACCAACACCTCTTTTTTGATTTAGATCATACCATTTGGGATTTTGAAATGAATTCAAAAGAAACGCTATGGGACTTGCATCAAAAGTTTCAATTAGCTGAAAAAGGCATTGACAATTTTGATACTTTTTACGATCATTATAGTGTCCATAATCACAGGTTATGGGATCGTTACACTAAAGGATTTATCAAACAAGAGGAACTAAGATGGAAACGTATTTACTTAAGTTTATTGGATTTTAAAATAGCAGATGAAAACTTATCCAGAGCAATGTCTGTTGACTATTTAGACATTCTACCGAATAAAACAAATCTATTCCCTTATACCATTGAGATACTTGACTACTTAAAAGCAAAGGGGTATCAAATGCATTTAATCACCAATGGATTTGAATCTGTTCAGTTTAAAAAAATTGAAAATTCTAAAATAGCAAACTATTTTATTGAAGTAATCACATCGGAAGCAAGTAATAGTCTTAAACCGCATAAGGAAATTTTTGAATACGCTCTAGATAAAGCCAATGCAACTGTTGATGAAAGTATCATGATTGGTGACAATGAAGCGGCGGACATTCAAGGCGCCATAAATATGGGGATGGATTCGGTGTTTGTAAACCATATCAACGCTGTACCAACGGTTCCAGCCACTTACACGATTACGCATTTAAAAGAATTGGAAAACATCTTATAGTATGATCTAAGTTGTGCTAATTAAAAAGGCCTCGAAATTCGAGGCCTTTTTAATATATCGTAAGCAATAGTTTTACTTATTACCAATTTGCTAAAACAGTAATTCCCCCTTTCACTACGTCTCCAATTTTACAATTAATTTTCGCGTCTAATGGAAGTAATAAATCTACCCTGCTTCCAAATTTAATAAATCCATATTCAGAGGTTTGATCAAATTTAGTACCTACTGTAGCATAATTACAAATACGACGCGCTAATGCACCAGCGATTTGCTTTAATAAAATACTTCCCTTCTCATTTTCAATAACTACTGACCAACGCTCATTGTCGGTAGAAGATTTTGGATGCCAAGCAACCAAAAATTTACCTGGATGATATTGATTGTAAATAATATTTCCTGCAATAGGTGTACGATTAACATGCACATTGGCAGGACTCATAAATACACTTACTTGAATTCTTCTTTCTTTATAGTATTCATCTGGCTCCACTTCTTCAATTACCACTACTTTACCATCAGCAGGGGAAACAATTGCTGAAGCATCCTTTGTCCAATTTCTACTTGGCATTCTGAAAAAAGAAACGATAAAAAGAAATAGTCCTAATGTTACTACAAATACTGCCCATGCTGCAATAGCACTGATTGGAAACAAATAAGAGAAGTTGGCGATATTTAATGCACCAACTACTAATGCTGTTAATGCGATGGTGGCAGTACCTTCCTTGTGAATTGTCATACTATAAATTTAAAGCGCAAAGGTAATCTATCTAATAGAAAATCTGAAGTAATAACCAAACAAATGGAGTGGCTAATAAAATTGAGTCAAATCGGTCTAAAAATCCACCATGACCTGGCATCATTGAGCCACTATCTTTTACACCAGCCAATCTTTTTAATTTACTTTCCATTAAATCACCATAATTACCTGCAACTGCTGCAATTAAACAAACCATAAATACAAAACTAGTACTTAAATCAGGCAAATAATACGCAGTCACTTTCGTAACAAGCATTACCGCTAATATGACTCCACCAATAGTGCCTTCCCATGTTTTATTAGGTGATATAGAGGATAAAGGATGTCTTCCAATTACAGAGCCTACTAAATACGCCATGGTATCATTCACCCAAACAGAAACAATAATTAAAAGCGGAATATACAAATTTGCATTTTGATAATAAGTAGAGGTAGGCAAACTTCTAATTTGATAAAAGAGCGACAATCCCATTGGAATATAAATAAGACCTACCATACTGATGGCCATATTTTGCAAACTAAACTTCTTCGAAAAAACATCTGCTAATACAATGATGCAAATAATAGCAGGCACAACATACAGTCCAACTATTTTAAAAATATTGGGATCTAAAATGATAATTCTTTTAGAAAGTGTAAACATAAATGCAGCACCTAATAAAAGCAACCCCCATTTGTGAATAGCAGATTTGTTTTTATATGCTGGCGAAATAAGACCTAATAATTTTTGAAATTCATATAAGCATCCTGTTGCAATTACAACAAATAAGGAAAAAAATGACCAATTATTCCAAATTAATCCAGCCACCATCACAATTACAAAAACAACTGCAGATAAGGCTCTTACTCTAAAAACAGAAAAATTAAATGCCATAATTAATTTAAATTTTATTCAATATACAACTAAGCTTCCAATGTGTCTAATTCTAATGATTTCAATATTTCTGTTGCTACTGCAACATAATCAGCAGGAACATACACTTCGGCCTCACCTAAAAAAACATAAGCCGAATCTTTACGATCTAGCAATTTTGCAGGAACCTCCTGTTGATTTAAAACACCAACAATCATAGAGGATAAAGCCAACTGATTACTCGAGTATATTTTTATCCAGTCCTTCATAGTTTGCCTCTTTTTTAATTTGTTGTAATAAATAAATCACTAACGCAATCGCAAAAATACCCCAGTACATGGGGATAGTTTCATCCATTGCTTTTTCAACCTTTGCCTGATTATCTCTTACCATATACAAGGTAATGATAGCAATGCCATTATTTATAAAATGCATCAACATAGACAACCAGATAGAACCTGAATATTCAAAAATATATCCTAACAAAATTCCTAATAACATTCTAGATAAAAAACCGAAATAGGAAAAGTGAAAAGCACTAAATATAATTGCAGTAATCACAATAGACATTACTGCATTACCTGACCAATTTTTTATTGTTTTTTGCAATGCACCTCTAAAAAATAATTCTTCCACTAACGCTGGAATAAATGCAACAGCAACAATATTAAAAAGCAAGTCACCAATTGAATTCATTTTAGTCATGGCCAGCATTGCTTGCTTATAGGTATTTTCTAGCCCGGTTGCCCATGCTTTAAAATCGGCAGGCACAGGAATTTTTTCAGTTAAGCTAGCGGCCGAACCACTCAATAAAAGACCCACAAATGAAAGCAATAAAACTAAATACACTAGCCTACTTGATTTTACTGGTTTAAAGCCCATATTTTGAGCAATCTGTCCATTGGTAAAAAACGCAATGGCAATACTTGGAAGCAAAAAGGCAATTAAAGAAGCAAAAGCATTTGCAAATAGTGCAATATGTGCATTTTTAGCATCCAATAAGGCTACTTGCGTTTCAGCAAAGCTTACATGTAAATAACCAGCTACAATTGAAAAAGTAATAAGGCCTCCAATGATTAAACTTATCGCCGTAATACCCAATAAAAGGAAAAATCGGACAGGCGGGCTCATATGGTATATACTTCTATCTTCAGATCTCATCTAAATAAAATTTATCGGTACATTTGCACCAGCATCAATTAGATGCAAGATAATGAATTCATATGGTTTCTATAGGCAATATACAATTACCCGATTTCCCATTATTACTCGCTCCCATGGAGGATGTGAGTGACCCCCCGTTTAGAGCAGTGTGTAAAGACAATGGCGCTGATTTAATGTACACCGAATTCATTAGTAGTGAGGGGCTTATTAGAGATGCCATTAAAAGCAAGCAAAAATTAGACATCTACGATTATGAACGTCCAATTGGTATTCAAATATTTGGAGGTGATGAAGAAGCATTGGCGCTTTGTACAAAAATTGTAGACACGGTGAATCCAGATTTAATTGATATCAATTTTGGATGTCCTGTAAAAAAAGTAGCCATGAAAGGGGCTGGTGCTGGGGTATTAAAAGATTTAGATTTAATGGTGCGTTTAACTGAAGCAGTTGTAAAGAGTACCAATTTACCAGTGACGGTAAAAACAAGATTGGGATGGGACGACAATAGTAAAAACATACATGAAGTGGCAGTGCGTTTACAAGATGTGGGCATTAAAGCCTTAGCCATTCATGGTCGTACACGTATGCAAATGTATAAGGGTGAAGCAGATTGGACTTTGATTGGAGAAGTGAAAAATGATCCACGTGTTACCATTCCTATTTTTGGAAACGGTGATATTAATTCACCAGAAAAAGCAGTGGAGTATAAAAATAAATATGGTGTAGATGGAATCATGATTGGCCGCGCTGCCATTGGTTATCCTTGGATATTTAGAGAGATAAAACACTTTGTTGAAACAGGGACTAAACGTGCAGATCCAACGATTGAAGAGCGCGTAGAAGTTGCCAGAAAACATTTACAAAAATCATTAGCGTGGAAAGGTCCAATTGCAGGTATTAATGAAATGAGAAGACATTACGCAAATTATTTAAAAGGACTACCAAGCATAAAAGACTATCGTGCTAAATTAGTACGCATCACAGACCCTGTTGAAATTGAAGCGGTGCTAGATGAAATTAAAGAACAATATAAAGGCATGGTGATTGAGTCTGGTAAAATTGTATTGGAAAATTACCACGAACATTGTCCTATTAATTAGCATCAATAGCTGCAATTACTTCAGGCGCTAAAGGGTCCACTATCATTGGAAAATAATGCGTAAGCACTCCATTTTCATTCACTAAATATTTACAGAAATTCCAAGCTGGCTCTTGATGACACCATCCGTTAATGGTCATATCAGACAACCATTTGTGCACTTCGTTTTGATCATGCCCTTTGATAACACTTGACTTTTCCATTAAAGGGAAAGTAACTCCGTAATTCTTTTTACAAAAATTTACAATGTTTTGATTGTCGCCCGCTTCCTGCTCTTTAAAATCATTAGAAGGGAAACCAAGTATGACTAATTTATCTCTATACTGAATAGATAACTTCTCTAAAGCTTCATATTGTGCAGTGAAACCACAGTTACTTGCAGTGTTCACAATCAACACTTTTTTACCTTTTAAATTTTCAAAACTAAAATCATTGCCATTAATATCTTTTACATGTAAACTGTAAAAAGACACTATGGGTACTGCATTTTCTTTATTGGTTTGAATTTGTTTTTTTCCGACAGCTTTACTCGTCCACATGATGGCCGGATACATTGTTTTTAAAACAGATTGTCGATAAGACATTCCTGTTTTTTTCATTAGCAATGTGGCTGTAACCAAAACACCTAGGGCGATGGCAATTTTAATCATGATTGTTTTTTTATTTTTCAAACCAGCTCCAATATTTATAAATGTTGCGCGCAAATATTATCCTATTAATCTTTTTAACAACCAGCCCTTTCCTTTGTAGGGAGGATATTTGAAACTAGGATCAATAAAAGTAGGCGTTTTTAATACCGACTTAGTATGCGTAAAAGTGTTGAAACTTGATTTTCCATGATATGCTCCAGTACCACTAAAGCCGCGTCCACCAAAAGGTAAATTATGGTTAGTGATATGCATAGTTGCATTATTAACACATGCACCGCCCGAAGGAACATTGGTTAACCAATAGGCTTCGTCAGCTTTGTTTTCAGTAAATACATAAAATGCCAACGGATTTGGATTTTTCTGAATCACTGCCAACGCTTCTTCATTAGATTGGTAGGTAATTATGGGAAGAATTGGACCAAAAATTTCATCCTTCATAATGTTTGCGTTCTCCTGAATATTCGTCATGATCGTAGGTTCAATAAACAAAGAAGCCTTATCCGATTTACCACCATATATAATTTCACCCTCTGTTAAATAAGATGCCAAACGTGTCCATTGTCTTTCATTAATAATTTTACCATAATGTTCGGAGGCAGCAGCATCTTCACCATAAAATTGTTGAATGGCTTTTATTAATTCTTTAACCAACTCCTCTTTTAATTCAGTTGGCACTAAAACATAATCAGGTGCGATACACATTTGTCCTGCATTAGAGAATTTAGGACTTGCTAAACGACGCGCTGCCACTCTTAAATTAGCGTCAGAAGTAATCACAGCGGGGCTTTTACCGCCCAACTCTAAAGTTACCGGCACTAATTGTTCTGCAGCATACTTATAAATAATTTTACCTACTGCAGTACTTCCTGTATAAAAAATATGATCGAATCTATTTTCAGTTAATAATGGCGGCAAGACGGTTGCTCCCTCTCCTTCTAAATACAAAATATAATTATTAGGAAATAATGCATCAATAATTTTGCCCATCACTTTTGCAGTAGCGGGCGCAAATTCACTTGGTTTTAATACCGCACAATTACCTCCTGCGATGGCACCAATTAAAGGTGTAAATAATAACTGGAAGGGATAGTTCCATGGAGCAATAATACATACCATACCCAAAGGTTCTTGAATCGTATAACTTGTTGAGGGCTGATTCACCAAATTGGTTGCAACAGTATTGGGCTGCATCCAGGATTTTAAATGTTCAATGGTGTCATTCAATTCACTAAGGAAAAATCCAATTTCTGTTGCCCAAGCGTCCTCATCTGTTTTTTTCAAGTCAGCATAAAGTGCCTGATAAAGTTCCTTTTCGGACTCCAAAACCACTTTTTTAAGCCTTTTAAGCTGATTTAACCTAAAATCATAGGATTGAGTAGCTCCAGATAAGAAATAAGCACGAAGATTTTCGATGGATACATTCATACAAAAGGGAATTATAAACTACAATTTAAGCTTTAATAACGAAAGGAATGAGGGATTTGTTCACTCATCAAAATAATTCTCTTTTTTCGGGAATTTTTAATAATTTAACGGAACGATTACTTAAACCGATTGTAAACCACACAACAAAGATTGCTATGTCGAAAAAAAAATCAGATAACTCGAGAAGGGATTTCATCCGAAATTCAGCTTTAGCACTTGGCGGATTTTATATTATGCCAAGACACGTATTAGGCGGTAAAGGATTTACTGCACCTAGTGATAAATTACAAATTGCAGGTATTGGTGCCGGCGGAAAAGGGGAAGGAGATTTATTCTCATTTTACAATAGTGGAAAAGCAGATATCGCCTTTTTATGTGATGTGGACGAACGTCAAACAGCATTAAGCCGCAAGCGTTATCCAAAAGCAAAAGTATATAAGGATTATAGAGAAATGTTAGAAAAAGAACACAAGTTTATTGATGCATGTTCAGTTTCTACACCAGACCATATGCACGCAGTACAAGCAATGGCAGCAATGCAATTGCACAAACACGTTTATGTTCAAAAGCCAATGGCACATGACATTTACGAAGCAAGAATTATGACTAAAGCTGCTCATGACTATAATGTAGTTACGCAAATGGGTAACCAAGGATCATCAGGTGATGGTGTGCGTATGTTACAAGATTGGTACAATGCTGGATTAATTGGAGATGTACATACTATTTATTGTTATACCGACAGACCAGTTTGGCCTCAAGGTGTAATTCGTCCTGCCACTGCAAATGATATTCCAAAAGAATTAGATTTTAATTTGTGGTTAGGTACTGCTCCTGAAAAAAGTTATTTCACTGACTTGTTACCATTTAACTGGAGAGGTTGGTGGGATTACGGAACCGGTGCATTAGGTGATATGGCTTGTCATATTATGGCACCTGCATTTGCCGTTTTAGGATTAGGTTATCCAGTTGCTGCTGAATGTAGTGTTGCTACTCGTTATACTGCACCTTGGCAAAGAGTTTACTCACCAGATAGTCCACCAGCATCTTCACATATCATTTTAACTTTCAAAGGTCAAAATGGTAAACCAGATGTAAAATTACATTGGATGGATGGTGGTATTCAACCAGAGCGTCCAGCTGAATTAGGACCTAATGAAGTTATGGGTGATGGTGGTAATGGCGTTATTTTTGAAGGTACAAAAGGAAAGATGATGGCTGGCACTTATGGTGTTAACCCTCAATTATTACCAACTAACTTAACTGCTCAAACTAAGGTTCCTCAAACTGTTGATCGTGTAAAAGGTGGTGCAGAAGGTCATTACTCCGCATGGGTTGAAGCATGTATCGCAGGCCCTGGTAGCAAGGAAGCTAAAACATTGAGTTCTCATTTTGATATTGCAGGTCCATTAACTGAATCAGTTTTAATGGGTAACCTAGCGATCAGAAGTTATGACTATAAAGGAACAGATAAGAAAGGTTTAACAACTTATCCTGGCCGTAATATTCAATTAACTTGGGATGGACCAAATATGAAAATTACCAACTTTGAACCAGCAAATCAGTTTGTTAAGCGCACTTATCGTGCAGGTTGGAGCTTGGGCGTTTAATATTAATCCTCAAAATACATTTCAAAATCCTCTCGATTTTTCGAGGGGATTTTTTTTACTTAACTTCGAAATGGAAATAGTTAATAAAGCTAAATAGCAACCCACAAATTTTAAAATAAGCGCAATGAGTAATAATGTAAGTGATCAATTTTTATTAAGAAAAGATATTCATTTTTTAAACTTCGGTTCCTTTGGTGCAACTCCAAAACCTATTTTTGATGATTATCAAAATTGGCAAAAAGTGTTAGAAGCCGAACCCGTTCAATTCATTGCTTTTGATGGTGTTGAATATTTAGCAGCATCTCGTGCTGCTTTGGCCAAATTTGTACATGTAGATGATAAAGATGATTTAGTGTACATTACCAATCCAAGCTTTGCTGTAAATATTATTGCTAAGTCATTTCCATTAGAAGCAGGAGATGAAATTTTAGCTACAGATATTGAGTATGGTGCTTGTGATAGAACCTGGGATTATTATTGCGCACAAAAGAAAGCAATTTATAAGCGACAAAAAATTAGCTTACCCATTACTACGAAGGAACAATTTATAGAAGATTTTTTTAAAGGACTAACGCCTAAAACAAAAGCTATTTTTATTAGTCATATCACCAGTGCCACTGCATTGATATTTCCAGTAAAAGAGATTTGCGAAATTGCAAAATCAAAGGGCTTAATTACCATTGTGGATGGAGCGCATGCACCAGCACATATTGATTTAAAAATAAATGAATTAGCAGTTGATTTTTATGTAGCTGCTTGTCATAAATGGATGATGGCTCCAAAAGGTGCAAGCTTTTTATACGCACATAAAAGGGTACAACATATTTGTGAACCACTTGTCGTAAGCTGGGGCTACAAAGCATTAAAGCCTTCGCATTCTCCTTTTTTAGATTATCACCAAATGATTGGTACCAGGGACTTTTCGGCTTTTTTATCAGTTCCAAAAAGTATTGAATTCATGAAGGAAAATAATTGGACCGAAGTGGCTAAACAATGTCGAGAAACAGTACTTGCCAATGCACCAATATTTTACGCATTATTAGGAACGCAACCCATCAGCCCATTAACCAATGAATGGATTGGACAAATGATTAGTATTCCAATTAAAACTAAGGAGCCCGAGGTATTACAAAGAAAATTATTTAAGGAATTTAATATTGAGATTCCTATTATGCGTCAAGGACAAGATATTTATATGCGTTACTCTATTAATGCTTTTAATACCAAGCAAGATTTAGAAGCATTGCATAACGCATTAACTACTATTATAAAAACAACGGACTTAATTCAAGTAAACAATTAGCACAATCAAGATTCAGTTCAAAAATAGTAAACATAAAAAATCCCGAACGCGAATAGCAATCGGGATTTTTTATTAAAACGAATAAGTGCTATTTCTAAAACAAATACCTACCACTTTAAGGTTTTCAAATAAGCTGCATCGGCTTTCGCTGCATCTAATTCGGTAGTGCCCGTATATGCTTCTTGTTCTACAATCATATGCTGAACTCCACGCTTAGCAACTTGTGGTAAAAGCGATTTATAATCAATCGTTCCTTTTCCAATAATACAAGACTCATGTCCTTCTGGCGTATTTGTTTTGACTAAATCTTTTACGTGTACTAATTTAAAACGATTTGGATGCTTATCCATATAAGCTATTGGATCTACTCCAGCTGCAACCGTCCAATACATATCCATTTCAAAATCAACGGTTGCAGGATTGGTATTGTTCATCATTAAATCCTGAGGCACTACTCCATCCATTGCTTTAAATGAATAGTCATGATTATGATATGCAAAACGAATACCATGTTTTTTTGCAATGTCTCCACATGCATTAAACTCGTCAGCAAACTTTTTAAAATTATCTAAAGATTTTTGTGGGCCTTTGTATGGACAAATTAAATATTTCATTCCAATCTCTGCAGCCTCAGCAGCCTTACGATCAAAATTGGTAGTATTGTCACAGTGTGCTGATACTAAATTCATTCCCAACTCATCCATATGTTTTTTGAACTCTGTATTTTTCATACCCCAAAAAATTCCTTTCTCACCTTCAAAGCTTTCAATTTTCTTATAACCACATTGCGATAAATGTTTTAATACCGCTAATGAATCTTTAGCTAATGCCTCTTTCACTGTCCATAACTGAATACCAAAAGAATTTGTTGCAGGGGCTAAAGCCATTAATTCATTTTTAAATGGAATTAATAAACCTAAACCAACAAAAGTAGAGTTGCGAATAAATGATCTTCTTGAATGATTCATAATATAGTTTTTGCAATCGTTTGAATAAAATAAAAAATAAAAGGCGAGTTACTTTTCAGCACTCGCCTTTTACAATAAAGGTTTAATTAGCTAGTTGCCCAAGCCTTGTCTCCTTTTTTATACGGATAAGATCCTACAAATTTTCCTGGTACTGCAACATAGCGTAATGCTTTTGTAGCGCCCACTTCTGAAGTAAAGAATCCTGACAATGTCAATTGCTTGAACATTGTAAAGTAATGCTTAGGATCTTCCGGTTTAGCAGCTTTTTGATATTCCTTAGCTTCTTTATCTAAAGACACTAACAATGCTTTACGTTGTTCTGGGGTAGATTCCATGAAGCCCTTGCTATTTAATTTCTTAGACGCTTCGTCTAATTTTTTAATGCCTTCTATAAAAATAGTTTGGTCTTTTGTTTCGTAACAATCATTCACCATTATTTTCATAAACTCACCCACTTTTGCATCTTTTGCACCAGGAGTAGCTGTTTTTGGAATAATCGTTTCAGCAACTTCATCTAAAAATGCAACATCATCTTTAGAAAGTGAAATGCCTTTTGAATTGGTTTTACAACCTGATAAAAAAGCTTCAGCGCCCAATACAGCACCACCTGTTAAGATGGCAACTCTTGATAAGGCTTCTCTTCGATTCATCATAAAATTATTTTTAAAAAATTAATTAAATTATAAGTTTCCTTTCTTTAATTCACTTACAGCAAAATCTACAGCACGTGCTGTGAATGCCATATAAGTTAAAGAAGGGTTTACACAAGACGCACTTGCCATAAATGCTCCATCAGTAACAAATACGTTTGGTGCATCCCAAACTTGGTTGTTACCATTTAACACTGAAGTTTTTGGATCTTTACCCATGCGCGCTGTACCCATTTCATGAATACCGCGTCCTGGAGTACCATCACCTTCATGTGCTTGTACATTTTTAACACCTGCTTTTTCTAACATTTCTTGTGCATCCGCTAAAATGTCTTTACGCATTTTATGTTCGTTTTCTTTTAACTCACAATCAATGTTCAATACATTTAACCCCCACTTATCTTTAACTGTTTTGTCTAATGTAACTTTATTAGTTGGATCAGGTAACATCTCTCCAAATCCACCCATACCAATTGTCCAAACACCTGGCTCAGTCAATGCTTCCTTAAATTCAGCACCAATGCTAAATTCTGCAACCTCATGTTGCCAGCCTTGTCTTGTACCACCTCCTTGGTAACCAAATCCACGTAAGTAATCACGCTTATCGTTACCCACGTTACGGAATCTTGGAATGTAGAAACCATTAGCACGACGACCAAAAGTATATTGATCTTCGTATCCTTCTACCAAACCACCAGCACCAATACCTAAGTGGTGATCCATTAAGTTTTTACCTAAAGCATTTGAACTACTTCCTAAACCACCTTCCCAAACATCCGTAGCTGAATTCATTAAAATCCAAGTACTATTTAAAGTAGATGCGTTTACAAAAATAATTTTCGCTTTGTACTCAATTGTTTTATTTGTTTCAGCATCTAAAACAGTTACTCCTGTTGCACGCTTTTTATCTTTATCGTATTTGATTTCAGTTACAATACTCCAAGGTCTTAAAGTTAAATTACCTGTAGCCATTGCTGCTGGTAAAGTAGAAGACTGTGTACTAAAGTATCCGCCAAATGGACAACCTAACCAACATTTATTACGGAACTGACAACCAGGACGGCCTCCATGAGGCACTGTAATATTTGCAGTACGTCCAATAATTAAATGACGCTCTCCTTTAAATTCTTTTTTGATTCTTTCTGCTACGTCTTTCTCCACGCATGTTAAATCCATTGGAGGTAAGAATTGACCATCAGGTAAAACGGCTAATCCATCGCGGTTACCAGAAATACCTGCAAATTTTTCTACATAATCATACCAAGGAGCAATATCCTTGTAACGCACTGGCCAATCTACACCAACACCTTCTTTGCCGTTGGCTTCAAAATCCAAATCAGACCAACGATAAGATTGACGACCCCACATTAAAGAACGACCACCTACATGGTATCCTCTAAACCAGTCAAAACGTTTTGTTTCAGTATATGGACTTTCTTTATCAACGCACCAATAATCAAGGTTAGTTTCGTTTAAAGGATAGTCTCTTTTTAACACTGGGTAATCCTGAATCATTTGTTGTGTTCTACCACCACGATGAGGATGATCCCAAGCTTCTTTATTTGCATTTACGTAATCCTTGATGTGCTCGATATTTCTACCGCGCTCAAGCATCAATACTTTTAATCCTTTTTCGGTAAGTTCTTTTGCTGCCCAACCGCCGCTGATACCAGATCCTACGACAATTGCGTCATACTGTTGTTCCGCCATTTTTTAAATTTTAAGTTTGTATTGAAATTGTTTGAATTGTTATTTTTTAAACGTCACAGATTTTAATTGCTGTTTTTAAGGAAGCAATATGATCTGCATCTTTTGGCATAAATTCTTGTGCAACATATCCTTTATAACCTGTTGCAACAATCGCGCGCATGATGGCAGGATAATATAATTCTTGACGCTCATCAATTTCGTGTCGGCCTGGAACCCCCGCTGTATGGTAGTGTCCAAAGTATTGATGGTTGTCTTGAATAGAACGAATAATATCACCTTCATCAATTTGAATATGATAAATGTCAAAGAGAATTTTGAAATTAGGGGAACCTAAACGCTTGCATAATTCAATACCCCAAGCTGATTTATCGCCCATATAATCCTTATGATCAATTCTTGAATTGAATAATTCAATTTGAATCGTAACGCCTAATTTTTCGGCCAATGGCAAGATTTGTTTTAACCCAGTGACACAGTTTTTTAGTCCTGTTTCATCATCCATTCCATTTCTATTTCCTGCAAAACAAATCAAATTTTTATAGCCCGCATCTGCTACTAATTTAATACCTTCTAAATAATCTTTAATCAACCAATCATGGTTTTTTAAATCGTTCCAACCCTTTGTCAGGCTTGTCTCTCCTGCGGTATAGCACATAGAAACATTTAATCCATATTGCTTTGCAATAGGCCATTCATTAGGCTTTAATAAATCAATTGCACCAAATCCTATTTCATTCACGACTTTACATAAATCTTCGAGTGTCATATCACTATAACACCATCTACAAACGGAATGATTTATGTTTCCTTTTAATTTACCCGCCGTATATTTTTCATTAACCGATGCCAATACGGATGTAGGCAATACAGCACCAGCAGCAAGGGCAGCGGAGCCCGTCAAAACTTGTTTTAATAAGTTTCTTCTGTTTACATTTGAAGCCATGGCAATAAATCGTTGGTTTATAAGCAATCAATGATTTGATAAATGTAAATTTTATTTGCAATCTTTTAAAATATTTTTGATGAAAAAATGGGGTTTTTTGAGAAAATAGAGGGAAATTGCTAATGTGTTCTTTTGAAAGTGTTATCATGACACAATAAAACGATTGTTAAGTTTAAAAACTACTTAAAAAATGAATAGAAAATTGCGCATGGGCATGGTCGGTGGTGGCCAAGATGCCTTTATTGGTGCCATTCACCGCTTAGCTGCCAACATGGACGGATTAGTTGAATTGTGTTGTGGTGCATTAAGTATTAACCCAGAAATTGCAGTGGCTTCGGGTAAAGCATTGTTCTTGCCTGAATCAAGAACCTATCTTACTTATGAAGAAATGATAAAAGCGGAAGCTGCTTTACCAGCTAATGAGCGTATGGATTTTGTAACGATTGTTACACCCAACTTTGCGCATTTTGCTCCTGCAATGATGGCATTGGATCATGGATTCCATGTAGTAATTGAAAAGCCAATTACTTTTTCATTGGACGAAGCAAAACAATTAAAAAAGAAATTAGACGAAACAGGTTTAACACTTTGTTTGACACATACTTATTCAGGATATCCAATGGTGAAACAAGCTAAAGCAATGATTGCTAATGGCGAGCTTGGAAAGATTCGTAAAGTTTGGGTGGAATACCCACAAGGCTGGCTGAGCAAGCTTTCCGAGCGTGAGGGTAATGCGCAAGCTGCTTGGAGAACCGATCCAAAAAAATCAGGTAAGAGCTCAGTGATGGGCGATATCGGGACGCATGCAGCACATTTATCTGAATACATTACTGGCGCAAAAATTACCGAAATATGTGCCGAGTTAAATACATTGGTAGAAGGTCGTGTAATGGATGATGATGGCGCAGTGATGTTAAAATTTGATAATGGAGCTAAAGGTGTTTTAATGGCATCACAAGTTGCAGCTGGTGAAGAAAACGCATTAAAAATTAGAGTGTATGGTGAAAAAGGAGGCGTTGAATGGTTCCAACATGAGCCCAATTCTTTAATTGTAAAATGGTTAGAAGCACCTGCACAAATATTAAGAGCTGGAAGTGCACACTTATACAAAGCGGCAAGTCATAATTGTCGTACTCCGGCAGGTCACCCTGAAGGATACTTGGAAGCATTTGCAAACATCTATCGCAATTTTGCACTAACACTAGGTTGCAAAATTGATGGCACTACGCCTACCCCTGAAATGCTTGATTTCCCTGGCATTGAAGACGGATTAAGAGGTATGGCATTTATAGATAATGTAGTTGCGTCTTCACAATCTGACAAAAAATGGACTCCTTACGTTTTGTAAATCCATTTAAAAATAAGTACGTCACTTACGCTATTAAATTAAAAAAATGACAACAGTAAAAGGACCAGGAATATTTTTAGCTCAATTTATGGGCGATGTTGCTCCATTCAATACTTTAGAAGGTATTTGCAAATGGGCTGCTGGATTGGGTTTCAAGGGAGTGCAAATTCCAAGTTGGGATGCACGCTGTATTGATTTACAAAAAGCAGCGGAAAGCAAAACTTATGCCGACGAAATTAAAGGAATCGTAAATGCAGCTGGTTTAGAAATCACTGAATTATCTACCCATTTACAAGGACAGCTAGTTGCAGTTCATCCAGCATATGATGCACAATTTGATGGATTCGCTCCAGCTGAAGTGCGTGGCAATGCAAAAGCAAGAACGGAATGGGCAGTACAACAATTAAAATATGCAGCAAAAGCATCTCAAAATTTAGGCTTGAACGCCTCTGCAACATTTAGTGGTGCTTTGTTATGGCATACGGTGTATCCTTGGCCACAACGTCCTGCAGGCCTTGTGGAAACAGGATTTACAGAATTGGCAAAAAGATGGACACCCATCTTAAATGAATATGATAAAGTAGGTGTTGACTTATGTTATGAGATTCATCCTGGCGAAGATTTACATGATGGCGTTTCTTATGAAATATTTTTAGATAAAGTTAATCAACATCCAAGAGCATGTTTATTATACGATCCATCCCACTTTGTTTTACAATGCATGGATTATTTAGGATACATTGACGCCTTTCATGAGCGCATTAAAATGTTCCATGTAAAAGATGCTGAATTTAATCCTTCGGCAAAACAAGGCGTTTACGGAGGCTATCAAAATTGGATTGACCGTGCCGGAAGATTTAGATCCTTAGGTGATGGTCAAGTAGATTTTAAAAGTATCTTTAGCAAGCTTGCTGCATACGATTATAAAGGATGGGCTGTAATGGAATGGGAATGTTGTTTAAAACATCCTGAGGTTGGTGCTGCAGAAGGAGCGATATTTATTCAAAATAATATTATTAAAGTAACAGAAAAAGCTTTTGATGATTTTGCAAGTACAGGTTCTGACGAAGCGTTCAATAAAAAGATTTTAGGAATTCAATAAACAAATCATAAACTATAAAAATTAAAGTATGAAAAAGGTTCTAGGTACAATTGTAACTGTGGTAGCATTATTTGCTTGTGGTGGAAATAAGGAAAGTAAAACAGGAGATGCTGCTGCAACAGCTAGCACATCAACAAGTTCATTATCTGATAATCCAGATTATCAAAAAGGTTTAGCATTAGTGGGCAAGAGTGATTGTTTGACTTGTCATAAAGTAAATGAAAAAAATATTGGACCTGCTTATAAGGATGTTGCAGCAAAATATGAAAACACAGACGCGAATGTAAAAATGCTTGCTGAAAAAATCATCAAAGGTGGAAGCGGTAACTGGGGCGCTATACCAATGACTCCACATCCAGCTTTATCTCAAGACGATGCTGAGGCTTTAGCGAAATATGTTTTATTATTAAAAAAATAGATTTTTAAAACCAACGATTGCTTATGAAAAAAATAACACTTGCATTACTTACTATGCTTGCTTTTGCGCAAGTAAATGCACAAGAAAAATGGACTTCCTTATTTGATGGAAAGACAACTAATGGCTGGCATAGTTATGGTGAAAAAACGGCAGGTGTTGCTTGGAAAGTAGCAGATGGCACCATAACATTTGATCCTTCTGCTAAAACAAATGGCAAAGGTGGTGGTGATTTAGTGACTGATGATAGCTTCAGCGATTTTCATTTGCAATTAGAATGGAAAATTTCTAAAAATGGAAATAGTGGTATTTTATTTTTCGTACAAGATGATCCTAAAAAATATGATTACACATTTTACACTGGACCAGAATTCCAAGTGTTAGATAATGATGGTCATCCTGATGCAAAAATTATTAGTCACCGTGCAGGAAATCTTTATGATTTAATTGTTGGTAACGAAGGACATGTTAAGCCTTTTGGCGAATGGAATAAAGTAGATATTATTGCGAACAAAGGTGTTTTAGAATTAGTAATGAACGATGTTACTGTTATCAAAACACATTTAGGAGATGATAGCTGGAAAGAATTAATCAGAAGATCAAAGTTTGGAAGAGGTGATATGCCGGATTTTGGAAAAACTTTCTCTGGTCATATTGCTTTACAAGATCATGGCAATGAAGTGTCGTATAGAAATATAAAAATTCAAAAATTATAGTGTCAAGTATAGATTCTATTTCAAATACTCATGAACAATTTATGCGTCAGGCCCTCGTGCAAGCACAGAGGGCCTTTGACGTTGATGAAGTGCCCGTAGGTGCAGTAATTGTAATGCATGGTAAAATAATTGCCAAAGCATACAATCAAGTACAATTGCTAAAAGATGTAACAGCACACGCCGAAATTTTAGCCATTACTACTGCATGCGAAAGTTTACAAATGAAATATTTACCTGAAGCAACGCTGTATGTAACATTGGAGCCCTGCTTAATGTGCGCAGGTGCTTTGTATTGGAATAAAATTGGGCATATCGTGTTTGGGGCTTACGATGAAAAAAATAGCTACCGCCGCGTCACGGAAAAAAATCCATTCCACCCCTCCACTACTATTACTGGTGGCCTATTGCAAGAGGAATGCGCATCACTCATGCAGACCTTTTTTAAGGCAAAGCGATAGTTTCAAAAAAAGTATAGATGAAAATATACCAATCTCTAGGCCTCCGCAGCAAGAACTGGAGTCGGCTACGAGATTGCATATTTTCATCTATTTACCTTCCATTTCACTACTTCCAAAAATTAACTTTCTAATTAGGGAAAAAATGTCTGCGATTGGGGTAAATCAAGGGAAAGGGTTGTAATTTTGAACCTCATTCAAGAAACAATAAAATAAAAAATATGTCATTTACTTTACCAGCGTTACCATACGCACACGAAGCATTAGAACCACATTTTGATACTTTAACCATGCAAATTCATCATGGTAAACATCATCAAGCATATGTAGACAATTTAAACAAAGCAGTTGCCGGCACACCTAACGAAGGCAAGAGCTTAGAAGAATTAGTAGCGGTTGCTGGATCTATCAGCCCTGCTGTAAGAAACAACGGTGGTGGTCACTGGAACCATAGCTTTTTCTGGGCTAGTTTAGCACCTAATGCTGGTGGTACACCAACAGGCGCTTTGGCGGATGCAATCACAGCTGCTTTTGGAAGCTTTGATGCTTTCAAAGAAAAATTCGCTGCTGCGGGTATGACTCGTTTTGGTAGTGGTTGGGCTTGGTTAATTGTAAAAGAGGGTAAATTAGAAGTAAGCTCTACTCCAAATCAAGACAATCCATTGATGGATGTTGCTGAAGTTAAAGGAACTCCATTATTAGGCGCTGACGTTTGGGAGCATGCCTACTATTTAAAATATCAAAACAGAAGAGCTGACTATTTAGCTGCTTTTTGGAATGTAGTAAACTGGACTGTAGTAGCTGAAAGATTTGCTGCTGCAAAATAAACATTCAATACAATCGATTACTTTAAACGTAATCATTGAAATAATATGGAACCGTCTCTGCAAAGAGGCGGTTTTTTTATGGAACTGGATCGTACCCATGGCCTCCACCAGGACGACAAGTACTCAATCGTTTTGCACCTAAATATATTCCTTTAATAGGACCATATTTTTTGATGGCTTCCAATGTATACTGAGAACAAGTTGGTGTGTATCTACATTTGCTTCCACCCAAATAAGGAGAAAGTGCATATTGATAAAAACGAATCAATATGATAAATGGGAAGGCTAATATTTTTTTAAACAGCTTCATTTATGCTGAAGTTTTACTTTCTGTTGTAGTCCTATTTATCAAATTTAATTTTTCTGAAAGCCTATTTAATAATTGCTTAATTTTTTCTTGAATCTCTTTTTGAGACAACACTGTAGCATCCGTATACAAGAAAAACAAATTCACGCGCTTGCCCTGTAATGAAGCACTGGAAAGGAATGTAGGCTTTTCTAAACGATAACCTTCGCGCAATAAACGCTTAACCCTATTGCGCATGACTGCTTTACGAAAAGTTCTACTTGGCGCACCCACACCTGTTTGAAGTTGACCGTGTAATTTAATTTCTTCCATATTAAATGGAGGGCTTGGCAATAATTCACTTAATGCCTCCGCTAATTCAATCGTATAAATTAATTTAATTGGGAATGCATTCATAGATTGCCCTTTCGCAAACAAGTGTTGAGTTTGTTTACGACTTTTAAGTTTATCTATTTTTTGATATGTAAATAAATTAGGCAAAGGGTTTATTTAAAAGCGGGCATTAAAAAAGTCCTCTCGAAAACGAGAGGACTTTAAAAATATCAATTTCTATGGATTGAGATTAAATTATTTTAATCCTTTCTCGCTAGATACAGTTAATTTCTTACGTCCTTTCTTACGGCGGCTTGCTAATACTTTACGACCATTAGCTGATTCCATACGCTTACGGAAACCATGAACTGATTTACGACGACGTTTATGAGGTTGGAAGGTTCTTTTCATCTTGTTTTTTTTACTTACTTAGTTCGCTAATATTGTTTCCACGTTTAATAGCAGTCACCATACCACTACCTGTGAAAGGACGGCAAAAATAGGGTATTTTTTGAAATCTTATGCTAAATCTGTGTGTTTTGCTTCAATTTTTTGTCCAAAGAAGGAACTTGCCTGTTTTTCAAAGGTTTGGGCGTTGTCGGTAGTATAAAACTGAAGCTGTCCATTTTGACTGCAATCACTTGCTATTTCTGGGTGATTATCAAGGTATTGCGCTAAACTTTCCGCTACAATATGTCCCTGAGAAATTAGTTTAACTCCAGTAGGCAAATAGGCTTTGATTTTAGCCTCTAGTAAAGGATAATGAGTACACGCTAATAAAATACTATCAATGTCCTTAGATTGGCTAAAAAGTTGGTCTAAATACTCCTTTACAAAGTAATCAGCCCCAGGTTGATCATACTCCCCATTTTCAATAAGGGGCACCCACATAGGACATGCTTGCTGATGCACTTGAACATTGGGAAAAAACTTAGCCATTTCCATGATATAGCTGTCACTTTGAACCGTCCCTACGGTTGCCATAATACCAACATGACCGGTTGTAGAAAAATTTCCAAGTACTTCGGAAGAGGGTCTAATTACACCCAAGACTCTTTTGTTTGGTGAAATAGTAGGCAGGTCTAATTGTTGAATATTTCGAAGCGCTTTTGCCGAAGCAGTATTGCAAGCTAAAATAACCAAGGAACAGCCTTGATCAAAAAACCACTTCACAGCCTCTAAAGTATATTCATAAACTGTTTCAAATGATCTAGTGCCATAAGGCGCGCGCGCATTGTCACCTAGATAAATATAGTCATACTGAGGCAATTGTTTTTTCAATTCCTTTAAAATTGTTAACCCTCCATAACCACTATCAAAAACGCCTATTGGTGCTGACATATATTTAAAACTTGTTGTAAAACTAAGAACCTCGTTGCATAACAACGAGGTTCTTTGATAATATATTTTTAAATACTATTATTTTTTTGCTGGAGCCTTCGCTGGAGCAGCAGCTGCTTTTGCTGGCGCACCACCTGTAGCTACTCTAAATGCTTCTTCGATTTCTTTTGGTAAAGGAAGATTCAATTTTTTAGCAACTCTGATTGCTAAGTTATGCTCTAATGGTGGTTGGTAATATGGAGAAGTTACAGCAGCTGGATTTAATACCCAAGTGTACTTATTCTCATCAATTACTTGCTTTAAAGCTTCGAATATTTTTTGTCTGTAAGGCAATAACAATTGATCTTGCTTTTGTTGTTGCGCTTCTTGTTGATATTGTTGCCAGTTAAAATACTTAACTTTTAATTTGTTCAACTCAGCAGTTGCTAATTCTAATGCTTTTGGTCTTTTAGCCAAATCAGCAGAATCTCTTCTGAAAATGCTGTCTTGTAATTGCAATTGCTTGATAGTGTATTTGTACTCATCTTGCAATGTATCTGTAACATAAGATTGCATTAAAGAATCAACCTTTTGAATACCAGGGAATAAACCAAGTACACTTTGCTCATCAAAATATCCGATTTTAACTGGAGCTTGTGCAGATGCACTGTTTGTGAAACTTGCTGCCACTAACAAAATGGCTGCGAATAAAAAACCTTTTTTCATACTCTATTTTTTGTGTTTGTGTTATACTAATTAATGCCTAATTGTCTTAAAATCTCGTCGCTTTTATCCAATTTCGGGTCAGCAAATATAATGGTTATTCCTTCACTTTTATCTAAAATGAAGTCATAAGACCTTGATATGGCCATTTTTTGTACCGCATTATATACTTTATCCTGGATTGGTTTTACTAATTTTTGGCGCTCCTTAAATAAATCCCCCTCATATCCAAAACGCTTTTTTTGCAAATCTCTTAGTTCCTTTTCCTTAAAGAAAAGTTCCTCTTCTCTCTTTTTCTTTAACTCCTCAGAAAGCATAAATTGCTCAGCTTCATAGTTTTTATACATTTTATCAAGTGCCATTTGTTTGCCATCAATTTCAAGCTGCCATTGATCACCTAATTCCTTTAATTTTTTATCTGCATCCTTATATTCAGGAATTTTCTCCAAAATGTACTTTGTATTGATTACTGCATACTTTGTTTGCGCATTGGCAAATAAACCAATGAACAAGCAAAATGATAATAGAAAATAAAATTTATTCAATTTCATAATATAAAATTTGTCTATTCTGGCTCATAACCTAACATGAAGGTAAACCTACCAGCATCTTTAAGGGTATTAGTACCATTTAATCTATCAATACCAACACCATAGTCAAATCCTAACAATCCAAACATAGGTAAGTAAAAACGCATGCCAATACCCACTGAACGACGTAGTTCAAATGGATTATAGTCTTTCATACTATACCAACCATTCGCAGCTTCAAAAAATCCTAAAGCATAAATAGTACTACTTGCAGCCAAGCTTAATGGATATCTCACTTCCATTGCATACTTATTAAATATAGTAAAGTGCTGTGTAGCTGTTTGTTGATCAGGATTTACTTTTGGATTAGAGCTTTGGTAAACTGGATAACCTCTTTGTGCGATGATGTCATATCCAAGTAATGCAAACTGATTACTTAATCCGGCATCTCCTAATTGGAAACGTTCAAAAGGAGAAATACTTAAATCCGTATTATATCTTCCAAGGAAACCATATTTTGCTGCAAAACGTAAAACAAATTGTTTGTTATGATCTTCACCGGCTGGCTTACCCAATGGAATATACCACTCGCCATTAAAACGCCACTTATGGTATTCTAATAATTCAAATTTATTTTCTCCTGTATTAATATTAGGATCAATCAAAGAATAAGGAGGCGTAAACTGACCACTCAACAAAAACGTAGAACCTGTTCTTGGGAACAAAGGCTGATCCACCGATGTTCTTTGTAATGCCAATTTAATATTGATATTATTTACATTACCATTTTTGAAATTTGGTAAATTATATGGATCAATTGGATAATTTTTTAAAGTATAACGTGTATAGTTTAACCCATAACTAAAAGAGAAATAGTCATCTGGCCATGCCAATTGTTTACCAAATGTTACCGTTGCACCTGTAGTTGAGATATATTGATTGTCAGCTGCATTGATATTATAAAGTCCAGTGGCAGCATCAATCGTTTGTCCATACTTAGTGTTGAAAATACTTACTGTTAAAGAATTTCTTTTCACGCCACCAAACCAAGGTTCAGTAAAAGAAGTATTGATTGATCGGAATGCTTTACCATTACTCTGCATACGAATACTTAATTTTTGTCCATCACCCATTGGCAAAGGATCCCAAGCCGACTTTTTAAATAAATTTTTAGAAGAAAAGTTATTAAACGTTACTCCAACAGTACCCGTTAAGCCAATATATCCTCCCCATCCGGCACTCAATTCTAATTGATCGCTTGATTTTTCCTCAACACTATAATTAATGTCAACCGTACCATCTTCTGGATTTGGTACAGGTTCTGGTTTAATTTTTTCTTGATCGAAAAAGTTTAACTGCGCAATTTCACGCTGAGAACGAATTAATAAAGTACGACTAAACTTGTCGCCAGGAATGGTTCTAATTTCTCTGCGAATTACAAAGTCTTTTGTTTTTTCGTTACCTGTAATACGAACTGTTTTAATAGTTGCTTGCGGACCTTCTCTTAATCTAATTTCATAATCAATAGTATCATTGTATACCGCTGTTTCAATTGGATCTACTGCAAAAAACAAGTAACCATCATCTTGGTATAAACCACTAATATCACCGCCCTCAGCAGTTTGTGTTTTACCTAATTTGTTATATAAAATTTCGCGATTATAGATAGCTCCTTTTTTAATATTTAAAATTGCAGATAATAATGAATCAGGATATTTGGTGTTACCTCTCCAAGTAATATTACCGAAATAATATTTGTGTCCTTCTTTCACCTGCATATCAATATTCAAATTGCCGGCAGGATTATGGTAAACCGTATCTTTTTCAATAACAGCATCTCTAAAACCTAATGAGTTATAATAGTTCAATAAATTATCCTTACTCTCATCATATTTTTTGGGATCAAATTTTGATGATGAGAAAGAAATTCTTGCGTATGGATTTAAAATCTTTTTTGTCTTAGTAAAAGTTAAATAACCGTGCTCTTTAACATACTCCTCTAATGTGTAAGGATTTGTTTTAACAATAACAGGCTTGTCATTGATAGGATATAATGTTAATCTTGATTTTTCGTGAATCTCCTTAAGACTTTTCTTTAATTTACCATCTTCTACATTGTTGCCACCAAAGTTGATATTGTTAATTCTAACTTTTGGTCCTTTTTCAACAACAAAATCCAATAACAAATTATTTTTTCTTGTCGCATCCTTACGTTCTTTGATAGTTACTTTAACATCCTGAAATCCTTTTTCTGCATAGTATTTTTTAATTCCTTCTACTGCAGTGATTTTCATATTTTCTGTCACTACCCTGTTTGGCAATAAACCTGTCTTACCAGATAATTCATCATGGTCAGATTTACGAATACCAATAAAATTAAACTTAGATAATCTTGGTCTTTCTACCACATTAATTTCAACATCAATAAAGTTATCTTGAACATCTGTTAAGTAAACGCTCACATCGCTAAAGTAATTTTGATCCATTAATTTATGGATTACTTTGGCAAAGTTGTCGCCACCTGGTATAGTAACTTCGTCACCTGTATTTAAGGTTGATAATGACAATAAAAGTGCTTCATCAAAATTTTGATTTCCAACAACTTTAATATTTCTGATCTTATATTTTGTAGGATTCTTTTGATTAAAGATTCCCATTAATTTGACATTAATTTGGGACACCGAGTCACTCGCAGGAGTTACCTGTGCAAAGCCGGTATTTGTCAATAAAACAATTAAAAAGATACCTATAATAAATTGGAGAGATTTCTGCATCTGCTTGGGGCTAAACATTTGGGTTTTAAAAGTGTCGCAAATTACTCGTAATATTTCAAAGTCTTTGTTAAAAAAGAAAATAAAATATATTATTATATTTTTATATTTGTTGAATTTGGGCACTTGTTTTACCAAATCTGCGCTCTCTGGACTGGTATTCTAACAAAGCAGCCACCAAATTTTCCTTTCTAAATTCTGGCCATCTTGTCTCCGTAAAATAGAGTTCCGCGTAAGCTAATTGGTATAATAAAAAGTTACTTATTCGACATTCTCCACTGGTTCTTATCATTAATTCAGGATCAGGAAACCCTTTGGTAGCAAGATGATCAGCAAAAACGGCTTCGTTAATCGAGTCAACTGTTATTTCTCCATTTACTGCCTTTTGAGCCATCAATTTGGCAGCTTCAACCAGTTCCCATCTTCCACTATAACTCAATGCAATTATTAGGGTAAGTCCGGTATTTTGAGCGGTTTGATCCGTCGCATCTTTAAGTGCCGCTCTAGCCTCATCAGGTAGCATTCCTAGGTTCCCAATAAACATCAATTTTATGTTATTTTTATGCAAATCAGGCACCTCTTTGGCAATAGTGTCTACAAATAAGGTCATTAAGCCAGTAACTTCCTCGGCTGGACGATCCCAATTTTCAGTACTAAACGCATATAATGTTAGGTATTCAATGCCAATTTCAGCTGCAGCTTCCACTACACGTCTAACACTAATTACCCCGTGATAATGTCCAAATAAGCGATCCTGCCCTTGATCCTTTGCCCATCTACCATTTCCATCCATAATGATGGCAATGTGTTTAGGCAACCTCTTCATATCCAATGTTTCCATAATGTAAAATTAAGAAAATACCCGGCTTATTTACGTTTTAAGAAGCTAAAAAGACCTTTTGAAGGTTTACTTGGTCTATTTTCTCTCGACTTAAAGAAAAGCCATTTTTTGGGTGTTTTTGGCTTATCTACCCCATAAACAGTGAGTAAATTGTAAGAAACCCCCAATTTGGCAGTAAAATATTGGTCATTCCCCGAAGTACTTGCTTGAATATCATACTGAAAAGCAGGGGGCACATGGTGCGTATTGTCAGCAAAAAAATCAATTTTATCTGAATTGGTAAAGCGATAAGTTGCTTCTCCAAAAATATTCCAAGGTCCAGATAAATTATACTTGAACCCTAAATTCAAAGGATAAGTAATGGTTCTGATAGTGGTTGCAGTGTCTACATTGGTAGCACTTTTAATGGATTTCCAAGCACCTAAACCAAATCCTAAATAAGGCGTAAAACGATAACTTTTATTGCCATTAATAAATTTCAAAAAGTAAAATTCACCCATCAAACTTACATCATGAGCAGTTCGGGTAAAGTAAATACCACGCTTGAATTCGTATAAATTATTAGACTGAATATCGTTGGCTCCAATAGAAATATATTCGTAATTCAATCTTAATCCAACATAATCATTGATTTGTTTTTTGTAAAAGACACCAAAGTTGGGTTTGTAAAATAAAATGTCGGTTGCAATATCTCCTCTATAAAAAGTAGCTCCACCCATTACGCCAATCTCTCCCTTATTTTCAACCAATGAGATATGCTGTGCAGATACATTGACTGCAAAAAATATACCCGTTAGTAAAAATATAAGTAGAATTCTACGCATGCATTAATTTCTTTTATCTAGCCCCCATGTAAGCTTTGTTCTCAATGTTGAAAGGTAACTATTTTCATTGAGTCGAATAAAATGAATGGCAAAATTTTCTTTCTTTATGGCCAATTGAATGTTTTTTGGGACAATTTCTTTTCTAGCATCCATTGCACAAATCAATTCCTCAGTACGTCCCTCAATTTCAAAGGAAATCACCGATGTATCAGGCACCACAATGGACCTAACGTTTAAGTTATGAGGCGCAACAGGTGTGATTACAAAACTTGCTGAATCAGGGAAAAGAATCGGTCCATTACAACTCATATTATAGCCTGTTGATCCCGTTGGAGTAGATACAATTAAACCATCTGCCCAATAGGAATTCAAAAACTCCCCATTTAAATAAGTATGAATTTTAATCATTGGAGAAGTATCTCTTTTATGAATTGCAAACTCATTTAAACCAAATGGAGTAGCACCAAATATGGGTAAATTAGCATCCAAATGAATCAAAGATCTTTTTTCAATTACATAAGTTCTATTCACTAAAGCATCCACCATTAAACTTAATTCATCTTTAGAAATAGAAGCAAGGAAACCTAGACGTCCGTAATTAATTCCCAAAATAGGGATATTGGTATCACCCACTAAAGTAATCGCATCTAATACTGTTCCGTCTCCACCTAAACTAATTAAACAGTCAATCGTATTGTGTAAGTCAGCAGAACAACTAAATGGAATTAAAGGAGCTTTGTCAGTAGGATTTACCAAGGAAAATTTAGTAAGTAAGTCCTCAAAAACATAAATAGTAATATCATATCTATTCAGTTCCAACAACAATGCATTCAATGATTGTTGTTGATCTAAATCAACACCCCTACTATATATTGCAACTTTCATGTGTAAAATTAAAAATTAATACCGCCGTGCAAATATACCCCTTTGTCTCCCAACTGATTCACACTATAATCAATTTTTATCACTAGGTCATAGACGCTAATGATATCTATACCCACACCGGCCGACCTTAACAGGGTATTGGAAAGCTTACTATAATTAACAGGGTGTTCGCTATAAGCATACCCAAAATTGGTAAAGGCTTTTAACCAGAAATGATATTTAATATCCGGCAAATGTTTAGCTAATTTATCAGTAATTTCAAACCCGGATTTTTTTGGAAGGGTATAAGAACCTAGTAAATGATGCCATTCTGCTTTGGCAATAGATCCCGCATTCCCATCAATCACATAATATTCATAACCATTCATTTGCATTGTTCCATATCCCATTAAACGACTATCCAAATAATTTTGGTTCGGCATTAATTTTGCAAGTGAACTAGATTCAAGTAAATAAAAATTATTTCGATTCAATCTATGCGCATAAACGGATCTCAATGAAATGGAACTCAAATTAGCTCCTTGTGAAAATCGTTGAAAAATGCCAATATCAGTACTATTTCCCTGTGTTGGATATGCATTATAATCAAATTTTGTTTTTGAAAAATTAATGCCAATATCTCCATAGGAAAGTGATTTGCTATGGTTAGGGAAATAATTGGGTTGTACTAAAATAGCAGAATCTGAAATGGTTGAATTACCATATCCCACTTGTACAGTTAAGCGTTCAAATAAATTAGGTCGATAAAAGAAATTAACATTTGCGCGATATCCATTTTGCATATCTGCATTTGTTTTTGTAAAAACTTGTTTGTCAAAATAGGTGGAAGTATTTAATTCTTTCTGCGTAAAATATTGCCACCCCAATCCCATCCCCAATTTTAATTTTTTATCAATAAAAGGAAATTGATACCTGGCAACTGCCTGATGTGTATACCCCGTAATAAGTCCAAGGGTTAAGCGATCATTATTTCCAGTAGCATTTGACTGTCTTAAATTTATACCATAATTCACACGATCCAAACTATGGTGTTGCTCATTCCACCATTCACTAAAATTTCTATCCACCCACCTGAAATAAGGTAAGGGGAAAAAATACCATCGTTCACTTACATTAATTTTAATTTTTACAGCTGCACTATCTATTTGCGCGCTTGTAATAGTAACATCATTAAATAGAGAAGTGTTTATTAATTGCTCTTTTGCAAGTGTATTTAATAAAGGAAGAGAATCTTTAATAACAATAGTTCCAACATGATAGGGAAGCTCTCTTAAAATGATATAAGCTTTTGTTTTTGCATTGCCTTCAATATCAATTTGTGTAATACGGTATTGGGCGTTTGCTTTAAATTGAAAAGCAATAAAAAACAAAGAAGTTAAAAATATAGAAGTAATGAATTTATACATCCAAGTAGTTCATTAAATTATGATAATGATTTTCGATATCATTATTTAATGGAGTGATTCCAAAGTAGTGTACTATCTGATAATCGTATCTTTCAAAAGTTGCAATAATGGCACCAGCCTCGTCTTTATTGAGTTTCAGCGTTACAATTAAATTTCCGTTAGCCTCATCAAAATGCGTGTTTAACTGAAGAATTTGTGCATTGTTAGATTCCACAATTCTACTCATTTCAGATAAAGAATATTGATAAGGAGAAACAGAAAGTACTAATATAGCACCAGGTTTTGCAACTTCTAAAAAGTGTGCTAAGGCATCATTTAATTGTTCATTGGTAATTACACCAATACACTCTTGTTGATCATTTAATACAGGCAATAAGGACAATTGATGTTTTGTAAACAAGTCCAAAGCGACTAAAAAATGTGCATTTGACGCAACACCAATTTTCAAAAACAAATCGCTTAAGGTATTAAGTGTATTTGTTTCATTAGTATCTAATAAATCAGACTTAGCTAAAATGCCAAAAAAATAATCATCTTTTACCACCACTAAATGCTGCACGTCAAAGTCCTCCATACATTGCAAAGCAAAGGATACCTTATCTTCCAAATGAAGCAATGGCAATCCTTTTTGAGCTAATGATGATGTTAACATTGACATATTAAACGTAATAATTACTTAGGAAGTGACATTAAAAATGTATGCAAAATTTCATTGAACTCCGCAGGCACTTCCATCATTGGAGCGTGTCCACATTTATTAATAAAATGCAATTCGGCATGAGGAATTAATTTCTTAAACTCTTCTGCTACAAAAGGAGGAGTCACCGTATCATTCTTACCCCAAATTAAACAAGTAGGCACTTTAATTTGATTCAACTCTTCGCCTAAATTATTTCGAATAGCGCTTTTTGCAAGTGCTATAATTTTAATCACCTTTAATCTGTTTCTAGTAATTTCAAATACCTCGTCCACTAACTCAGGAGTTGCCATTGCTGGATCATAAAAAGTAAGTGCGGTTTTGTTTTTGATATATTCATAATCACCACGCTTAGGATACGTATCGCCCATCGCATTTTCAAATAGCCCACTACTTCCAGTTAAAATAAGCGATTTTACTTTTTCAGGATTTTTTAAAACATATACCAAACCAACATGCCCACCTAAAGAATTACCCAATAAATGTACCTTTTCGTATCCTTGATGCTCAATAAATTGAGTTACATGTTTAGCTAATCCAGTTACACTTGTATGTAAAATGTCCAAATCAAATAATGGCAATAATGGCACAACTACCTTATGTGTAGTTTTAAATTTTTCAATAAGATCTGAGAAGTTACTCAAGGCACCAAACAGCCCATGCAAAAGCATAAGTGTTTCTCCTTCACCCACTTCCAAATACTCAAACTTTCCGTCTTTTTTAATTTCGTACTCCATAACAATCAATATGAATAAAGATAGTTAAATCATCTTAAAAATGGATATATAGTGGATTTCAAAATAACGAATTGCGAATTATTAACAATTCCGTAAAAATACCCACCCAATTACTTCAAAGGGTTCGAAAAAGTAGCAATACTATGCTTAATAGAGGGTATAAACTCTCCTATTTTACCCATACAGTAGGGCCACCAAGATTGTAAATAGGAGTAACTAAAGGCCTCTTTAACTTTCTCTTTTTCCAAGACCCCTAATATTTGTAAAAAATACACAACAGCGCTAAACATGGTAAAATAAATGAAACAGTATAAAGCAATACCTAATAATTTATTGAGCCAACCCAGCATTAGCCATTCTGCAGTTTGCTGCAATAAACGAGCCGTCCATTTCAACACCAATAGTACCACAATTAGTACCATTAAAAATGAAATAAAGGGAAGCCAATGAGAAGCAATTTTGGTATGCTCTTTTAATTGATTGGCTACCCAGCCCGCAAATTGAAATGCAAGAATCAATCCAATATATAAGGACAAAAAAGACACTACTGCTCTTATCAAACCATTTTTATATCCTTGCAAAATTGCAATGATTAAAATAGTACCTGTTATAATGTCTAACCACATAATTAAGCAGTAAGTAATGATTTGGCAACTGCTGAAATTACTTTTCCATCCGCTTGTCCAGCTAATTGTTTTGTTGCTACACCCATTACTTTACCTAAATCCTGTGGTCCGGCAGCGCCCACTTGTGCAATAATTGCTTGAACGGCTGCTTTTACTTCCTCTTCGCTCATTTGAGCTGGTAAAAATTTCTCGATTACAGCAATTTCTTCTGCTTCTTTAGTTGCTAAATCAGGACGATTTTGTTGTTCGTAAATAGCTAGAGAGTCCTTGCGTGATTTCACCAACTTTTGCAACAATTTCATTTCAGTATCCGCAGAAATTTCACCGTTAGCACCTGGCTCAGTTTTAGCTTTAATAATCTCAGCCTTGATAGCTCTTAGGCCTCTTAATAATACTTCGTCTTTGCTTTTCATTGCATCTTTCATCAATGACATTACATCTGTTTCTAAACTCATGGTATTACTATTTAGGGTTTTGAGCAGTTTGACTTGCTCTAAATTTTTGATAAAAAGATTTTGCAAATGCTTTAAAGTCATCGGACAATTCTTTGTCCTGTGTAGCTCTTAAGTAAGTGTCGCCCATTCCCATTAAATTTTGATAAAAGAAATCGGCCATTTCGTCCACCATCATATCCTTAGTCCAAAGATCAATTCTTAAAGCCGTCTTATCGGTTGGATCCCAAAAAGTAAGCATCATCGCGCGCGCATCCTGCGCTTCGGTTGCAGTACTATCAGTAGCAGACCATTGAATATTTTGAGGAATCTTTTGTTCATCTAAATGAACAGTTACATTGATGTTTGATTGGTGCATTGTATAAAATATTATCCTATTTGTTATGCGAAAGTACAATATTATTAAATAACTCTTTGCCCTCTGAAGGTTGATTTATCAAGTCCAGCCACTCCTTACCCATTCTTGCTCTTGCTTGTCTAAAAATCTCATCCTTGTAGTATAATTTAAAATGATTTGACAGCACTTGTGGCTCACTAAATGAAATTACTTCACCTGCTTTTTGCCAGGCAGATGGTAAAGCGATTTTATCATCAAACAACAAGGGGATATCATATTGAATGGACTTAATTATCCATGTGGAAGTAAAGGATGAAACGCCCTCCCATAAAATAGCATAGCTTGCTGCTAACCACTCTTCACCTACCTCTTCCATGCTATATACTTGAATATCAGATTTGAATTTATAGCCATTTAATAGCATCATGGCTTTGTCAACTTCTTCTTGATTTGCTAGCAGCATCACCAAATTCATTGTAGTTTGTTGCCATTTTTTAAAAACAGAAAACTCTTTTAAAATGGGTACAAATCGCTCTAATGGCGCGAAGCATAAAAAATAATTATTCCCATTCGCAATTTCTTCTTTTGCTGCTGATAAAGTAGTCCACTCCAATGTATTTGGCGCATCCAACTGCATGGAAAGGAATTCTATTTTACTTTTGAAAGCGGAATAATGCTGTTGTAAAATGGCAAAAGTCCATTCATTGTTTGCGATAATTTTAGTAGCCTTTTTTAAGTAATTATTAAAAGCGCTTTTGTATAAAAATCGTTTTAATATAGATTGTTTATTTACTTCAACAGCTGGCACCAAAGGCATAAAATAGATGGGTATATTTTGAGCCCATTTCAGATTATCCCCAAAATGTAGCACCCTTGCATCTTCAACATTCTTAAGAAATGAAGCTGCGTCTTTTTTACGAATAAATGAAACCTGATCATGCCCTTCAAATGCCTTATTTAAATTTTCATAACGCGGAAACTCAACAATAACAATACTTATATGGTTATTTAATAAGCAGTTGTTTATTAAATTCACTATGGTAGCTTCCAAAATGGCGCTAGGGATAATAAATTTGTTGGGTGCTACGATCAATAAATGCATGATCAAAAATACGTCATACTTAACAATTTATCCACCAATCATTTACTAGGACTAGTTGCTATTAATTGTCCCCTAACTTTGTACAATGGCAAAAGAGCTGCAACAATTAGATTTATTTGGCAACCCACCTAGTGCACCCGTGCATATCAAAAGGACCAAGGCGGAAAAACAGGTTGCTAAAAAACCAGTTCAATTTATTGCCCCTGCACAAGAAGAGCCAGCTACAGAAGTGAACGAAGATGTTGTGGAGTCCATTGTAAATGATAGCATCCCAACAGTTTCAAGAACTCCAATGAATTTTGGAAAATTGAATGCGACACATAAAAGAGGTCGCAAATCTTTCGCTTCTATGGATGGAGATATCGATAAATTAAATGTACCTTCTGCCGAAGAGTTGGCAAAAAAATTATACTACCCAATTGGCGAAGTTGCCGTTTGGTTTAATGTAAATACTTCACTAATTAGATATTGGGAAAAAGAATTCAAACAATTACAACCTCGTAAAACAAGAAAAGGAGACAGATTGTTTCGCGCACAGGATGTTGAGTTCTTAAAACAAATTTATTATCTATTACGTGAAAAGAAATATTCAATAGACGGTGCTAAAACTTATTTGAAAAACAATAAGAAAAAAGCAGAAAAAGATTTAGCGCTTTTAAATAGCCTAAAAAATATTAAAAGCTTTTTGGTTTCGCTTAAAGAAAGCTTGTAGTTTATTTAGCTTCAGCAAAAGCAATGTGCTGCTCATTTGCATAACGCACTGCTGACAAATTCAATTCTTCTCTTAACATTTGAAATGCCGTCAACTCTACTTCCAAAGGAATTAAACATTCTACATGTATGGTATGGAATTGCTTTCCAGACTCGGATACAAAAACTACTGATGACTTAACCTTTTGATGGTTTGCAGTGGTGTCTCTTAAAAATTGGGCGAAGTTAGCTAATGCAATAGCAGATGTGCTTGTGCTAATTTGCAAATCCATTTCAATTTTTCTCTCGGTCCTTAAACTAATATTATCAACGATAGTATCCACCATTTGTTTATTAGGCACTGAGATATAGGTTTTAATTTCAGTGCGTATTCTCGTACTTCTTAAACCTATTTTTTCAATTGTTCCTGTGAAATTATTCACTTTCACCATATCCCCAACGGTAAAGGGTTTATCAAAAAATATGATAAAAGATGCAATGATATTTTCTAAGCTTTCGCGCATTGATAATGCAACAGCCGCACCCACGATACTTAAGCTGGTAACTAGGTTGCCAATATTTTCATTAAACACATAATGCAACACCATTAAGACACCAATGATGTATAGTATTACTTTGAAAAAGTCTCTAAAGAACAGAATTAATTGATCATCCGTTTGGTCTTTGGAAAGTTTTGCTTTTTCATCTAATATAATGGCTATGAATTCTAAAGTGCGTAAACAAACCCTGATTAATAAAATAATGAATATTAGCTTAACAATCGACTCCATCCCTTGTTGTAAAGAGATTTTATAAATATGTACATTCCAAACCTCCGGAAATTTTAATTCATAAAAAGCAATAATCGCCACCATGAATATTAAAAACCTTTCAATAGGGATTATCAAACGATGAACATGTGATTTTCTTAATTCAGAATGATTTTTCTTATCAATCCAAGTATAAATTAAACTTGCAAAAAAACGAGAAACCAAACGTTTTATAAAAACGGCAATTAAGAGAATACCTAAAACAATTAAGTAGCTTCTTAAAGAATTGGACAATATGTTTTGATCTAAATTCATAAATTAAATTTTAGTCTTCCCATTTAAGCAATTGCATAGTGTTTCCATCAAATACACCATAAGTATACAATCTAATCCAGTCTCCTAAATTAATATAACGGGTTGTTGCATTTATTTCAAAGTCAATGGCAAAATGTCGATGTCCAAATACAAAATAGTCCACATTCATTTCGGCAGACTTTTCCTTTGTATAAATAATTAACCATTCTTTGTCTTCGCCTAAAAACACTTCGTCTGAAGTACCGGTTTTTGCGCGACTTTTCGCACTAAAATAATTTGCCAAACGAATGCCAACATCTGGATGACACCATCTAAATAAGAATTGACAAACCTTACTTGTAAATACTTTTTTAAGTCTCTTATAGCCATAATCACCTGGACCTAAGCCATCGCCATGACCAATATAAAACTGCTTCTCCCCTAATTGAAATAATTGAGGTTCAAAATATATTTTAGCATTTAATTCTTTGGTGAAATAATCATTCATCCATAAATCATGATTGCCTGTAAAAATATGAATGGGAATTCCGGCATCTGCAATTTGTGCCAAGCATCCTAACAATCGAACAAAACCTTTTGGCACAACCGACTTATATTCAAACCAAAAGTCAAAGATATCACCTACAATAAAAAATGCAGCTGCATCTTGTTTCGCATTGTTAAAAAAACGAACTAAACGCTCCTCGCGCTTTCTACTTTCAGTTTCATTGGGTGCTCCCAAATGAAAATCAGATAAGAAATATATTTTTTTTCCAGGAGCGAGTTCCATTAAAATTAATTTTATAGAGGAATTTAATCCGTTAATTTATCTACTAAAAAGCAATATACTTCTTTTGGACCATGTACCCCCACCACCAATGTTTTTTCGATATCTGCAGTACGGCTTGGGCCAGATGCAAAACTAATCATAGACGGCATACGCTCGGCATCATTCTTAAATTGTTGCAAACTATCTGAAATATCAAAAACCAATTGATGGGTATATGCAATGCAAATATGAATAGGCGCATACACACTTACTGATCGTCCACTTAATTGTTGACTACTCAAAACAATGGATCCAGTTCTTGCAATTAAATGTTCACATAAAGTAATGGCAGCATCACAACTTTCTAAATCATCTGTATTTACGGGGTCAAATTGATATTCACTCATATCATCCAACCAACCCGATTCTTTAGAATAAATTTTCTCCCATTGCTTTGCTTTAATTAGTGCAGTAAGCTGTTGAACCAATTCACCATCGTCTTCACAATAAATAAATTTACCAGTTAACTCCGTAAATTTTTCTGCAAAGCTTATGGCAAGCTCCTGTTCAGTTGGTATAAAAATAGGCGTATCTGCAAGCTGATCAGGAAAAGGAACAGGCACTGGAGACTTTAGTGCCTGTTTGATCTTTTTTAATATTTTATTTCTTGCGCCTTGAGATTCCATTTCAATAATTATTCATTATTCTCATTTGCATCTGCAGCACCAATGGTTGCATTCGCATGATCAATAGTGTCATCTGCATTTACAACTGTTGTTTCAGTAGGTCCAAATGTATTTCCATTATCCGCAGCGTCCACCGCTTTTACTTCTTCTTCAAATGGTCGTTTACCTACCAATTCTTCCACATCACTCTTATGTAACACTTCTTTATCCAATAATGCTTTTGCTAATTTTTCAACGTCCGCTTTATGTTCCGTTAATAATTGCAAGGTTCTTTGGTAAGCTTCGGCAATCATCTTTCTAACTTCTTCATCAATAATTTTTCCAGTCTCTTCGCTAAAAGGCTTTTGGAAAGAATTTTCTTGAGAAGGATCATAGAAACTTACATTACCAATTTTTTCGTTCATTCCATAAGTAGTAACCATGGAATAAGCCATCTTTGAAATTTGTTGTAAGTCATTAGAAGCACCGGTAGAAATTTTGCCAAAGAAAATTTGTTCTGCAGCTCTACCGCCCAATGTCATACACATTTGATCCGTTAATTGCTCAATCGTATATAAGTACTGTTCTTTTGGAGTGTATTGCGCATAACCTAATGCAGCAGTACCTCTTGGAACAATGGTAACTTTTAATAAAGGATATGCATGTTCTAAAAACCATCCGCAAATTGCGTGACCTGCTTCATGATATGCAATCACTTCTTTTTCGTTAGGAGAAATGATTTTATTCTTTTTCTCTAACCCACCAATTACTCTGTCAATGGCATCTTGAAAATCTTTCATCTCCACACCACTCTTTCCTTTACGTGCTGCAATCAATGCTGCTTCGTTACAAACATTAGCAATGTCCGCACCAGCAAATCCTGGAGTTTGTTCTGCTAATTTATAAATGTCTAAACTTTCAGATACTTTAATTGGACCTAAATGCACTTTAAAAATTTCTTGACGACCTTTTACATCCGGACGGTCAATTGAAATTTGACGATCAAAACGACCTGGTCTTAACAAGGCACTATCTAATACATCTGGTCGGTTGGTAGCAGCTAAAATAATAATGCCTGTGTCACCACCAAATCCATCCATTTCCACCAACAATTGGTTTAATGTATTTTCACGCTCGTCATTGCTCATCATGGCATTTTTACCACGTGCACGACCAATCGCATCAATCTCATCTATAAAAATAATACAAGGTGCTTTTTCTCTTGCTTGCTTAAATAAATCACGTACACGGCTTGCTCCTACTCCTACAAACATCTCCACAAAATCAGAACCACTTAAACTAAAGAAAGGAACCTGCGCTTCACCCGCCATTGCTTTAGCTAATAAAGTTTTACCTGTACCCGGAGGTCCAATTAACAATGCTCCTTTTGGAATTTTACCTCCTAAGGCTGTATATTTTTTTGGATTTTTTAAGAAGTCAACAATTTCCATTACTTCTTCCTTAGCTTCCTCTAATCCTGCTACATCTGCAAAAGTGATATTCACTTTCGTACCCCCTTTTTCAAATAAAGTAGCTTTTGATTTTCCTACATTAAAAATACCTCCTGGGCCACCGCTGCCTCCAGCGCCACCACCCATTTTGCGCATTAATAATACCCAAACCACCACAATCAATACTAAAGAAAAAATAGTATTCGCAATAGGTCCTAGCCAATCACTGTCTGTATCAGAGATACTATCTGGTGTATTGGTGATTGCATATTTCGCATAAATGTCTTGCACTTCTTTGTTAAAAGAAGACCAGTCATCTACCTTATATTCAAACAAATAATTGCCTTTAATTTTTTCTTTGTTCAATTTAGTTTTGAACTTTTGAACGTAGTAATCTTTTTGAAGACTATCGCCTTTAATATAAATGCGAACAAGTTTTTTATTTTCAACTTTTACAAATTTCTCAACGTCACCGCTTGCCATTAATTTAGCAAACTCATTATGTGAAATGGTATTCACATCTGGTGCCATTTTGGAGAAAAAAGTAGCGTATAATAAAATGGAAAATACGATACCATAAATCCAATAAATATTGAACTTTGGTAATTTCGGGCCATCTCCTAATGGACCTTTCTTTTTTGAATTATTATTCTCAGGTATCATGTGTAATAATTATAGCATTGATTATGCTTATATAACAAACGGTCTTTAAATTAGTTTTCTAAATCGTGCATTTTTGTATCTGCATCGCTCCACATTTCTTCTAATTGGTAGAATTTTCTGGATTCTGGATGCATAATATGCACAACAACATTGATATAATCAATCAATAACCACTGAGCAGCTGTTTTTCCTTCACTTTTATAAGGAAGTTCGCCACATTTATGCTTTACTTCATACTCAATATTGTCAGCAATTGCTTTAAGCTGTGTAGTATTATTTGCTTCACAGATAATAAAGAAATCAGCTGCAGACTCGTGAATTTTCTTAAGGTCTAAACTAATTATATTTTCTCCTTTTTTATCCTGTATCGCAGCGATAATAGTTTTGAAAATTTTGCTACTTCTAGTTAATTGCGTTGTAGATTTTTTACGATCTTTTAATGCGGAAAGATTTTCCAATAATGTTCATTTAATTTGTTAATGCCTACTTAGTTAATACTAACTAACTTTACAAAAATAACAATTCTTTGTTACCTGCCACACCATTAATCATATTAGGCGAGCCGCTCATAGAACTATCATCCATTGATAGTACCAATATTTATGCCATAAGCCAAATTTTGGAGGACAAGGCCGTATCTGGCAGTTGTTATCGTGCTGATTTTCAGACCCATGGGAAAGGGCAACAGGGCAAGGTTTGGGCAAGTGAAAAAGGTGAAAATTTGCTATGTTCCTACGTATTAAGCCTAAGCAGCTTAAAAAAAGCTAAAGAATTAGCCGAAACAGGTACTTTAAGCAATCAATTTGGACTTTCGGTTGCTGTTTCCCTTGCAGTTTCCGACTTTTTTAGCGCATTGGCTGGGGAAGAAACCAAGATTAAATGGCCAAACGATCTCTATTGGCGTGACAGAAAGGCAGGTGGGATTTTGATTGAAAATAAGATAAGAGGAACAGAATGGACCTGGAGTATTATGGGAATCGGGATCAATATCAATGAGACTCAATTTAATACTGCTCAAGGCAGGCCCGTTTCTCTTAAACAAATTACCGGCAAGACCTTTGAAATTAACAAATTGGTGCATGATTTATCTACGGCTTTAACCAATCGGGTGAATGAATGGCTCTTGGGTGGATTTGAGAAAATGCTAGCCGAGTACAATGAAAGATTATTTAGGAAGGAAGAGGATGTAAAATTCAAAAGCAATCAAATTTTGTTTACTGCAAAAGTTATTGGTGCAAATAAACAAGGACAACTCATTATTGATAAAGGAATAGAACAAACCTATAATTTTGGAGAAATAACCTGGGAAATATAAAACATGGAAATAAAATTAACACAACATAGTAAAGGTGGTGGATGTGGATGTAAGATAGCACCATCGGTACTTTCCGAAATATTAGCAGCGCATAATGTAGGCGCAAAAAGTAATATCCCTCAATTATTAGTGGGTAACGATAGTAGAGACGATGCAGCGGTTTATCAAATTGATGATAAGACAGCAATGATTAGCACGACGGATTTTTTTATGCCAATTGTGGATGATGCTTTTGCATTTGGACAAATTGCTGCAGCCAACGCTATTAGTGATGTTTATGCGATGGGTGGCAAACCCATTTTTGCATTAGCCGTATTAGGATGGCCATTATCAAATTTGCCTGCAAGTGTTGCAGCACAAGTAATGGAAGGAGCCCGCAAAACCTGTACAGACGCAGGTATCGTGATAGCAGGTGGACATAGTATTGATAGTCAGGACCCTATTTTTGGATTGGTCGTAAATGGATTAGTGGACATTGAAAATTTAAAAAGAAACGATACTGCTAAAGAAGGAGACTTATTAATCATTACAAAACCTTTGGGTGTGGGCATACTCGCAACTTCCCAAAAAAGAGGATTGTTAACGGATACCGATTTGACATTACTTGTTAAACAACTAACCACCATTAATAAAGCAGGTGAAGCATTGGGTAAAATAAAGGGAGTGCATGCAATGACCGATGTTACAGGGTTTGGCTTAGCAGGTCACTTAACCGAAATGATGGAAGGAAGTAATTTAACTGCAAAGCTTTCTTATTCAAAAATACCAATGATACCCGTGGTACGAAACTATATTGCACAAAAAGCAATCCCTGGTGCAACAGCAAGAAACTGGAATGCAACCGTTGATGGCATTGAATTAGATGCAAGCATTGATGAAAAAGAAGCAAGCTTAATTTTACCCGATCCACAAACTAATGGAGGATTATTAATTGCGGTTGACCCTGCTGCATTAAGCGAGGTTCAAAATATATTAACGGAAGCAGGAATTATTTATACCGAACCTATTGGAGTATGTGAAGCTGCTAGCCATAAAAGAATTGTGATTAGCGCTTAGTGCAATTTTAAATTAGCAATAAAACGCGCGCGTAATTTTTATTCAAAAATCAAATTGCCTTTGTTTTTGATATGCTCTGGGGTGAGCTCTACTACTAACTGTACGCCTTTAATGTCACGGATAGTTTGCGTAATTTCTTTTACTTTATCATCCTCAATCCAAGCGCCTTTAATCCACCAGATAAAGTCCATATGTTTTAATTCAGGAAGCAAATACTCTCCGTCATATTGATTATGATAAACAAAATGCTGGAAAGTAGTATTGGGCTCGTCTGCTTCATACATGGAAAAATAATAAGTTCTATTTTTTCTTTTTAAAGCAATTTCATGTTCGGGATTAAAACGAAACTCAAACCCCATGGACTGATTCAACAATAAACAAAATTGAAAATTCTTAATGGGCGCGGTGATTCCAAGGATACGGGTTCCTTCAAAATCTTGCTCATTAATTTCTTCCTGATTTAAAATTAGTTTACCGCTCATGGTTTCGTTTTCTTAGGCTCCTTAAAATTGAATATCAAATTTAATTTCTTCACCCGCTCTCTTAATTACTAATGTTGTTTTATCTCCTTTTTTAAATTTACCTAAGGCTTGCATATACCCCATTACATCAATTAATTTATAATCACCCAACTGTATTAAAACATCGGCTGCTTTTAAACCAATTTTTTCTCCTAATTTACCTTGGCTAGCGCCCTCAATCCTAACACCAGTGCCGGTAAACGCATAGTCGGGCATCACTCCCAAACTCACTGTAAACTTAGTACTCTTACCCATACTTTGTTCACGTGTTTTAAGAAAATCTAATTTACCATAGCCGTCTGTTGTCTTAATAATATTCTGAACTAAGCGAACAATATCTTTTTCTCCTTCGTAATTCACTTTATCCCAATCATCTGTTGCTTTATGATAATCTGAATGGCTTCCCGTAAACATAAATAAAACCGGCATGTCCTTGCGATAAAAACTTGCATGATCACTTGGCCCTGTTCCTGCACTATCATAATGCGTCAATAAAGTTGTAGGTGTTTTTGCTAAAATTTCTGCCCACTTACTTGATGTACCAAATCCACCAATAGTTAATTTACGTGCAGTGTCATACCTACCCACCATATCCATATTAATCATGTAATTAAAATTGCCATTATACGTAGGATGATCCAACCAATATTTACTTCCTAATAATCCTAATTCTTCTCCAGAAAAATGGATAATTAAATAGTTATTATTCTTTGGCGCTTTCTTGATTAATGACTTTGCCAATTCAATCAAAGCCGCAGTACCACTGGCATTATCGTCTGCGCCATTGTGTACAAAATTATTTAAATCCAAGCCATGTTTATCTTGATTGTATCCCAAATGATCCAAGTGGGCACCAATAATAATGGTATTGTTCGCATGATTATCAATTAAACCAACCACATTATGCGCAGTGCGCGTTGGATGTTCAAATTGAATATCACCCTCAATATTATAAGTAGCTAATTCGTCATTAAAAAATTTAGCATACCCTTGTTTTGTAAAATAAACAACAGGAATCGCTAATGCTTTGGCAGTATCGTATTTATTGAATTGAATATTGTCAACCAAGGTTCCGCTATTGTGTAAGAACAATGCTGCAGCTCCTTTATTCTTTAAAGTTGTTGCTGTACTTGCCAACCATTCGTTGATGTCAAAATGTGGGTTACTCGTATTTTCCTCTAATACTTCATGCACATCTTTAAACCAAACCTGTTTAGCTTCATTTAAATTAATGGAAGCTTTTGAAGTAAATTTTGCAAGGCCGCTATTGGACAAAGCAATAAAGTCAGTGTCGACAATCGCGCTTTGATTATTGATTTTAACGAAAGCAGTAGTCGCAAATTTTTTGCCCTCATCTATTGGGAAGCTTTGAATAAATCCATTGTCTCCCAATGGTCGAATGGGTAAATTTTGATATTGTCCAATGATATAATCTACCGCTTTTTGCTCGCCAATATCACCGGCACGACGACCTTCTAATTCATCACTTGCTAAAAACTGAATATGTCCTCTTAAATTTTGAATAAGTACTCTGTCTGCCTTAGTTAATTTTTGAGCCAATAAACTTAGTGGAGATAAAAACAATCCTAATACAACTACTTTGCGCATTTTATCGATTTAATAGAGCAAAAATAAGTAAAGGAGGTAGTAAATACGTGACTTATATCAGTAATATTAGTCATTTAGGTCAATTTCTAATTTCGTAAACCAACGCCAATCTTAAAAGTTAGCTTTGTCGCATGCTCAAAGCCGGTATTCATATTGCATTAGTGGGAAATCCCAACTGCGGAAAAAGTTCGCTTTTTAATGCATTGACCGGCTTAAATCAAAAAGTGGGCAATTTTCCCGGCGTAACGGTAGATAAAAAAACAGGCGAATTGGCATTGGGCGGACACCCCGCTACCTTAATTGATTTACCAGGAACTTATAGTTTTTATCCTAAAAGAGAAGATGAGTGGGTGGCCTATAAAGTGCTGATGGGTGTTGACTTTGAAATGCATACCGATGTAATTTTATTGGTGGCCGATGCTAGTAATTTAAAAAGGAACCTGCTTTTTTGTAGTCAAATTATAGATTTAAAAAAGCCTGTTGTTTTAGCACTCACTATGAATGATTTGGCTGCTAAAAAAGGAATCAAAATTGATATTGAAGGCTTACAAAAAGATTTAGGCATTCCAGTAGTTGCAGTGGACGCAAGAAAAAATAAAGGATTGGGTGAATTAAAAAATGCCTTGATGGGTATTATTGAAACACCAAGATCAAAAAATCAGGAAAGTTTTATTGACAATAAAAATTTAGCACCAGCAGCAATTGATGCATTTAAAATATTATTTCCTACCACAAGTGATTATGCTGCACTACATTATTTAATGCATCACAAAGCGTTTCCTTTAGAAAATGAAATGCAGGAAAAAATTGAGCAGATTGAAATTGACAATCAATTCAATCATACCAAAACACAGGCACAGGAAATATTACAACGCTATAGTCATATTCAAGAGATTATGAAAAATAGGGTTACCGCACCTGACCCTACTGCTAAGAAAAAGAGGACCGATCAATTAGATAATATTTTTTTACACCGAGTAGGTGGCTATGCCATTTTATTCGCAGTGTTATTTATTTTGTTTCAATCCGTGTTTTGGATGGCAAGGTATCCAATGGATGGCATTGAATGGATATTCACGAATTTAACAACTTACTTAAATACAATTCTGCCAAACGCTTGGTGGGAGGACTTATTAGTGAATGGTATTATTGCAGGACTTGGGGGCATTTTTGTTTTCATCCCTCAAATCATGATTTTATTTGGACTCATCACATTGCTCGAAGATACAGGTTACATGGCCCGCATTAGTTTTTTGAGTGACAAGCTCATGCGTAAAGTGGGATTGAATGGAAAGAGTGTAATGCCGATGATTAGTGGCTTTGCTTGTGCCGTGCCTGCCATCATGAGCGCGCGTAATATTGAAAATAAAAAAGAAAGGCTACTCACTATTATGGTGACACCCTTTATGAGTTGTAGTGCGCGACTTCCTGTGTACACCATTTTAATTTCATTAGTGATTGATCATAAAATTTATTTTGGATTTTTAAGTTTACAAGGATTGGTCATGATGGGCTTGTATTTATTAGGCATTGTGATGGCATTACTTGCAAGCCTTGTTTTAAAATGGTTTATTCGCATTAAAGAAAAAAGTTATTTTATTTTAGAGCTGCCAGTATACCGTGCGCCGCGATGGAAAAATGTAGGGGTAACCATGGTACAAAAAGCGCAAATATTTGTGCGTGATGCAGGTAAAGTGATTATGATTATAAGTTTATTGTTATGGTTTTTAAGTAGTTATGGACCAGGTGATCAAATGAAAAAAGTAGAGCAAGCTTATGCTCAAGAAATAGCTGCTGCTCCGCAAAATAAAATTCAATTAGACAAAGCATATCATACCCATAAATTAGAAAGCTCTTATGCTGGTGCATTGGGAAAAACCATTGAGCCTATTATTGCTCCCTTGGGATTTGATTGGAAAATGGGCATAGCTATTATCACTTCCTTTGCAGCGCGTGAAGTATTTGTAGGCACGATGGCTACCTTATATAGTGTAGAAGCTTCGGACAATAGTTCCTTAACCGAAAAATTAAGAGCCGCTAAACGACCAGACGGAACACCTGTATATAGTTTAGCAGCTGCTTTATCTTTAATGATATTTTATGTATTGGCGATGCAATGTATGAGCACCCTGGCTGTTGTGAAAAAAGAAACAGCATCATGGAAATGGCCCGCCATTCAATTTTTCATGATGACGGGCCTTGCCTATTTAATGAGTTGGGGAGTGTATTCGATACTTAAATAATCTTGCTTCTACTACCAGCCACTTATTACTAAAATTTCGGCAGTATGGTCTTTTGTGTCTGGTTTTTCAATGATATGTCTTACGATTCCTTCTTCATCTATTAAAAAAGTGGTTCTGGTAGTGCCCATATAGGTACGACCCATGAATTTCTTCTGACCCCATAAATTGTATTTATCTACTATTTTCTTATCCTCGTCAGCGATTAAAGAAAAAGGCAATTCATACTTTGTGATGAATTTTTGGTGGGAAGCCACTGAATCCACGCTCACTCCTAACACTTGTAAGCCTTTCTTCATCAACTTCTTATAATTGTCTTTTAGGTTACAAGCCTGTGCTGTACAACCCGGAGTATCGTCTTTTGGGTAGAAATAAAGTACTAGTTTTTGACCCTTAAAATCGGCCAAAGCCACGTTTTTCCCGTTTTGATCCACCCCTTTAAATGCTGGAGCTTTTGCCCCTTCTTTTATTACTGCCATATGTCTTTTATTGTGGTGAAGGTAGGATTTAAAAAGGACAAAAATGTTTAGGGCTCAAAAGCGGGAAAATGCGCCTATTTTTTGGTAGATTTGCGCAATTTATATTTTTGTACAAATGCCTAGAGACACATCCATTAAATCCGTATTAATTGTAGGTTCTGGACCCATTATTATTGGACAAGCCTGCGAGTTTGACTATTCTGGTTCACAAGCCGCTCGTTCTTTAAGAGAGGAAGGGATTAAAGTTATTTTAATCAATAGCAACCCTGCCACCATTATGACCGACCCAATGATGGCCGATAAAGTTTATTTATTGCCATTAACGATTGAAAGTTTGGAACAAATTTTAAAAGAGAATCAAATTGATGCAGTACTTCCAACCATGGGAGGACAAACCGCATTAAACTTGTGTAAGGAAGCAGATGAAATTGGATTGTGGAAACAATACAATTGTAGAATGATTGGTGTGGATGTTGCAGCGATTGATACCGCAGAGGATAGAGAAAAGTTTAGACAATTGATGGTGAAGATTGGAATGAAAGTTGCACCAAGTCAGGTAGCGAATAGTTTTTTAGAAGGAAAAGAAATTGCACAAAAAATTGGATTCCCCTTAGTTATTCGTCCTTCATTTACTTTAGGTGGAACAGGAGGAGGATTTGTACATGATGCAAGTGAATTAGATGCTGCATTAGAAAAAGGATTGAAAGCTTCCCCAATGCACGAGGTGTTGGTAGAGAAGGCGGTGTTGGGATGGAAAGAATATGAATTAGAATTATTAAGAGACCAATCAGATAATGTTGTAATTATTTGTACTGTTGAAAACTTAGATCCAATGGGTGTGCATACAGGTGATTCTATCACGGTGGCACCTGCTATGACATTGAGTGATACAGCGTTTCAGGAAATGCGTAACAAAGCAATGTTAATGATGCGCAGCCTAGGAAACTTTGCAGGAGGATGTAATGTTCAGTTTGCATTGAATCCTGAAAATGAAGAATTGATTGCGGTGGAAATTAATCCACGTGTATCTCGTTCATCAGCATTAGCATCTAAAGCAACAGGTTACCCTATTGCAAAAATTGCTGCTAAGTTGGCAATTGGATATCGCTTAGATGAATTAAAAAATCAAATTACACAAACTACTTCAGCTTACTTTGAACCAGCATTGGATTATGTAATTGTAAAAGTACCAAGATGGAACTTTGATAAATTCAAAGGTGCTAATGATACTTTAGGATTACAAATGAAGAGTGTAGGTGAAGTAATGGCTATTGGCCGCAGCTTTACGGAAGCTATTCAAAAAGCTTGTCAAAGTTTAGAGAACGAAGCCATTGGTTTAGGATATTATGGAAAGAGTTTAATGAAGAACGAAGACTTAATGGAATATATTAAGACACCAAAATGGGATCGTATCTTCAGAATTAAAGATGCATTAATGCAAGGTTCAACAGTGCGTTCGATTGCAGCTGCAACGGGTATTGATAATTGGTTCTTATATCAAATTCGCATCATCTGCGACATTGAAAAGGAATTAATGAAGCATACATTGGAATCATTACCAACCGAGGTATTAAAAGAAGCAAAAAAGCATGGCTTTAGTGATATGCAAATAGCTAAATTATTACACGGCAATACCAATGATGATGCAGTCTATGAAAAGCGTAAAGCATTAGGCATTACAAGAGTTTACAAAATGGTGGATACTTGTAGCGCTGAGTTTGAAGCAAAAACGCCATATTTTTATTCAACATTCGAAAATTAATTGGTACTAATATTTAATTGATTGCTGAAAAGCAAAACCTATACATTATGAACGCAAAAGACATCGTTGTACTAAACGAAAAAGAAACAAGAGCAGGATTTGGTGATGGTATCCTTGAAGTGGCTAGAGAAAATAAACAGGTAGTGGTATTAACTGCCGACTTAGCGGGTTCCTTTAAATTAGGACCATTGATGAAAGAATTACCAAGTCAGTTTATTGAAGTGGGTATTGCAGAAGCAAACATGATTGGTATTGCTGCTGGTTTAACCATTGGCGGTAAAATTCCTTACACTACTACTTTTGCTGGATTTAGTACAGGTCGCGTTTATGATCAAATAAGACAGTCGGTTGCTTACTCAGATAAGAATGTAAAAATTTGTGCTTCTCACGCAGGATTAACTTTAGGAGAAGACGGTGCAACACACCAAATTTTAGAAGATATTGGATTAATGAAAATGTTACCAGGTATGACTGTGATTGTACCTTGTGATTATAACCAAACAAAAGCGGCAACAAAAGCCATTGCTAATTATCATGGACCAGTGTACTTACGTTTTGGTCGTCCAAAATGGCCGAATTTTACAAAGGAAGATGGTTCAGATTTTGTAATTGGTAAAGCACAAATATTAGCTGAAGGTAATGATGTAACGATCATTGCTTGTGGTCACTTAGTATGGAAAGCCATTGAAGCTGCTAAACAATTAGAAGAGCAAGGGGTAAGTGTAGAGGTAATTAATTTACATACTATTAAGCCATTAGACGAAGCAGCTATTATTAAAAGTTTACAAAAAACAGGTTGTGTAGTAACAGCCGAAGAGCATAATATTATTGGTGGAATGGGTGATGTAGTTGCACAAGTAGCTGCAAAAAATTGTCCAGTACCTCAGGAGTTCATTGGAACGAATGATACATTTGGAGAGAGTGGAACACCAAACCAATTATTAACTAAATACGGATTAGATGCAGTAAACATTGTAGAAGCTGCAAAGAAAGTGATTGCTCGTAAAGCATAAAATAATATTTAAGCGGAAATAAATATCATTTTATTTCCCTCTTATGATTTTAAAAAAAACCTAGGCATGCCTAGGTTTTTTTATTGTATAACTTTTAAATTAAAAGTATAATAGGTTATAATAATTTTTAAAGCAAAATATTATGGGGCTAAACGTACTTTCGTCCAACTATGATCGGCCTGTAAACTATATTCCAAACGATCATGTAAGCGAGAGCTTCTACCCTGCCAAAATTCAATATTGGTTGGATGCACAATGTAGCCACCCCAATGTGGAGGCAAGGGCACTTTGCCATCTTTATACTTTTCTAAATTCTCGGAAACCAATCCTTCTAAATATTCTCTATTAGGTATTACTTTACTTTGTGGGGATGACCATGCGCCTACCTGACTGCCAATAGGACGTGAATGAAAATATTGTTCACTCTCTTCGGTGCTTACTTTTTTAATCGTACCCGTGATACGCACTTGTCGCTCTAATTCTTTCCAGAAAAAATTAATGGCAACCACTGGATTAGCAGCTATTTCTTTTCCTTTATTACTTTCATAATTCGTGAAAAATACAAACCCAACGAGCGTAAAATTCTTTAATAATACAACGCGCGAACTTGGTGCACCTTTTTCATTAATCGTAGACAATACAAAAGCATTTACTTCATCAATATTACTTTGAATCGCTTCCTCCCACCAATGTTCAAACTGATCCATCGGATTTGCAGCACTTGTAGCTTCGTCTAGTGATGCTAATTGATAATCTCTTCTGATGCTTGAAATATCTCTATTCATAATGTATCTTTTAAATATCCTTAGTAGCGTATAATATATTCACTACACTCAATAACAATAACATGCCCACTAATTGATGCAATTGTGCTGACCATTCAAAACCAGCCCACACCCCTGGCACAATATGCGCACTTAGTAAAATAGTTAAAATACCTAGTAGCACTTGAATGAAAACAATAAATAAAGGAAGCATTTTTATTTTCTCCCAAAAGGAATTGCTTTTAATTTGTTTCATTTGTAAAACCCAATAAACAATAATGGCTAACAATAAATAAGCAATCCCTCTGTGCACAAAATGTATCCAAATGGTATTGTTTACGGCATTTAATAAAAAAGAATCCTTACCAGTTAATCCCATTGGTATCCATTGACCATTAATCGTTGGCCATGTGCTAGCAACATTTGCAGCCTTATGTCCTGCCATTAAAGCACCATATATTAATTGGAAAAATAAAATAACAATAACTGCCCAAGCCCATTTACGTGCCTTGATTAATTTTACTTGCCCTTCTGCACTTACTGCATTTTTTTGAATCGTATTTGCTTTTAAAGACAATGCAAACCAATACGTATAAGAAAGCAATCCTAATGCAAAAACAAAGTGTAATGCTAAACGCGTAGGCTTTACATATACTGCATCTCCTTCTAAACCACTTGCCACCATGATCCAACCAATGGCGCCTTGCAATGCACCTAGAAAAAATAAAACCACCAAGGGTTTAATCATACTAGGTTTAAAATATTTCTTAGCCAAAAAATAAATAAATCCAATGGCAAAAACTAAACCAATAGTACGTGCCCATAAACGATGAAACCATTCCCAAAAAAAGATGAACTTAAAATTTGAAATCGTAAAATCAAAATTCAATAATTTAAATTGAGGTGTCGTTTTATATTTTGCAAATAGTTCCTGCCAATGTGCTTCACTCATTGGAGGAAGTGCCCCTGTAACCACATCCCATTCAGTAATAGAAAGGCCACTACCCGTTAAACGCGTAATGCCACCTAAAGCAATTTGAATCACGGTCATGGCAACGCCCAATAAAAGCCAATTGGCTACCGCTTTTGATTTATGATCGTTCAATTCCATACGCATAATCCTTACTATTTATACTATACAAAGGTACTAAGTATTCAGATTGGCTTGGCAATCGCTGTAGGGAAAAGCTAGAATCATTTTGGTTTGTGAAAAAGAAATAAGAAATTTACAATGTGCTATTAAACGCTTATCAGGATAAAGAGTTAGAAGCCGGCTGTGATGAAGCTGGACGAGGATGCTATGCAGGACCTGTATTTGCCGCGGCAGTAATTCTTCCGGCAAATTTTTATCATCCCCTACTCAACGATAGCAAAAAATTAACCGAAAAGCAAAGGCAGGAATTGGAACCCATCATAAAAGAACAAGCTATTGCATGGGCAGTGGCCTCACAAACAGCAGCCGAAATTGATGGATCCAATATTTTAAAGGCATCTATTAAATGTATGCACCTTGCATTAGATCAATTAAAAAAGCGACCAAAATTTATTGCTGTAGATGGTAATCGTTTTTATCCATATAAAAAAATACCTCATCAAACCATTGTAAAGGGAGATGGTAAATATGCAAATATTGCAGCAGCAAGTATTTTAGCAAAAACTGCTCGTGATGCTTATATGGAAAAAGCGCATTTGCAATATCCAAAATATGGATGGGATAAAAATAAAGGGTATGGCACAGCAGTACACCGAGCTGCTATTGAAAAATTTGGACTTTGCTTTGAGCACCGTAAAAGCTTTAATATTTTACCACCTCAGTTAAGTATTTTATAAACACACAACTACTCAGTGAACTAGTAATCCCAAACACCAGCGCCCTGGCGGATTACAGCGTATTCTTCTCCCGTGCAATCTACAACAGTGGAAGGTGTAATACCACCAATGCCACCATCTACTACTAAATCTATTTGATTGCCCCAGTGTTCGTAAATAATTTCAGGGTCGGTGTAGTCTTCGATATTATCACCAGGAAAACTTGCAGACAAAATAGGATGACCCAATGTTTTAATAATTGATAAAGCAATATTATTATCAGGGATACGCAAGCCAATTGTTTTCTTTTTGGATTGCAAAATTTTAGGTACTTGTTTACTCGCAGGTAAGATAAAAGTAAAAGGCCCAGGCAATGCTTTTTTCAAAATTCTAAACAAAGAATTATCAATCGCTTTAGCATATAAGCTCAAATCACTTAGATCAGCGCAGATAAAACTCAGATTTGCTTTTTCAGGATCCACTTTTTTTATTGCACATATTTTCTCAATGGCTTCCGGATGAAAAATATCACAACCAAGCCCATAGATCGTATCCGTGGGATATGCAATGATTCCACCCTTTTCCAAACATGCTTTCACTTGAGAAAGTTGTCTAGGCTGCGGATTGTCTGGATGAATACTAATTAGCATAAATGTTATTGTGCAAAAGTACCCATTTTTAGTACGCACCAATTAAGTTTTATTTGTATAAACCCAGCCTATGTTTAGTATTCATTATTTAGAAGAAAAAATTTTAACGCGTACTGCGTTTCAATTAGTCATTGAAAAGCAAGCGGATTGCAAAGTTGTGTATAGTGCTTCCAATATGCATGAATATGCAAAGTATTTAGAACAATTGAATCAACCCCCAGACTTATGTATTCTTTCAGATTGTTACCATTATATTGAATTGATGAAACTCATGAAATTAATAAAGCGCAATAGTAGTCATACTTATATATTACTAAAGTCGGATGCAAAATATATGAAAGGCATTTGCTTTTTATTGAAAAATGGATTGGACGGAATATTTTTTACAGACGAACCTTTAATTGATTTAAAACAATGTGTTTGGAGCAGAACTAAATTTAAATTATCTGCCAGTAAATTAAAACTCATTACTACTAATATGAAAAGTGATTTTACCATTAAAGAGTTGCACTACAACACAAGTCCACTCACTCAAAATGAAATTAATTTTATTCAAGCCTGTGCTAAAGATTTAACCTACGAAGCCATTGCAACTGAATTACAAAAAAGTGTAAGTACTATTTACGGCTATCGAGACCGCGTCTTTAAAAAATTGCAGGTAAAACAAAGGACCGCCATGGTAATGACGGCCCTTAAAAGAAATTATATTGATCTATGATCTTAATTAAAAAAGAGACTATTTAATTTCCCAAGTCTCACGACCGCGAATTAATTTATCTAAATCACCAGGACCTTTCACTAATGATTCTTCTAATTGCAATGCCATCATATCCTCATAACAAGGACGATCAGCAGTAAAGAATACACCAAATGGACGTGGGAACACAGCACCTGGCTCAGAGGGATTATCAAATAAACGTGTTAAGATTTGTGCTTTATAAAAATCTTTTTCATCATGAATCCATAAATCATCTGCACTATACTTTTCACCAATAGTTACTACTTCTGGACGCATGCCATCAAAACGTAAACCTAATTCGTTATTAGCACCAAAAGTCAATGGCTTACCTTGCTCAAGGAACAATGCATGCAATGGCTTAGTTGCTTTTTCAGTAAATATTTCAAATGCACCATCATTAAAGATGTTACAGTTTTGATAAATCTCTAAGAAAGAAGTTCCTTTATGTTGCTCCGCACGTGTAATCATAAATTGCATATGCTTAGGATCACGATCCATAGTACGACCTACAAATGTTGCATCAGCACCTAATGCCAAAGCTGCAGGATTAAATGGATGGTCGATACTTCCCATTGGAGTACTCTTCGTAATTTTATGTAATTCAGAAGTTGGAGAATATTGACCTTTCGTTAAACCATAAATTTGATTGTTGAATACCAAGAAGTTTACATTAAAGTTTCTTCTTAACATATGAATGGTATGGTTACCACCAATACTCATTGAGTCACCATCACCTGCAACAATCCAAACACTTAACTCAGGACGAGAAGCTTTTAAACCACTCGCGATTGCAGTTGCACGACCATGGATTGAATGCATTCCATAAGTGTTCATGTAATAAGGGAAACGGCTACTACAACCAATACCACTAATCACCACAATATTTTCTTTAGGAACGCCAATGGTTGGCATTACTTTTTGAACTTGTGCTAAAATAGAATAGTCACCACAACCAGGGCACCAACGTACTTCTTGGTCAGATGCAAAATCTTTAGCTGTTAAAGGGGTTGCTTGTGATAAAGTTTCAGTAGACATAAACGCATTCATTTAGATAACAAATTTACGGAAATACAAGGTTCAACAAACAAATATTTACTACTTATTTAACCCGTCTACCCTTCCAAGTGTATGTTTTTACTTGGCCAAATAAACCGGCTACCAAGGTATATGCTATATGAAGTGGCTGATACAAAGGAAAATACCTCAATTGGCCTTGTAATTTAAAAAAATGAGTGACAGGAAATAAAAAGAAAATTTCAAAAATGGTTTTTAACGCAATCGATACCATAAACATCTGATAGTCCTTTGCAAGTAATAAAACTATGAATGAGAAATTATACAAATACACTAAAAGGAGTACCCAAAAAATAGAATTATCGTCATAATAACGAGCCTTGCTAGACCATCTAATTCTTTGCATGATAAAGTCCTTCCAATTACCCATCGCCTTGGTTAAAACGATCGCACCTGGATGAAATAAATATCCAATTCGGTTGGATAAAGTCATTTTCATTTTATGCATTAAAAACATATCGTCCCCACTTGCAATTTGATCCACACCTTGATAACCACCCACAGCAATAAAGGCCGACTTTTCAAAAGCCAAATTTGCACCGTTACTCATAGAGTGTTTACCAGCACCCACTGCAGCAGCTGTAATGCCTTGCAATGCTAAAAAATCCAACAACTGAAATTCATTTAAAATGCCAGCCTCTTTGATAAACATCACAGGAGCCGCAACAAATACCGGCTTATTTTCAAGGATATATTCATTGTAAATACTAAGCCAATGTTTTGGAATAATACAATCTGCATCCGTGGTAACAATCCATTGCCCATTTGCTTGACTAACTGCTTTTTCAATGGCTTTCTTTTTGAAAGAATTCATCTCCCCTGGCTTAAAATAATCGGCCAAACTTAATAATCGAACATTGGGAAAATCATGGCCAAAAGCTTTCACTATAAAAGCAGTATCATCCTCAGAAAAATCATCAATAACAATTACTTCAAAGTGTTCCTTGGGATAGTCCTGCGCTAAAATGGAATCAAGACAGGCTTTAATATTAGTAGCCTCATTACGGGCTGGAATAACAACCGTAAAACGAGTAAATTCGGTATGAATTTGAGTAGATTCAAAAGGTTTCAATTTGCTAAACCAAGAGCGATATGCCAATAATAAAAGGGCATAAATACTGGCCAAAATAGCAACCGTCCAATTTAAAAAATGAATCATTGGGTAAAGTTAAGTCGTTTTTAAAGGATAGTTGGCCCAATAAATAAGATATTTAGTAGAATTTATATAATTTGTAGAGGCAAGCAATTATCAAAAAATACTATGAAATATGTTTAAACTAAATAATAAAATTGCAGTTGTTACTGGTGGAGGTAGTGGAATTGGAAAAGCCATATGTATTGCACTAGCTAATCAAGGTGCAACGGTTCATATTTTAGACTTGAACGAGGAGCATGCAAAATTAACTTCAGAAGAAATTCAGAATAATCACATTAATTCATTTACACATTGTGTTAATGTAACTGATCAACAAAATGTTTCGGATACATTTGCAAATATCGGGCCAATTGATATTTTAATTAATTGTGCTGGTATTTCTCATATTGGAAACGCAATAAATACTTCTTCATCTGATTTTGAAAAAGTATTTGATGTAAATGTGAAAGGTGTTTACAATTGCTTAAATGCTGGTATACCTTGGTTGCAAAAAAATGGCGGAGGAGTGATTATAAATATTAGTTCAATTGCAGCAAAGGTAGGGCTGTCCGATAGATTTGCCTATAGCATGAGTAAAGGAGCAGTTCATGCAATGACATTAAGTGTGGCAAAGGATTTTCTTCATGACAATATAAGATGCAATAGTATTTCTCCTGCCAGAGTACATACTCCTTTTGTGGATGGATTTTTACAGAAAAATTATCCTGGTAAAGAAAAAGAAATGTTTGAAAAACTTTCTAAAACACAACCCATTGGGCGAATGGGGCAACCTATTGAAATAGCAAATCAAGTAATATATTTATGTAGTGATGAAGCAAGTTTTATAACCGGAAGTGATTACGCAATTGACGGAGGATATATAACATTAAACAGTTAAAATAAAGTAAAATGAAATTAATACGATTTGGAGCAGAAGGGAAAGAAGTTCCTGGTATACATGTAGATGGCAAAAATTATGATGTTAGTGAATTCATTAAAGATTATGATGAACAATTTTTTGAAGATGGTGGAATTGAAAAGTTAGCTGCCATTATAAAAGATAAAACATTAAAACCTATTGAAGAAGGTTCCAGAATAGGATCTCCAATAGCAAGACCTTCAAAAATTTTATGTATTGGTTTGAACTATGCAAAACATGCAAAAGAAACAAATGCTACTATTCCAACTGAACCCATCTTATTTATGAAATCAACTACTTCGTTAAGTGGTCCCTATGATCCAATCATAATTCCAAAAAACTCAGAAAAAACAGACTGGGAGGTTGAACTTGCTATAGTCATTGGGGAAAAAGCGAGTTATGTTACCGAAAATGAAGCAATGGATTTTGTTGCCGGTTATGTACTACATAATGACGTTAGTGAAAGAGCATTTCAATTGGAGAGAGGGGGAACCTGGGACAAAGGTAAAGGTTGTGATACATTCGCTCCCCTTGGACCTTGGTTAGTTACAAAAGATGAAATTAAAGATCCACATAATTTAAGATTATGGCTTAGTTTAAATGGAAAAATGATGCAAGACGGGAATACGGATGACTTAATTTTCAATATTCCTCAACTTATTTCTTATACTAGCCAGTTTATGACCCTATTACCTGGAGATGTAATAAGTACAGGCACTCCAGCAGGAGTAGGGCTTGGATTTACACCAAATATTTATTTAAAACCGGGCGATGTGGTAGAATTAGGAATTGATGGACTTGGAATAAGCAAACAAAATGTAATTGCATATCAAAGTAAATAATCAATGCAAATTATTGATGCACATCAACACTTTTGGAATTACCATCCTGAAAAACAAGGCTGGATAGGAGAAGATATGAAGCTAATTCAAAAAGATTTTTTACCTAAAGATTTAAAAATCGTTTTAGAAAAAAATAATGTTGGGTCTAGTATTTCGGTTCAAGTAGATCAAAATAAAGAAGAAACTATATTTCAAATTGATTGTGCTAATCACAATGATTTTATTAAGGGTGTGGTTGGCTGGGTTGATTTATTTGAAAATGATTTTATAGATGAGGAATTAGTATTCTACAAGCAGCATTCAATTGTGAAAGGATTTAGACATATTTTACAAGGTGGCGCCAATGGAATTATGCTTCAAAAATCATTCATGAATAATTTAAATAAATTATCAAAAAACGGTTTCACCTACGATTTGTTAATTTATCATCATCAACTTAAAGAGGCTATTGAATTGTTAAACGAAGTGCCTGATTTACCGATTGTTTTAAATCATATTGCAAAACCAGACATTCAAGGAAAAAATATTGAAGAATGGGAAAGGCAAATTAAAATAATTGCAAAACAACAAAATCTATTTTGCAAAATAAGTGGCTTAGCTACCGAAGCCAATTGTAATCATTGGAATGAAAATGAATTGATCCCTTATCTTGATATTATTGTTGAAAATTTTGGAACAAATAGGATTATGTTTGGATCAGATTGGCCCGTTTGTCTTGTAGCCACTAGCTATGAGAGGTGGTTGAATTTTTTAAAAACCTATTTTTCCAATTTTACAGAAACCGAAAGGACTAATTTTTTCTATAATAATTGTCAAACTTTCTATCAAATAAATTAAAACTCTTCTTATGAATTTATATCTTAAAGACAAGGTAATCGTGATAAGTGGTGGCGCAAGTGGTATCGGAGAAGGGATTGCAAATGTTTTATTAGATGAAGGTGCAATAGTTGCCATCATTGATATAAATGAATCAAAAAATAAAAATATATATAGTGTTATTGCTGATTTGAATGATCCAAATCAATGTAAAACTGCTATTGAGACAGTGGTTTCAAAATTTGGCAAGATAGATGGTTTGGTAAATAATGCTGGAGTCAATGACAGTATAAATTTAGAAAACGGCAATTATGATTTATTTCTTAAAAGCTTACATAAAAATTTAATTCATTATTACTTGTTGGCACAACATGCACTACCCTATCTAAAAGAAAGTGCAGGTAGTATTGTAAATATCAGTTCAAAAACTGCAGAAACGGGTCAAGGAAATACCTCTGCATACGCAGCAGCGAATGGTGGTAGAAATGCGCTTACAAGAGAATGGGCTGTTGAATTACTTAAATATAATATTAGAGTGAATGCTGTTATAGTAGCAGAATGCTATACCCCTATGTATGAAAAATGGATCCAATCTCAAGCGAATCCCAATGAAAAACTAAAAGCCATAGAATTAAATATTCCTCTAGGCAATCGATTTACCACAGCTAACGAAATTGGACAAACAGTAAGTTTTTTACTTTCACCTGCTTCAAGCCATACTACTGGACAATTGATTCATGTCGATGGCGGATATGTCCATTTAGACCGAGCAATTCAGTAAAACAAAGACAATTTTGACCTTTTTTTGGTCAATTTCCCTATTTACTCGTACTTTTGAATTAGTTGCATAACTAACTATATGTCAAACAACCAATTTAAAAGAGGGGAACTTTACAGCGTCATTAATGGCATGGCCACGACTGCTGTAGCCCGTCGTCTACAAAAAAATTTCCGGAATGCGGGACTTGAAATTACCATTGAGCAATGGTCAGTTTTATACCATTTATGGAAGGAAGATGGATTAAGTCAACAGGAATTAGGTACGCGTACTTTTAGGGATAAAGCAAGTATTACGCGCTTAATTGACAATCTCGAAAAATTGGGATTGGTAACACGTGTTGCAAGTACTTCTGATAGACGTATTAATAAAGTTTGTTTGATGGATGCTGCAAAACCATTGCAACAACTTACTTATGATTTGGCCAATCAAACGATGAATGAAGCTTTGCAAAATATTACAAAGGATGAGATTGAAGTGGTGAAGAATGTGTTGCAGAGAGTGTATGATAATTTAACACATCCGGATTTAATTTAAATGGAAGGATAAAATTCGACAATAAATATTCGATAAAAATTTAAATACTATTTTATGGGAACTACAATTCACGGAGGAGAATGGATCATCAAAGAAGTGCAAGCATCCGATGTTTTCATTCCTGAAGAATTTAATGAAGAACAAATTATGGTGCGCGATATGTGCGACCAATTTGTGGATACCGAAGTTTTGCCAGTAGTAGATCGTATTGATAAATTAGAGCCAGGATTAATGCCTTCTCTATTATCAAAAGCCGGAGAGCAAGGACTGCTGGGCATTACAGTACCTGAACAATATGGTGGATTAGGAAAAGATTTTATTACTGCAACTATTGTTGCAGAATATTTAGGAGGTGGCTATTCTTTCTCTGTTGCTAACGCAGCACATACAGGAATTGGCACTTTACCAATTTTATATTTTGGAACGGAAGCACAAAGAGCAAAGTATGTTCCAAAATTAGCAAGTGGAGAATGGAAGGGATCTTATGGATTAACTGAGCCTAATAGTGGTTCTGATGCATTAAGTGCAAAGACTACAGCAAAATTAACTGAGGATGGCAAGCATTATATTTTAAATGGACAAAAGTGTTGGATCACCAATGGTGGTTTTGCAGATGTTTATACGGTGTTTGCTAAAATTGACGGAGAGCAATTCACTGCATTTATTGTAGAAAGAGGAATGGAAGGATTTACACAAGGTCCTGAAGAACATAAAATGGGAATTAAAGGATCAAGTACCGTACAATTGTATTTTCAAGATTGTAAAGTGCCTGTTGAAAATGTGTTAGGTGAAATTGGAAGAGGACATATAATTGCATTTAATATTTTAAATATTGGACGTTTAAAATTAGGTGCAGCAACATTGGGTGGTGCACGCAGAGCTATTACTACATCGGTTCAATATGCAAAAACAAGGGAGCAATTTAAATTGCCAATTGTAAAGTTTGGTGCTATTCGTCATAAGTTAGCTGAGATGGCTATTAGAATGTGGGTGGGAGAAACTGCCTTGTATCGAGTTTCTCGCAATATTGACGAAATGGAAGCCGAGCTAGCTGCAGCAGGAAAAAATTTATCTGAATCATTATTAGGTGCAGCGGAAGAATATGCTATTGAGTGTGCTATTTTAAAAGTGTTTGGATCCGAAGTGTTGGATTATGTGGTAGATGAGGGTGTGCAAGTACATGGAGGAAATGGATACAGCGATGAGTATAGTATTTCAAAAGCTTATAGAGATAGTCGTATCAACAGAATTTACGAGGGCACTAATGAAATCAATAGACTCTTAACAGTAGACATGGTATTGAAGCGTGCCATGAAGGGTAAGTTAGATTTAATGGGACCTGCATTAAGTGTGCAACAAGAATTAATGAGTATTCCTGATTTTGGAACTGAGGAGGAAGGTGCGTTTGCAAAAGAAAAAAAGTACATCGCTAATTTTAAAAAATGTATTTTAATGGTTGCAGGTGCTGCAGTTCAAAAATTAATGATGACTTTAAATAAGGAGCAAGAAATTTTAATGAATATCGCAGACATGTACATCATTGCTTTCCACGCAGAGTCTGCATTATTAAGATTGGAAAAATTAACTGCCATGAAAGGCGAGGCTGCTACAAGTATTCAAGCAGATATCGTACGCACATATATTTATGATGCTGCTGATGCCATTAATAAAGCTGGTAAAGACGCATTAAATAGTTTTGCCGAAGGTGATGAATTAACAATGATGTTAATTGGATTAAAGCGTTTTACAAAAGTGGCGCCATTCAATTCAAAAGAAGCACGTCGCAGAATTTGCGCTCAATTAGTAGCAGATGATGGTTACAAATTATAATATTGGTTTCATTATAATTGTAGGAAAATTTATAAAAGTAACTAAAAAGGCGCATCAATTGATGCGCCTTTTTAGTTACTTTTTTTTTATTATGCTTTCGTTGATTTAAATCCCAATTTCTCTGGTGTGATAGGTAAATCTCTAACGCGCTTCCCTGTTGCATTGTACACCGCATTGGCAATGGCAGCAGCAAAACCAATTAAAGCAATTTCTCCGATACCTTTGGCACCAATATCATTCATATTCATATCTGGCTTATTTACAAACCAAGCTTCTGTAGCAGGTACGTCTTTATGATGTGGTACATGGTATTCGGCAAAACTTGCATTTTGTATTCTTCCTGTAGTATGGTCAATCTCTAATTTTTCGGTTAAAGCCATTCCTATTCCTCCTACTACGCCACCCAACATTTGACTACGTGCAGTTTTAGGACTTATAATTTTTCCTGAGTCGCCTGTTGTTACTACTTGCAACACTTTTATAGTTCCATCTTTTGGATTCACTGCCAATTTAACAAAGTGAGAGGAAAAAGAATTACTAGTAAATTTTAATTGCTCAGCAGTTTTACCATTCGATGCAATTGTTAAGTCTATTTTTTCTTGATTCGCTAATTTAAATAAGGCAACAAGTTCAATACTTTTTGTAGCATCATTTTTTACAGACACCATTTCATTTTTCACTTCTAATGCATCAACAGTTAAACCTGCAAAATTAGGAGCGAACTGAATAGCCATTTCTTTTAACTTGGATTGTACCGTTTTACATGCTAAATCCACAGCAGATCCAACGGTAGAAGTAGTTCCAGAACCTCCTTGTGAAGGGCCAGGCGGTAAATCGGAGTCGCCCAATTTAAATTTAATTTTACCTATTGGCATTTGCATAGTCTCTGCTGCAATTCTAGTCATAGCAGTTGTCGTACCTGGACCCATATCACTCACTGCACATTCTAATAATAATTTTCCATCATTAGACAATACAATTCTAACCGATGCTGATCCTTTACCGGCACCAAAAACCCCAACTGACATTCCATATCCAATTAACCAACCATTTTCTTTTAATGTACCAGGAACAGTTGGTCTATTTTTCCATCCTATTTTTTCTTTACCATAATCATAACAAGCTTTTAAGTTATTATCAGAAAATGGTAATTTATTTTCAGGGTTGATCGCAGTAAAGTTTTTAATTCTTAATGCAATAGGATCCATTTTTAACTGATAAGAAAGTTCATCAATTGCAGACTCTAATGCAAAACAACCTGTTGCTTCACCTGGACCACGCATCCATATGGGCGTACTTAAATCCAATGGTAATAAGCTATATTTAGTAGTTACATTTTCACTAGCATATAAAAATTTAGAAACATCTACAATGCCTTCTCTAAAATCTTCATAACGCGAAGTGTTACTGATCGCTTCGTGATTGATAGATAAAAAATTACCTTCCGCATCTGCTGCAATATTTACTTTTTGCCAAGACTGAGGGCGATAACCAATTAATGAAAACATTTGAGGTCGTGTAAGCACCAATTTTACCGGACGATTAATTTTTTTAGCAGCAATACATGCAGCAGGCACATTGGACCATGACCTTAAGCTACTCCCAAAAGCACCTCCCACATTTTCCGCAATTACACGAACATTTTTTTCAGGCAAACCAAAAGTGCGGGCAACAATATTTTGTGTGCTCTTTGGCCCCTGTGTTTTATCATACAATAACACTTTATCTTCTGCCTCCCAATAAGCAATAGTTGCTTGCAACTCCATGGGGTTATGTACTTCAATCGGAATATTAAATTCGGCATTGACAGATGCAGCAATTGGTTTTGTCACACCTGCACCTCTTTTATAATTAATTGCCCCTTTTAAATTTGCTTCATTAAGTCTTGCTTTATCAAAATTGGTTTCAAAACTTTCTTGCTCATATTCTGGCTTCACAAATCGTATAGCCGCATTTGCATTTTCTAAACTATCTGCAACAATCAATGCAATAGGTTGTCCAAAAAATCTTACTTTATTATCATATAAAACTTTATGCCCTCTCCACTCAGAAACATTTTTTGGTCTTTCCGCAGCACTGCTATTATAACCAGGCACTGCAGGACAATTGGCATAATAAATTACATCCAATACACCAGGCATTGCCAATGCTTTAGAAACATCTAAATTTTTAATGCTCCCTTTTGCAATATTACTTGTTACAAAAACAGCATACGCTAAATTGGGTAAGTTATGTTCAGCAGTATATTTTGCTTTACCGGTTACTTTATCAACCCCGTCTACTCTTTCGTCTTCCCAAAAGAAAGTATTTACATGATTCGTTTTCATATTGAAATAAATAAAGGGTGATTAAATTTTAGCGCCTGTCTTAGCAACCTCTTCAATGGCATCCACAATGTTTTGATAAGCACCGCATCTACAAATATTAGTATCCATAAAGGCTTTGATAGCATCGCGCGATTTTGCTTGTCCCTCTCTAACACATGCTACGGCCGACATAATTTGTCCCGAAGTGCAATAACCACATTGAAAAGCATCATGTTTTAAAAATGCTGCTTGCATTGGATGTAGTTGCTCGGATTGTTGCAAACCTTCAATAGTTGTAATGGAATTATTTTGATTAGCCACCGCTAACTGCATGCAAGACTTGGTACGCTTACCATTAATATGTATCGTACAAGCACCACATTGCCCCATTTCACAACCCTTTTTTGTGCCCGTAAAATTTAATTCCTCTCTTAATAAATTTAAAATGGTAATACGTGCATCCACTTCCAAATTCAAAAGTTTACCATTTAAGGTAATGGCTAATTTTTCTTTCGGAATTGGGGTTGGTACAACATTATCTATAGCAAATGTTTTTACGAATGTTGTAGGCGCTAAATAAAAAGCTGCCATGGTAGCAGATTTTTTTAAGAAGCCCCTTCGTCCATCATTATAATTACAGGTTTTCATTGGCACAAATTGAATGATTCTTATTGGGAATTATGTATATGTAATTTACTACTGTTTACTTATACAATCCTTACGTTACGAGAGAAACTTTCTTCCAAAGAAATTAAAGTCTCGGTTCGTTCAATGCCTTTGATCTTTTGTAGCTCATCATGTAAAACAAAACGAAGTTGTTGAATGTCCTTGCAAACAATTTCAACAAACATACTATAGTTACCCGTTGTATAATTTACACGCACTACCTGTGGTATGTTTTTTAATGCCTGTGCAACCGTATCATACATTGAGCTTTTCTCTAAGTAAATGCCAATGAAGGCAATGATATCATAACCCAATACTTTTAAATCAACGGCCAATCTTTTCCCTTGCACAATACCCATTTCCTCTAACTTTTTGATACGCACATGAATGGTACCGCCAGATACAAAAAACTGCTTACCAAGGTCGGCGTAAGATACCTCGGCATCCTGCATCATGGCTTGAATAATTTGCAAATCCAGCTTATCAAGGCTTTTGTCAACATTCAATTTGGGGTTATTTTTAGGCTCCATATTTGTATGATTTTAAATATAGTAGCAAATTATTAAATAATTTCTATATTTTAAAATAATTAATTAAAATATTTGCAACATATGGGTCAATACCTTAGTTTTGATATATCAAATGAGGGAAAACACACCGTAAACACTCAAATGAAAAGTTCTTAATACTGTGGGGTGACGAAATTTTAGGCAAACGTGCCTTCTTGTCTCGAAGGCGGGGATCACGGGATAAACGTAACATAGAGCCGTCTAGCAATAGACGACCAGGGTCGACCACTGAAACTTTGTGTTATAGCTAACTGCCCCTTGGAGGTTCGAGCCCTCCCCCTACAGCAACTTAAGCCTTCCCAAACGGGGAGGCTTTTTTATTTTACTACAACAATCTTTTAATTCTTGTTTCTACGTTTTGTAAATAGATTTTTTTTGCAGCATTTGATAACAAACCTTGACTTATAAAATTCGAAACTTGAACTTGCTTTAATATAAATTCATTGATGATTCTTAAGTATCTAATTTCTGCAATTCCAAGCTTTTTCGCAAATGTCACAAATTCCATTTTACCATAGTAACCATTGGTAGCATAATATTCAGACTCATAATCCTTTTCAAATAAAATTAATGCAGTATCAGATTCTTGTGGAGTATGAATGATTGTTGACATTAAATCATATGAAGGCGATATTTCCATTTCTCCGAAATCGTTTCTAATCAAAGAAAAGTTTTTTAGATGCGCATCTCCATTAGAAAAAATATAGTTAAACAAAACTGTTTTAAAGAAATTTTCAAGTGCAACCATTGAAGCTGGTATATTTTGTTTCAGTAATGATCCAATCTCAAGATAACTTCCATCATATTTATATGACGCTCCATGTGTTTCTTTAGTTCTATTAGTTATTTGTGCAAAATCTTCTTGAATGTATTTAGTACCATCTAATTTCACATCAAATCTCTTAGTGATATATGCGGGTGTTCCATCTTTAAAATAAATCAATGCATTTAGTGCTGCATTAAGATTAAAGAGTTGTGATGCAATTTGCATTGTCAAATGCTCGTTTTCAGGTGCATCATTCATTAACATTAAATGATCTTCAATTGGGATTGGCTTTAAAATATATTGGGCATTCTTCTCAGACAAGAATAGTTTATTCCCAGATAAACAAAGCGAATACTTTAATTGTACCCCGGAAATTGAAAGTCGTTTGGTATATTCATTGTAAATAGAAATGTTATCTGCTTTAGGTTTATCAAAATCTAATATTGTAGAAATACGTTTGCCTTGAAACATTTTTTTTCTACATGACAAACAATATTCATTTTTATGAACTTTTTTGTAGCATCCTAAACAAATCATATTAATTGTTTTATAGTGATAGCTCCAATATTATCTTCTTGCGCAGTCAATAACAATCTACCAAAATGATCATTTTCATCCAATTTCAATAATCTACATTGAATTTTTTTATTTACTCCTTCAGTTAATAAGCCAAAAAAAAATGCAAATAATTTTTTAGATTCATGTCTTTTGAGATTTCTATTCAAGGTTAAACTAATTGAAGAATTACTTGGATTTTGTAGATACATATCATCATATTCAAACAAAAATGATCCATCAATCCGTTTTTCTAAAATACCAGCTAACACTTCATTATTATACACTCGTGCTTTCATTAGTTCATTATTTTAATTTGAACAGAAATTGCTAAACCTAAAATTTCTAAAATCTTATTTAGGGTATTTAAAGTTGGATTTCTAATTCCTAATTCAATTTCAGAAATAGACTTAAAAGTCATACCCGTCATTTCAGCTACATCCTTCTGCGTTAATTTGAGTTGTAATCTTCTTTTTTGTATTAATTCACCTATTTTACGACTATCCATTGGAATTATATTTCTAATTAAAGTAAATTTAATGCAATTATTTGAGATTTTTATATAAAAAAGAAATATATTTCTAATTAGCGTATCAAAATCAAAAGTTTTAAAGTGTCGCATCAATAAGTTTTTAATTAACAAGCGTATAAAAATCCCTAGATCTAAAACGATCTAAGCCGCATTTTTATGCTCCCAATTCAATAAATTTGGTAAGGCCTTTAACGATTGCCTGCCACACTTATGAAAAGACGTACTTTTTTAAGGGACAGTTCTATGTCCGCAATGAGCTTATTCATTACTAGCAAAATAAATATGAACACAAAAGCACCTGTGTATGGACATAACCATATGCAATACACCCTTGATACCAACTGGGGAAAATTGAATGCCGATCAAACACCTGTGAATGATTGTCATGAAATGATACAGGATGGGAAAGGCAGAATTATTTTGTTAACGAATGAAACAAAAAACAATGTCATCGTTTATAACAAAAGCGGGAAGCTTATTGAAAGTTGGGGCCATGATTTTCCAGGGGCACATGGTTTAACGGTGCAACATGATGGCAAGAACGATTATTTATTTATAACAGATACCAATAAACACCAGGTGTATAAAACTACCATGGATGGAAAAATAATTTTCACCATTGATGCACCTAAGGATGTTACAGCTTATGCAAAACCCGAAGCATTTGTTCCAACCGAAACAACTGTTTTAGCAAATGGTGAATTTTATATTGCTGATGGATATGGTGCGCAACATATTATGCACTATGATGAAAAAGGAAATTTAAAAAATGTATTTGGAGGAAGAGGAGATGGTGAAATACATTTTGACAATGCACACGGAATATGTGTGGATACGCGCAAAGGCAATCCCACCCTACTTATTACAGACCGCACAAGAAATGCATTTAAGCGATTTAGCTTGGATGGCAAATTAATCGAAGTTATCCATTTGCCTGGAGCTTGTGTTTGTCGTCCTGTTATTAAAGGCGACTATTTATATGCTGCGGTATTACGTTCTCCAAATTTAGATACAGAACATTCTGGCTTTATTACCATATTAGATAAAGACAATAAAGTAGTTTCAAATTTAGGCGGTAGCGAACCCGTATATGTAAATGGTCAGTTACAAACAATGTCTCAAACTGATAAAATATTAAATCACCCGCATGATGTTTGTGTGGATGATGATGGAAATATTTATGTAGCACAATGGGCTTCGGGTAAAGTGTATCCTTATAAATTTTCAAAAGTATAATCTTGAAATTTATTCAAAATAGAAAAATCACAATTATTGTACTGTTGCTTATAGTAGTGGTGAGTACAAGCATTTATTATTTCACCAAAGGACAAGTGAAAAAAGAAAAGCCAATTTCTTATAATAAAGACATTCGTCCTTTATTATCGGATAGATGCTTTGCTTGTCATGGTCCCGATGTCAATAAAATGAAAGCTGGTCTGCGTTTAGACAAGCCAGAAGTAGCTTTTGCGGAATTGGTAAAAAATAAAGGGCATTATGCAATTGTTCCTGGTAGTCCGGAGAAAAGTGAACTCATTAAAAGAATTGAATCCAATGATCCGCATGTTGTAATGCCACAACCTGAAAGTCATTTAGCAAAATTAACACCTGCCGAAATTGAAGTATTTAAAAGATGGATTAAGGAAGGGGCAAAATATGAAAAGCATTGGTCCTTTGTTGCACCTGTAAAAACAGCTTTGCCTAAAATAGAAAATGAGGGTTGGGTAAAAAATGAAATTGATTATTTCATTGCTGAAAAAATGGAAGAAAAAGGACTTACACCCAATAAAATGGCCGAGAAGGAAACTTTAATCAAAAGAGCCTATATCGATTTAAATGGACTCCCTCCTACTTATACTGAATTACAAAATTGGAAAAATAACAATGCTGCTAATTGGTATAACCAATTAATGGAGCAATTGATGAAGCGCCCAGCATACGGTGAAAAAATGTCCATCTTGTGGTTGGACCTTGCAAGGTATTCCGATTCCTATGGATATCAGGATGATAATATTAGAACGCAATGGCCATGGAGGGATTGGGTGATTAATGCATTTAATAAAAACATGCATTATGATGAATTCTTAACACAACAAATTGCTGGTGATTTAATTCCTAATAGTAATAAGGAAACCATTTTAGCAACAGCGTTTTGGCGTAATCATAAATACACCGAGGAAGGTGGTGTGATTGAAGAAGAGTATCGTGTGACCAATAATATTGACAAAACACGTACTTATGGAAAAGCAATTTTAGGCGTTACAATTGAATGTGCGCAATGTCATGATCATAAATACGATCCATTCTCTGCAAAAGATTATTATCAACTATATGGTTTCTTTAATCGAAGTAAAGAAAAAGGCTACGAAGGAGATGTAAGTGTTTCAACACCTGCTAAAACACCTAAATTATTTATTACTGTTGCAGATAGACAAAACATTTTAAAGTACATCAATACTAAGGATACCAATAAATTAGAAGTATCGGTGATGGGTGATACCAATCGTCCTACTTATTTATTAAGTCGTGGAAGGTATGATGCTCCTACCACCTTGGTGCAACCAACCGCGCTTGAATCTATCATGCCATTCGATTCTACCAAATATGAACGCAATAGATTAGGGCTTGCTAAATGGACAGTCAATAAAAAGAATCCATTAACTGCTAGGGTATTTGTCAATTTTATTTGGCAGGATATTTTCGGAAAAGGATTGGTAAAAACATCTGGCGACTTTGGATTACAAGGCGAACTACCTACCCACCCTGAATTATTAGATTGGTTAGCTGTAGATTTTATAGAGCACAATTGGGATATTAAATATTTAGTGACTAAAATTATGTCTAGCGCTACGTATACGCAATCTGGTATAATTAGTAAACAGCATTTAGAAAAAGACCCTGAAAATAATTACTACGCAAGATCTTCTCGTATTCGTTTAAAAGCAGAACTCATTAGAGATTGGGTATTAAGTACAAGTGGCATCTTAAATCCAACCATTGGTGGGCCAAGTGTAAAACCTTATCAGCCCAAAGGCGTATGGGAAAGCACTACTTCGGGCCGAGGACAATTGGCAGCATATAAACAGGATCACGGAGAAGCGTTGTATCGCAGAGGAATGTATACATTCATAAAATTAACTGCTCCTCCTCCAAGTATGATGTTGTTTGATGCAAGCAATCGAGATCAATGTGAAGCAAAGCGTTCTACAACTAATACACCATTACAAGCATTAAATATGCTTAACGATCCTACGGTATTGGAAGCATCCAGGGTATTGGCTCAAAAATTAAGTGCGGAAAAAATAACTGTGGATGAAAAAATAAATAAAGCTTTTGAATTAATACTGATAAGAAAACCAAAATCATCTGAAGCAAGCAAACTTATTAGTTATTATGAAAATCAAGAAGCCTTCTTTAAGGCAAATAAAGTATTAGCTCAAAAAACATTGTCAACAGGTGAATATAAAAATGAAATAAATAATAATAACCAGCAAGAGACTGCTGCGCTTATGAAACTTTGTTTACTACTTTATAACCTTGAAGAAACCATTACTAAATCATAGTGTCATGAATGAATTTTTAGAACATGGATTAAACCAAAATAGACGTAAGTTTTTGTCAAAGCTTAGTTTAGGTTTGGGCGGTATGGCACTAGGCTCCTTAATGATCCCAGGTATTTTTGATGCAAAAAATGAGGAAGATTTATTTAATAATGTTTTGCCTCATTTTGCTCCCAAAGCAAAACGTGTTATTTATTTATTCCAAAATGGTGCGCCTTCCCAATTAGATTTATACGATTATAAACCTATGCTTCAACAAATGCATGGGCAGGATCTTCCTGAGAGCATTCGCAATGGACAAAGATTAACCGGTATGACTGCCAACCAAACAAAATTCCCTTTGGCAGGTACCCGTTTTAATTTTACACAGAATAAAAATACTGGCGCCTATTTTAGTGAAACCATTCCGCATATTGCAAGTATTAGTGAGGAGCTTTGTATCATAAGGTCCTTATATACCGAGGCGATCAATCACGACCCTGCACTTACTTTTTTTCAAACTGGTGCACAAGTAGGAAACCGTCCAAGCATGGGTTCATGGATTAGTTATGGTTTAGGAAGTGAAAATAAAAATTTGCCTGCTTTTACTGTTTTATTAAGTAAGGGAAAAGGAAATGGTCAGGGCGTATATTCAAAACTATGGTCTAATGGATTCTTAGATTCCATACATCAGGGGGTGCAATTTAGTAGTGGTGAAGAACCCGTAAAATATTTAAGTGATCCTGAGTTTATTGATAGAGGGGATAAAAGAAAAATGTTGGATGAGATTGCAGATTTAAATGAACAATCTTATAAAGAAATTGGGGACCCAGAAATTGTGACTAAAATTCAACAATACGAATTAGCCTATCGTATGCAAATGGAAGTGCCAGAAGTAACTTCATTGCAAAATGAGCCAGAGTCCATTGTAAAAATGTATGGACCCGATTGTTTAGTGCCAGGTACTTATGCAGCCAATTGTTTATTAGCAAGAAAGTTGTCGGAAAGTGGTGTACGATTTGTGCAATTATACCATCAAGGATGGGATGGCCATAATAATTTACCCAATGAATTAGTGAGCCAATGTAAGGATGTAGATCAACCTTCCGCTGCATTAATTAAAGACTTAAAACAAAGAGGTTTATTAGATGAAACCCTAGTGATATGGGGTGGTGAGTTTGGAAGAACCAATTATTGTCAAGGAAAATTGACAAAGGATAATTATGGAAGAGATCATCACCCAAGATGTTTTACAATTTGGATGGCGGGTGGTGGTACTAAGCCAGGCGTGTACGGAGAGACGGATGAGTTTGGATATAATATCAATACCCTTCCTGTGCATGTACATGACTTTCATGCAACTGTCATGCACTTAATGGGTGTAGATCATGAAAAATTCACGTTTAAACATTTAGGCCGTAGATATAGATTAACCGATGTTGCAGGCAATGTTGTAAAAGATATAATCAGTTAGGATGAAAAAAATAAACCTACTATCCCTTATTGATAATTTACTCTGGTTAATCAATCCTTGCTTAATCCTATTATGTATTTTTAGTCATCAATTACATACAGGTTTATTATTATCATGGATAGGCCAATGGCATCCAGTACTATTACACTTCCCTATTGTATTGGGTTTATTTACCGGGGCCTATATTTTATTGGGTTTCAAGCCAGTCATTTCTCTAACACAAGAAAATTATCTTTTTAGTGTAACCGCTTTATTTGCTGCGATCGTTGCATTGCTAGGTATATTAATTGCAGTAGGTGGCAATTATGATAAATCTATTTTAACCATACACCAATGGGGTGGAATAACTATTGCATTGTTAGCATGGGCCTTGGTATTGATTCCTAAAAATATTGTAAGAACCAATAAATTATTAAGAAGCATTTTAGGTGGTGGATTTATTATTGTAATTATTTTCTTTACACATAAGGGAGGACAACTTACGCATGGTAAAGAGGCATTGTCATTACCTAAATCAATCGTTAAAGAAGCAGAAAATACAAAGCCTGATTCTTTATTAACTGTTTATGAAAAAGCAGTTCACCCCATACTGATGGACAAATGCATAAGTTGTCATGGAGGTGATAAAATAAAAGGAGACCTACAATTAACTAGTATAGAGTTAATTAAAAAAGGGGGCAAGCATGGTAATATTTTATTAGACAGAATTCACTTGCCATTAACGGACGAGAAGCATATGCCTCCAACCGAAAAAAAGCAACTCACCAAGGAAGAATTAGCAATAATCACTAAGTGGATGCAATTAGGTGGAGATGTAAACAAAGCACTTAAGGATTTAAATAAAACAGATAGTTTGTATTTGTTAGCTTCACAATACATTGCGCCCATTGCTGGCAATAATAAAGTGCAACCAGATTTATCAGCCTACAATAGCAATTATGTTGCAGTTGAGTATACCTATCATGGTGGTGATAAAATAAATGTGAATTTTTTTCAAGGTGCTTTTTATAAAACGGAGTACTTGCAAAAGCTTGATAAAATTAAGGATAAGATTGTTACTTTAAATATGCAAAATATTCCTTTGCAAAAAAAGGACATTGATATTATAGCCAGCTTTAGCAATTTAGAAAAGTTGAATTTAAATTATACCAAACTCAATATTCAAGATATTCAAGCATTGAATGCGTTAAAGAAATTAAACTCCATTTCCTTAGCAGGCATGAATATTGATAACAATAAATTGGAGGTATTCATAAAAGGAACGAGTATTCATAAAATGCAATTATGGGCCAATGGACTAAAACAAAAAGACATTAGCCCAATTATTGATAAATATCCTAGTATACAATTTGTGGTGGGTGATAATATGGAAGACTCTATTATGAAATTAAATAAGCCATTCATTGAACAGGATAGCACCATCATTACCAATCATATTAATGTACCACTAAAGCATTTCTTAAAAGGAGTTACTATAAAATACACCATTGATGATTCAGAACCGGATAGTATAACGAGTCCTACTTATGAAAAACCAATTGTCCTTACCAAAAACACATCGGTAAAAACTAAAGTGTTTAAAAAAGGATGGCTTGCAAGTGATATGGTTCAAAAATCATTTTACAAATCATCACTTATACCCGATACTGTAATGCTCATTACCAAACCAGATCCAAAATACATGGGCACTGGAGGACATACTATCATTGACCAGGAATTAGGTGAACTTAATTTTGGAAATGGCAAATGGTTGGGCTACTCTAAAACAAATATGGAGTTTGTAATGAAGTTTAAAAATCAAACGGCTTTAAATGAAATTATTTTTAATGCTTTGATTAATACCGGCAGTTATATATTCCCTATTCAAACCATTCAGGTGGAGGCAAGCAATGATGGCAAACAATTTAAGACCTTACAAAATGCTGATTTCACGAGCATTACCAAGGCTTACACTAAGGAACCCAATATCAATCAAACACAAGCTTTTAAAATTAAAATAGCAAAAGGACCAGCATACAACTATTATAAATTTACACTGCGTAATTTAAAACAGCTTCCTATTTGGCATCCTGGAAAAGGAACACCAGCTTGGATTTTTGTAGATGAAGTTTTCTTTAATTAATACTAAACCAAGCATAGCCTTTTGCAGGAATACTAATTTCCATTTCTAAATCGTTATTAGCATTAATTTTTTTAATAATTCTATCCCCTGATTCATTAATTATTGTAGCACTATTTTTTAAAGCTGTATAATACATTGGAATATTTATTTTACGTTTAATTATTCCATCAGTAGGATTAAATAAAAGTACAAAAGCTTTATCTTTTCCGTAAGGATCAACATGCATCCAACCATCCCAATCCCTTGCGTCGGCTCTTCTTAAACTTATAATATCTGCATTTAAAATGGTACGATACTTTTTATACCAACTCACTGTATTTGTTACCATTTGTTTAGTTAATTCAGTGTCATACAATCTTGGGCCGCGATAACAAGCTTGTATTCCAGCGCCAAAGTATTGTATCATTAGTTGTTTGTAATCTTTTAAATGTTCACTTAAAGGTTCAAGTACTGCATCCGCGCCTCCACCCTGGTATTTTGTTAATGGAACAAAGCCCCAGCCCATAGAAGGAATTTTTTCTTTAGTCCCATCAATTATATTTTGTCTATTTAAAAGAATTTGTTGTGCTCTAGATAAAGAAAAATTAACTTCTCTATATCCAACAGCAATTTTATGAGTGCCATCTAGGAAATACCAATCAGGAGCATTGATATAAACACCCATCTTATTTAAAGTTTGATACAAGCCTTTTTGAATTTCCATTTGCTTCCATTGTGAATCATCAAGGTTATTATGTCCCGGATGTTTTAAAGATGCACAAACATCGCCAGGATATGGTCCATCATTTTCCCAAATATCAAAATGTGTTTGTTTATAAAAATTAACAATTTGATCACGATAGTTTAACCCCCATTTACTTCCAAAGCAAGGTGCATTGCCAAAAAAAGCACCTCCAGGTTTACCAGTTGCTGGATCAATTACATCATCCTCTTGACTAATCGATCTGCTGCTAAATAAAGAATAGCCACCAATTAAAATATGCTTTTCATGTGCATAGCTTGCCAATGATTTCCACTTTCTAATATTTATCTCGGAGCTATCTTCCATATTTAAATGGCTTCCAAAACTAAGTATAACCGCTTCAAATCCAGTAGCTGCACATTGATCAATTGCAGTTTTAACTTCAGCATCATTCTTGCTTACTAAATGCATAAATATTGGATTTTGGGTCACCCAAGGAGCAATAGTTCTATACATTTTTTTAATCATCAATCCTCTTCTGTTTCTATCATAGCTGTCCATAAATAATTCAAAAGTTCTTACAGATTGAAATGTTTCTTTTGGCGCCAAGTCAATTCCTGGAGCTTTGTCTGGATATACTTTCAATAAACAAGGAGTCTGGTAATTATAGTTTACTTGAGAGGTATATGTGGAATCAGTTTCCCAATGTGTAGTATGATCACTAATATCATATCGCATTGAATTATTAAAGGCATAATTTGTTTCAATATACAAACCATGTTGTTTTTTCATTTCTTCGGGTTTACCCACTACTGCACTTTCTTCTTCAACTAAACCTAAAACCTCATTGATAACTCGATCAATATGAATTTTATTAGACCCATTTTCAATTGTCACCCATTTGCAAATGAGTGGGATGCCATCATATAAATTATAATGCACTTTAACTTGAATACCTTTGAGTAATGGTAATTTTGAAATAAAATTCAACACTAGTTGCTTTCCTTTAAATTTCTTGACATTATTTGAATACGCTTCGGGCATCCAAGTAGTTGGATGATAACTTACAAAGCTATCAATATTGGTAATTGTATAATTTGTAAAGTAAAAATCTGAATCATTTGCATGCAACGCTTTCTCCCAAGATAGATCTAGATACGCTTTTTCTTTTTGACCATTTAAGCCACCAATATTATATTGAATTTTATTAATCAGAACGCTAGCTTCGGGCTCAATGCTTCTTATTAATTGTTGACCATTGGTTAGGTTAGTGTAATCGGTACAAGCAATATTTCCATTCAATAAAAAACTACGCCTAAGTAGACCATTATCAAGAATTATTTGATTTCCTTTTTTTTCAATTTGAGCCTTAAATTGAAAATTATTCAATAACCAATCCTGTGCATTTATGCGGCCAATAATTAATAATAGTGCAAGTAAAAAATAGAATTTAAAGCGCTTATTATACATTAGATTTTATTTATAATAAATATTTACTTCTTTCCAGTAGCTGCCCAAATAATGCCTGCAGTAATATGACTTAAATAAGCGGGATCCGAAAAGTCAGATGGCATATGTCCTAAATTGGTATAAAACGAACGGCCACCATCATAATTTTGGTACCAAGCAATGGGATGAAAAGCCCCCATACCCTTGCCCGAAACTGCTACTCTATTGGCGTTGGCACCCCAATTCGCAACAGGATTGTATGTTTTTTCATCAACCGATAAAATAGTTTTTAGCCCCTCAATTTTATCAGGACCAAACTCATACCATTCATCTGTCCATTGTTTATTATTGGCAAATCCTTCCAATCCAGGGAAAGAAGCATCTAATACATTTAATCGAGCTGTTTGAATAGCAGGATGTATCACAAACATTCTACCTATTAATTTAGTATACCAAGCCCAATCGTACTCAGTGTCCGAAGCACTATGAATACCCATGAATCCTTTGCCTGATTGAATAAAACGCTCCAAAGATTTTTGTTCTTGCTCGTTAAATATATCACCAGTGGTATTTAAAAATATAACTACTTGATAATTTGCAAGTGTATTATCATTAAAGCCATTGTTGTCTTGTAATAAGTCAACTTGAAAATGATGTTTCACTCCCAATTGTTGTATCGCTAAAACACCAGCATGTATGGACTCATGATGCCAACCTCTAGTTGTTGTTACAAGTAAGGCCTTAAATTGTCCTTGTGCAATAGCATTTTGAGTAAATGCAGTGATGCATAGTGTAAATAACAAATAGATTCTTACCAATTTCATAGTATACATTTTTGTATACTAAATATATGAAATAAAACTAATCTTCTATAACATTCACCTTAGGTACCAACAAATGCATAATGAACCAACCAAGAATGTAGGATAGTGCACACCATGCAAACATGATATAATAAGCAATTTCAATTTGGTTGATAGCACGATAATGCACAAATAGATTCTTTTGTACTAATAGAGATAATAAAATACCTCCTATTGCTCCGAACATACCACCAATACCAGTTACCGAACCAATTGTATGTTTAGGGAACATATCGCTTACCGTTGTAAATATATTTGCACTCCAAGCTTGGTGTGCCGCAGCTGCAATACCAATCACTAACACAGCCAACCACATATTAATAGAGCCTAAATATTGCGCAAATAAAATTGGCAATACTAATAAAGCATACAATAACATGGAAGTTTTTCTTGCTTTAAATACAGGCCAGTTTTTACTTATTAATCTTAATGGAATCCAACCTCCACCAATACTTCCAACCACTGATAAAGTATAAACTGCCGCAACAGGTAATGCAATTTGAGTACCTTTTAAATGATATTGACTTTCTAAAAAATCAGGTAACCAGAAAAGATAAAACCACCAAATAGGATCCGTTAATAATTTACCAATCGAAAAAGCCCAGGTTTGTTTGTAGCCCAATAACATTCCCCAAGTATATTTTTTTTCAGCTTTAGGTAATTCATTTACTTCAAGCGGTTCAATATCACTATTAATGTAAGCTAATTCTTCGGGAGTAATTTTTGGATGCGTAGCAGGAGTACGATAATACTTATTCCAAAAAAGCAACCATACCAAACCAAGTAATCCTGTAATTACGAAAGCCCATTGCCATCCATAGTTTACTGCAATAAATGGTACTGTTAAGGGTGCAACAATAGCACCAATATTTGCACCTGAATTAAATAAACCTGTAGCTAATGCTCTTTCTTTTTTGGGGAACCATTCAGCTGTAGTTTTAATCGCTGCAGGAAAATTACCTGCTTCCGTTACACCCAATGCAGCTCTTGCAGCAGCAAAGCCAAATACATTTTTAGCAAAAGCATGTGCGATTGCAGATAAACTCCACAATCCAGTTGCCCAGCTATATCCTCTCTTAGTACCTATTTTATCAATCACTCTACCTGCCAACATTAAACCAATAGCATAACTAATTTTAAATGCAATTTCAACATTGGAGTAGTCCGCGTCGTCCCAATGCATTTCCTTCGTAAGTGTACTTTTCAACAAACTAATTACAGCTCTATCTAAATAATTAATAGTAGTAGCAAAAAATACCAAAGCACAAATCGTCCATCTTAAATTTCCAATCTTGTTTTGCATAAAATTATTTTAATCCTTCAATAGATAATAATTGTTTTGAAGTAGCAGTTAGTACATCATACTCTTTATTAGCTAATACCGTTTTGGTAATTAATTTACTTCCTAATCCTACACCAGCAGCACCCGCTTTTAACCAAGACATTATACTTTGTTCAGTAGCATCTACTCCTCCAGTAACTAAAAAATGAATATCGCTAAACAATGGTTTGATGGCTTCAATAAATCCTGGACCTAATACATTGCCTGGGAATAATTTTACAATATTACATCCAGCAACTTGTGCATTGTGAATTTCGGTAGGCGTCATGCAACCTGGTATCCATAATACTTTATGCAAGTATGCAATATCAGCAACAGATGCATCAAATACAGGACTAATTAAAAAATCAGCACCTGCATCAATATATTTTTTAGCATCTTCTTCGGTCTTAATCGTTCCAATACCTAAATACAAATCGGGCATTTCATTTTTTAAAGCAACTAAAGCTTTAAAGTTATCTAATGCTTGGGGGCCTCTATTGGTAAATTCAATGGTTCTTATACCTCCAGCATACAATGCTTTCACAACATCTATCACTACTTGTACATCCGACTCGTAAAATAGTGGGATTAATTTGGAAGAAAGAATGTGTTGTGATACTTTATCAATACTATGCATATACTTGTTTTAATATCTAGACTTAATTAATTCAACAGATTGTTTTGTATAATCACCCACTTCCTGCAATTTACCAAATGCGGCACTTGCAGCAAAATTTATAACTTGCTCAAAAGTAAAATCAGATTGCAATGTTCCATAAATAAGGCCTGCCATAAAGCAATCGCCACTACCCACCTTATCGATAACGTTTTCGCAGAAATGTTCCTTACATACCTCATGCGATTGGGAATTCGTAAGGGTTGCATAATAACGAACCGCTTCTCCTTCCGAAAAACGATAGGTATTGGCCACCGTAGTACATGTTGGATAAGTTGCCATTATTTCTTTTGAAACTTTTTCGGACTGTGCGATATAAAAATCTTTTTCACAAGGATCATTTAAAGTAGGGTTCAATTCGGTTCCAAGCAATTGATGCGCACTCCAAACATTGCCCATGATTACATGACAATACTTTACAAGTGAGGGCATTACTTCCACTGGCTTTTTACCATACTGCCACAACTTTGCTCGGTAATTTAAATCTACCGAAATAGTCATTCCTTTTTTAGTAGCAAATTGTAATGCCTCTTCACATACCTCAACAATATTTGTATTTAATGCAGGGCTTATCGCTGTAAAATGAAACCAATCATATCCTTCTAATACTTTTTCCCAATCAATCATTCCTTTCTTTAAAAAAGAAAAAGAAGAATAGGCACGATCGTAAATTACGCCTGCATTTTTTAAATCAGCTCCCATAGGTAAGGTATAGGTTCCGATACGCTCTCCACTTAATAAAATAGAAGCTGCATCAATACCATCCTCTTGCAAGGACTCCATAATTTCTTTCGAAAGATAATTATCAGGAAGTGCGGTGCAATATTTAACAGGCGTATTCCATGCTGCCAAAGCCTTTGCTACATTCAGTTCGGCTCCACCAATAAATACAGGCATGGTATGTTCCTTAATCCATTGCTTTTGTAAGCTTGGTGAGAAGCGCATTAATAATTCTCCAAAACAAAAAACTTTCTTCATTGATTTTTAATTAATTTATGCCAATGTGTGAATGGGTGCAGGATCCATATCGGTATACACTAAATTTTCTCCAGCCATCCCCCATATGAATCCATAGTTACTGGTGCCACAACCAAAATGCGTACTCCATGGTGCAGAGATAGTTGCTTCATGATTTGCGATCACAATATGTTTTGTTGCAGAGGGCTCTCCCATAAAATGGAATACACGATGCTCAGCAGCTAAATCAAAATAAAAATACACTTCCATTCTACGCGTGTGGGTATGTGGAGGAACTGAATTCCAGACAGATCCATCTTCTAATACCGTTAATCCCATTACCAATTGACAGCTTTTGATACCTTCTAAATGAATGTATTTGTAAACTGTTCTTTTATTGGAAGTGGCTGCAGCCCCTAAGTCTACAGGCTGTGCATCTTGTTTTTTACAAATTGCTGCTGGATAAGTATGATGCGCCGGAGCAGATAGTAAATAAAATAAAGCTGGATTATTAGCATCCTCAGAAACAAAAGATACCGACTCTGTTCCTTTTCCTAAATACACACAATCCATTTTAGCAATAGTATGTGAAGTGCCATCTGCAATCACTTTGCCATTCCCTCCCACATTGATAATTCCAATTTCACGACGCTCCAAAAAATATTCGGCTCTTAATTCAGAAGGATTAGGTAATTCCACCGCTTCATTCACAGGCTTCACGCCTCCTACAATCACACGATCATAATGTGTATAGGTTAAATTTATTTTATTGTCTTCAAATAAATTAGAAATTAAGAAATGATCTCTTAATGCCTGTGTTTGCATTGCTGCAGTTTCTTGAGGACTTTGTGTAAATCTTACTTGCATATTTTTGGGTTTATCTGGCCATCCAGCCACCATCTACTAATAATATAGCGCCATTCACATAATTAGATGCTTCAGATGCTAAGAACACTATTGGCCCTTTAAAATCATCAGGAGTACCCCAACGTTTTGCAGGAATTCGCTCTAAGATAGATTTATTTCTTTCAACATCTTCTCTTAAAGCCTTTGTATTATCTGTTTCAATATAACCTGGTGCAATACCATTCACGCAAATACCTTTGGATGCCCACTCATTTGCAAAAGCTTTCACAAGACCTGACAAAGCTGATTTTGCAGCTGCATAACCAGGAACATTAATACCCCCTTGGAAACTTAACAAAGAGCAAGTGAAAATAATTTTTCCTTTACCTCTTGCCAACATTTGTTTTGCAATGGCTTTTGATAAAATAAACTGTGCATCTAAATTGATAGACATTACTTTATCCCAATATTCATCAGGATGATCTGCAGCTGGGCTACGCATTATAATACCAGCATTGTTTACTAAAATATCAATTTGTGTTCCTTCTATTTTTTCTACAAAAGTATAAATCTGTGCTCTATCTCCTAAGTCCACTTGATAGTAACTAAATTGCTGGCCTGTTTTTTCAACAGCCGCTTTAATTTCAGCATCATCACCACCACTTGACATACCAATGATATTAGCGCCTGCCTCGGCAAGTGCCAAAGTCATGCCATATCCAATGCCTTTGTTACAACCCGTAACTAAAGCTGTTTTACCTTGTAAGCTGAAACTATTTAGTACACTCATTTTTATTTATTTAGGAGCTTCCCAACCAAAATATTGATTGGCATTATTAAAGCAAATGTCTTGAATTATTTTACCAGTCCAAGCAATATCGTTTGGAAGTTCGCCTTCTTCAATTTCATTGCCGAATAAATTACAAACAATACGACGGAAATATTCATGTCTTGGATAAGATAAGAAGCTTCTTGAGTCTGTAAGCATTCCAACAAATTTACTTATTAATCCCATATTACTCAATGCACTAATTTGTCTTTCCATGCCATCCTTTTGATCCAAGAACCACCATCCACTTCCGTATTGTACTTTTCCTGCAACAGAACCATCATTAAAGTTACCAATCATGGTAGCCATTAATTCATTGTCAGCAGGATTTAAATTGTACACTATTGTTTTTGCTAATTTATCCTCACTATCTAACTTATTTAAAAACTTAGACAATGCTGCTGCTTGTGAAAAATCACCAATGCTATCCCATCCAGTATCAGGTCCTAATTTTTGTAGCATTCTAGTATTGTTATTTCTCAAAGCACCTAAATGGTATTGTTGAATCCATCCTTTTTCCCAATCCCACTCAGCAAAATGCAATAACATACAAGATTTAAACTTGCGTTGCTCGGTTAAGTTTAATTCTTTACCTCCGTGAACTTTTACAAAGATGGCTTCAATTTCAGTGCCCGTAAATTCTTCTGCATAAATTTCCTCTAAGCCATGGTCACTAACATTACATCCCATACTAGCAAAGTAATCGTGACGATTTTGCAATGCATATAAGAAATCTTCAAATGTTGAAACTGAAATGCCAGAAGCTTTTTCTATTTTTTGTACATAACTCACAAAGTTAGCTGCATTGCTTACTTCCATCGCTTTGTCTGGACGGAATGCAGGCAATACTTTTACAGCAAAATTGCTATCTTTTATTTGTTGATGGTATTCCAATGAATCGATAGGATCATCCGTTGTGCAAATTACACGTACATTCATTTTTTGAATCAATCCTTGTGTTGAATAACTAGGATCTTGTAATAATGAAGAGGTAGTATCATAAATACTTTTTGCACTCGTTGGATTTAATATTTCGTGTACTCCAAAATATCTTTGTAATTCTAAATGCGTCCAATGGTATAATGGATTACGTATGGTATAGGGAACAGTTTCTGCCCACTTTAAAAACTTTTCTTCATCTGATTTATTACCTGTGCAATAAGATTCATCTACACCATTCGTACGCATCGCGCGCCATTTGTAATGATCTCCAGACAACCATGCATCTGTAATATTTCTAAAATTAAGATTCTCAGCAATTTGTTGCGGTGAAAGATGACAGTGATAATCAATCAATGGCATTTTTTGCGCATACTCATGATATAATGTTTGTGCAGTCTTTGTTTTCAATAAGAAGTTTTCGTCTAAGAACGATTTCATACAATTTTATATTTATGCTTTATAAACTTACCCCACGCTTCCATGGAATAAAATCATCTTGGTTTAATAATACAGCTTTAGGTGTTACTTCACCGCTAGCAGCTTTTATACAATAGTTTAAAATTTCTTCTCCCATTTCTGCGATGGTTTTATCACCATCAATAATTGGACCGGTATCAATGTCGATGATATCTGCCATTCTTTTTGCCAATGCAGAATTACTTGCCACTTTAATCGTAGGACAAACAGGATTACCCGTTGGAGTTCCAAGTCCTGTTGTAAATAAAATAAGTGTTGCACCTGCAGCTGCTTTACCAGTAGTTGCTTCCACATCATTACCTGGTGTACAAACTAAATTCAATCCTTTTTTAATAGCAGGCTCGGTATAATCTAAAACATCAACCACTGGTGAGTTACCGCCTTTTTTAGCAGCACCCGCACTTTTAATGGCGTCTGTAATTAATCCATCTTTAATATTTCCAGGAGATGGATTCATATGAAAACCAGATCCTACTTGTAATGCAGCGTCAGAGTAAGACTTCATCAAATGAATAAACTTATTGGCAGCATCAGGATCGATAGTTCTATTAATTAATTCTTGTTCTACACCACATAATTCTGGAAACTCAGCTAATAAAACAGTTCCTCCCAATCCCACTAATAAATCAGCACAATATCCTACTGCTGGATTTGCAGAGATACCACTAAATCCATCACTACCACCACACTTCACTCCTAAACATAATTTGTCAAGCCCAGCTGGAGCACGCTTTTGTTTATTGGCTTCAATCAATCCTTTAAACGTAGCTTGAATTGCAGAGGCAATCAATTCAGGCTCACTTAATGATTTTTGTTGTTCAAAAACAAAAAGTGGTTTATTGAAATTTGGATTACGGTCTTTAATATCTTTTTCAAAGTCGGACAATTGTAAATTTTGACAACCCAAACTTAACACAGTGATACCCGCAACATTTGGATGATCGGCATATGCTGCTAGCAATTTACTTAATACTGCAGCATCCTGACGAATTCCGCCACAACCGCCTTGGTGATTTAAAAATTTGATGCCATCAATATTTTCAAATACTCTATTTTTTGAAAGCGTGTTAGGTGCTAATGAAATAGTATCCTCTAAACTTTTACCTTCTTTAAAAGCTTGAATTAAATCCTTGGTATAATTTTTATATTGATTAGAAACAGAATAACCTAACTCGTTATGCAATGCTTCTTTAATAACATCTAAATTTCTGTTTTCACAAAATACAGTAGGAATAAACAACCAATAATTAGCTGTCCCCACTCTTCCATCTTCACGATGATATCCATTGAATGTTTTACCAACAAATTTAGAAACATCCGGTGCTTCCCATTGGTAGTTATAAGGTTGAAAAGTATAAGGCTCTGAAGCATGGTGTAAATTATCGGTAGACATACGTGCACCGGCTTTTACATCCATGGTTACTTTACCTACCAACAACCCATACATGATTACTTCAGTCCCTTTCGATAAATCAGTAATATAAAATTTATGTTTAGCAGGAATATCTTCTTGCAAAACAATACTGTGTGCCTCAAAATTGATAGTATCTCCTTTGCTTAGGTTTTGTAAAGCAACGAGTACATTGTCTTTTGGATTTACTTTTAAAATTAATTGTTTCATGATGCTAATATATTTTTCATTCCTTTTTCGTTAATCTCTTTGATCCATGCAGCAACCTGCGCTACAAACAACGGATGGCTGCAATAATTTTCTGTGATTACATTTACCTGATGTGCTTGTTGCATATAGACTGTAAATGCAGCAAAGCCCAAACTCATGGCTTGTGCTGGACTAGCATTGTTTGCAGCATAGGTATCCATTAAATATCCATTGCGCATTTTCATTTTTTCTTCAAAATTCATGGCAATGCTCGTCCACTTATGTTGAATATATGGATTTGCGAATCGCTCTAATACTTTTTCAGCAAACTTAGTTGCTTCTTGTTGCGTGATGGTATCACTTACAACACATGGCACTAATTCTTGATGAATTAATTGATTGATGAATTTATTAAAATGATTGTCACTCATTGCCTCAATCACGGTATCAAAACCAACTAAGATGGCAACAGCCGTACTAAATGTGTGAGTGCCGTTTAACAATCTTAATTTTAGTTCTCTAAATTTTACAATAGAAGGGGCAATTACGATGCTGTCATCAATTTTTGCAAAAGATAATTTTTCAATGGTACTTGATTTGTTTGATTCAATTGCCCATAAAGCAAATGGTTCGCTTGAAATAAGTAAGTTATCGGTATACCCCAATTTAGCTTGAAGGGATTCCATTTCATCATCACTTAAAATACCGGGTACAATTCTATCCACTAGCGTATTACAAAATTCATTTGCTTCATTCATCCATTGTATAAATTCAGCAGGAAGTTGCAGAATCGTCGCCAATTTATTTACTAATGAATTTAATAGAATTCCATTATCAGGCATTAACTCCGTAGGTAGTATAATCCATCCTTTATGAATGTCCCCATTAAAATTTTTCCATCTTTCATATAATAAAGCCAATAGCTTTCCTGGGAAAGAACTTGGTGATCCATTTGTAATTGTATCATTTTGGTCCAACACCATTCCAGCTTCGGTAGTATTTGAAATAATAATTTCAATATCATTAGAAGCAGCCAATGCAATAATTTGATCCCATTCACTTGCAGCAGTCAAAACCCTACTAATGGATGTGTTTATAAAATGTCTATCCACATTTTGTCCTGCATATACCCCTCTCACACAATGTGTAAACATAGCATCTTGATGTGCAAAGTCATCTACGCCTCCATTGCTTGTTGATTTAATCACAACAATACTTCCGTTGAATATATTTTGTTGATTTGCATTATGGATAAAATAATCTGGCAATCCTCTTAATAATACACCCGTTCCAAACTGAATTACTTTTTCAGTAACCGGTATCACTAATTGGTTATCCTTTTTTGCTACTGCTTTATTTAATACTGCTACACTCATCTAAAACTTATTATAATTTATTTGCTGTTAATTGTTTGATAGGATCCCAATTTTGACCAAATACCCAGGTTGCATTAATGTTTGAAGCATTAGGACTGCCCTTTGCTTGATCTAAATTATTTTTATAGAATTGATTTTTTGTAAGGCCTCCATCACAATCAAAATAATACACTCTTCTTGGCCAACTTAATATATTGGTTGTCTTTACTTGATAAATATCTTCTGAAGACATATTGGAAGCAAAATGACATTTAATTAAATAAATGTATGTTGTCAAAGAAAGTGGACAGTTTAGTTGTAGAGAGTTTCGTTGTTTAAATTTAAGATTTTTTCTTTTAAAAATAGTTGTTTTCGTCTTTTT
>Ga0208381_1000011_pt1 | contig 90509 bp, 65 predicted proteins | sample CryBogCBE13Jul09_FD_184572 | JGI IMG/M metagenome (GOLD analysis project Ga0208381, IMG submission 184572) | Freshwater microbial communities from Crystal Bog, Wisconsin, USA - CBE13Jul09 (SPAdes) (version 2) | ecosystem: Environmental > Aquatic > Freshwater > Lake | place: Crystal Bog...
GCTGTATGAAGTCCATGCTCTACTTGTAGAAAATAATTTCCGGGATTACTGCGTTTAAGAGAGTGACGATAAATAACACCCACTTGATCAGCTACGGTTGCTGCAGACGCAGAAGAACTCATTCCCTTGGGACGGTAACCTTTTTTAACAGCAATAGCCCAAATGCGGTCGTAAGTTTCAGCATTAATTCCCTGCTTACGACCATTCAAAACAAGGGAAACTAAAGCCTGTGAGATACCAAGCTCCTTAGCGAGCTGGGTCTGTGAAACTTTTCTTGTTTTAGGCACGAAGTTTTTTCTAACACGTAATCACTCAACGATAAAGCAAGAATACACAGGCTAATGCTTAGTGATAGAGCCAGAAAACGCGCGTCTTTTGCTGGAACTGAGCATCTTCTACCTGCCAGCGCTTCATATATGCTTCGACATCTATACGTGCTCCTTTTTGTGCTAATTCATGAAAGAATGCACTGGAGCCAACATGCTTAATAAAACCATCTGTTGCTGTTTTACCTGCTAAAGCGTACGGATTTTTACCGTCATATTTGCAGGTTAATTTCATCATATAAAAATTAAGTTCTGTTGGTCTCCATAAATCCCAGTCGGCTACTTCGACAAAAAGACCTTGTCCTGATTTACTCGCTTTCGTTGTAGGCACACTGACAACGCGGTATTGAAGTCCAGGAATATTAAAATTCTCGAGTTCCTTTTTGAGTACGTCGGTTCTTATATTTTGATTATAAATACCACGAAACGGATATTGCGTTCCTACTCCGCTTGAAAAATGACCCATGATAGTACCGAGACCAGTCATAGGATAGCCCATGACAGCTGCATAGGTAGGAATATTAGTTGATGTTTTAAGCCATGTGAGGCCCGTATCAGGCCAGCGCATTTTTCTTTGCCATCCAACCATAGGAACAACAGTCAAACGTCCTTTTACGCGGGCGACTTCAGGTATACGCAAGATACCCGGTGTTTCTTTTGCATACCGTGCGAGTTCACCAATGGTTAAACCATGTACATAAGGAACAGGAAATTCATTCACGAGCGCGCTGCCTAGCCAGGGAGCATCCAGTAAAGGTCCATCTACTTTAAGTCCACCCAAGGGATTTGGTCTGTCTAAGACAATCACTTCGACGTTGTTTTCAAAGCAACCTTCCATGACCTGCTTCATGGCTCCCGTAAACGTATAGCTTCTTACTCCGATATCTTGTAAATCAACGACCAGTGCATCGACCCCTTTTAATTGAGCTTTGGTAGGACGATGTGTTTTTCCATTATAGAGAGAAAAGATAGGTAATCCGGTAATAGCATCTTTGTGATCAGGATAAATGGATGAAGCAGGCAATTCATCATACACGCCGTGCTCCGTTCCAAATAGCGCTACAAGATTTACCCCAGGCGCATGACGTAAAACCTCAACCGCACTTACCCCCTTGCGGTTTGCTCCTGCAGGATGCGTGAGTAGTCCAATACGCTTTCCTTGAAGAACAAGAAAGTGATTAGCTTCTAGAACATCTAGACCCGTTAATACCGTCGTTGGTACACTGATATGCGGTTGTGCTACCACTTGCACACTTCTTGATTCAGGGGCAGCTGCTAAACTTGTTGCACTAGGTGCTCGTGAGGCAGGCGCCTGTGTAGCCTTACAGCCAGATAACGACAGTAAAAGCATCAAGCCTAAGCACTGTGTTAAACTATGAAACCTGAGAGAAGTTACCGTATTCACTTCTATGAAAGCGTCAGTTTCTTGGAGATTCGTCAAGCAGAGCCCGCAGCTCATCCCTCGCTTTTTTGGCTGGTTCAAATTTAGGGTCTAATTGTAGTGCAATTTCGAATTGTTCTAAGGCTTTAGCGTGCTTTCCTTGAAAACGATACGCATTACCCAGATTCATATGCGTACCTACTACGTTAGGATTTTTATTAATGACGTATAAAAACTGAGCTTCCGCTTCAGCATATCGGCCTAGTTCGAGAAGCACTCCCCCGCGATTATCCCGCGCTTCTAAATAATCAGGCTTTATTTGAGTAACAAATGTAAACTCCTGCAGAGCTTCCTGAAGCCGACCTAACTGAATAAGCACATTGCCTAAGTTATAATGCGCCTTCGAATAAGTATTATTCAATCGTATCGCTGCTTGATACTCTAAGATAGCCTCCTCCAATCGACCTAAATCGCTATAAGTATTACCGAGATTATAATGCGCCTGCTCTGTGTTAGGACCATACTTAATCGCTTCCTTGTATTGAACAATCGCTTGCTGCTCCTTGCCGGATTCTGCGTAGAGTTTACCTAAGTTATAGTGGGCATAACCATTCTGGGGTCTTCTTAAGACCGTGTCTTCATAAATACTGACTACTGTTTTATAGTCATCATTACGAATATAGGTTCTTACTCCAAGTGCTACACTGATAATACCACATAAGAATAAAAACGAACTAAGAATAACCTTAGTCGATTTTAGCTTTAGTAGATAATAGCTTCCGCACACACATAGAGCGATCACTGACAACAAAGGCAGATACATGCGATGCTCAGCCATAATTTGTCTGTTACCAGGCATAACAGATGTAGGCGCTAGTATAGCAAAGAAGAAGAAAGCAAGTAGTCCTATTTTTGTACGCTTAATAAAATAATACGCACTGACTGCAATGAGTGCCGAAAGAAAAATGATGTAAGGCAGTATATCTACCACATGATTTACCCACTCTACACCGTAATCAAAAACGAGATTCTTAGGCCAAAATACAAGCGACACATAATTCCAAATCGCACCAAACTGCGTTTTCCAATAAGTCCAAGGGGTAATATCTATTCCAAAACCTGAGGTTCCACCACGCGTTCCTGTACCAAGAGCTAATACTAGTAAAACGATGCTACTTGCGAATAATGCAGCGTAATATCCTAACCGTTTTTTTAAGGCATCTTTAATCGAATTAGTATTTATAACCCAGTCATAGATTAATACTGTGACAGGTGCTGATATCATCACTTCCTTTGAAGCCATACCTGCTAAACACGACAATGCAGAAAGGTATATCCAGAGTACACTCGATTTCTTATCGGTAGCTTTTATAAAAAAATAAATAGTGGCCAAATAAAACAACCCCATGAGCGATTCTGCTCGTTGAATAACATACGTCACGGATTCCGTTTGTAGGGGATGAATTGCCCATATGAGCGCACAGATAAATCCTAACATGAGCGCTTCAGATTCAGTAACAAAATCCTTTATGCGAACCAGGGTAAGTCTAACTATCCCCAGAACACAGAGTGAGGCGAGTGCATGAATCACAAGATTCACCAGATGATAACTCCATACATCGGTACCACTCAGAGCATAATTAAATGCAAGCGACAGATTAAGTAATGGTCTACCTTCTACAGTGAAACCTTTTCCGTGTGGTGGAGATAAAGCTAGTGCAATATCCGATAAGTTACGAATCGTTGGATTTTCTAAAATTGCCGGAATGTCATCAAAAACAAACGGGCCATAAAAACTGTTATGATACACCCCAAGCAGTGCTCCTATAATACCAAGTGCTGCCACATAGGAGTGCCAAGCTTTATAGTGACTGGTAGATGAAAGACTCACAGCAGTGATTACTATGGAAAAATCTTAGCATGGGGCAACCTTGTCATTAAAAATTTATGGATTTTAATCCTTTTCGTTTTACCTAATCCCATAAGACGAGTCTTATACTCTGTGTATGCGAGTTTTGATAGCCTTTGATAAATTCAAGGACGCACTGACAGCACATCAGGCGTGTTTGATTGCTGCTCAGGCATTAAAAGACTCAAACTCTGCCTTAGAAATCGACGTATGTCCTTTGGCAGACGGCGGAGATGGATTCCAACCAGTCTTAACGCAGGCACTTCAAGGCCAAGATCTATCGTTTGAAGTACACGGTCCTCTAGGCTCTCCGTTACACGCACGCATTGGACTCGTAGCATCCAGTAAACTACCTGCAGATACTCGTCGCCTACTAAAACTTCCTGCTCTAGAGGTAACTAAACCCTCTCAAGTCGCTATTGTTGAAATGGCGAGTGCAAGCGGTCTTTCTCTCGTGCCTCAAAGATTAAGAAATCCATGGATAGCTAGCTCCTACGGTACCGGTGAATTACTTGCTCTATGTGCAACTAAAGAGATTGAAGCGATTGTCTTAGGTATTGGAGGCAGCGCAACACACGACCTGGGTTTAGGCGCGCTTTCTGCCCTGGGCATTCACTTTCTTCGAGCAGATAATTCTCGTATAGAATATCCAACTCCAAGTCAGTGGTATGAGATTCAAACAGTCACGGGTCAGGTAATAAAACTACCAACGCTTCGCATCGCATGTGATGTAACTAACACCCTACTAGGTTCTCGTGGTGCAGCTCATGTCTATGCACTCCAAAAAGGACTTCCCTTAAGCGAGATACCAAAACTTGAGTCAGAAACCCAAGCCTTAGTGAATAAGCTATCGTCTTCATTTCCTAAGATGCAGACATTACTCACAACACCGGGCTCTGGAGCAGCCGGTGGCATAGCTTTTGGCCTTATGGCAACCACAGACGCTGAACTCGTTCCTGGGTTTGAACTCGTTACATCTTGGCTAAACCTGGAAAATAAAATCAAAGCGGCAGATCTTATCATTACCGGCGAAGGCCGCTTTGATCAAAGTTCATACGAAGGCAAAGGACCAGGAACTATTCTTCAATTAGCAAAAAAATATAATAAAATTACTCATGTATTTGCAGGTGAAGTAACGGCCCAAAAAAGCAGTACGATTCACCAGATTACAGAACAAGGTACACCGCTAGCTGACGCGTTAAAATCTACGGAAGTAAATTTAAGAAAAAGTATTATACGTACTTTTAATTAATCGATTTTTACTCCTTAGCCTTAAGCGCCTGAATTTGATTCAAATTTTCCTGAAGCCTTGTTTCTAAAGGATTAGCTTCAATGGCTTGCTTAAGTAATTTCACTGAATCCTCAATCTTGCCCTGATTTACGAGCACAATGGCTAAATTATTAAGTGCATCAACGTAGTTAGGCTTTTGTCTTATCGCTTCATTATAGTGCAGAGTGGCCTCGTCTAACTTACCTAACTGAACATCTAAATTAGCTATATTAAATTCTGCAGTAGGATAAACACCTCTTATTTTTACAGCGGTTTGATACGCATCAATCGCATCCTGCTTACGATCTACTGCTGCGTAGGAATTACCTAAATTAAAATAAGCACTAGCTAGAGAAGGATTAAGCGTTAAGGCTTTCTTAAAGGAACGTATCGCCTCTTCATGGTTATTTAATGCAGCGTATGCATTGCCTTGGTTGTAATAGGCATCGGTTAAGTTTGGTTTATAGCTTATTGCACGTGCAAAATAATCAAGCGCCTGGGTAACTTCATTTAATCGCATGCATATAACTCCATAACTATTAAGTGCGTCGGGATAGTTAGGAAATAAACGAAGCGCTTCCAGGTTGTGCTCTTTTGCTAAGTTAATTTCGTTATTACGAATATAGAGTAACGCGATCTCTTCCTGAGCTATATAAAGTGTAGGATAAATGGAAAGTGCAGTCTGATAGTGTTTGAGCGCCTCCGAATCATTACCACGAGCAACATACTCTTCCGCGAGCATTACGTGAGCCAAAGCATTTTTAGGACGCTGTTCAACTGTCTTTGTCCACATGCCAAAAGCGGAATTGTAGTCAGCATTACGACTGAGCGTAACAGCTCCTAAAATCGTCGCCCCCACTAAACCAAATATCAAAATAGAGCTAAACACTAGTGAACGAGAAAATAGCTTTTTAAGTACAATCCATAAAAACCAAATCCCTGCTACAAGAACAGCAACCAGTGGCAAATACATGCGGTGCTCAACAATCATCTGACTTGTACCTGGAACCAGACTTGTCGGAGAAAGGATACAAAAAAACCACGCACCTATAAAGCCAAGCATAGGTTTAAAATATAAAGCCCATAGCGTTATAACTAAAATGGGTAAAAGAACCAGTCCCCAAGGTAGCCACTGACTTAATGCATTAGAGGTAAAGGTGCCATACTCGAACACCAAGGGATGAGGCCAAAAGCTTAGAGCAATATAACGAACTAATGCTTCACACTGTGTTTTCTCATACTGCAGCCAAGGCACACCAGTACCAAATCCGATTGTGCCTCCACGGTTACCACCGCTTAAGACTACAAGCACTGCAGCAATGCCTAAACAGATAAGCAGTCCTGCATAATACTTTTTTCTCTCAGCAAGAGCCGTTTTAAAATTACTCGTGAAATAGGATTTATCTAAGAGTAAAACAAGTACTGGTGCCGTAACCATGACCTCTTTTGTTGCCATACCCAGTGCACAGAAGATAACCGAAAGCGTATACCATTTCGTTTTACTTAATTCCTGCACACCCCGCACAAAAAAATAGAATGTCCCTAAAAAGAAAAAACCCATGAGTGATTCTGCGCGTTGAATAATATAGGTCACAGATTCCGTCTGTAAGGGATGCACAGTCCAGATTAAGGCTACAATAAAACCAAGGCCTATACTTTGCGTTTTACTCAAAGAGAAGGTTTCGGCTTTTAATTCAAGTATCCTTCGAACAATTCCAAAAAGAAATAAGCCGGAAGCGATATGTATGAGTATATTAAAAAGATGATAACTCCACACCTCAGTCCCACTAATAGCGTAGTTTAGCGCTAAACTTAAATTAAGAATCGGTCTACTTTGGACCGTTACAAACGCACGCGTAGAAAAAATATCACCGAGCTTACTTAAATGCCTTATTGTAGGATTTCCAGCAATTGAAGAGGCATCATCTAATAGAAATACTCCGTGTAGACTGTTCGAATAGACACAAGCGCCTGCAATTAAAATAATCAGACTAAGAACACTGGGCTTACAAAACCAAGCCTCATGCGAAAAACGAGTATCTTTCTTAGTAAGCATCATTCAATCAACACACCACGTTCTACCTACTTTATGGATAGATGCGCCTTAACTTGTTTTACGCCTTCCGTATCAAAAACAAGTGAAGTGATTTTATTAACAAGCGCTTTATTCAATATATGTCCGCTTAAAGTTACATTCCCGTGATCGACTTTAATTTCTATATCCAAGGAACTCAATTCACGGTCCAAAGCAAACTTCGCCTTAATTGTAGCAAGTATTTTCGCATCAGACATAACTACTCCTGCATCAGCGGCTTTTTCTTTCACCACTTCTCCTACTTTAGCTAAATCTTTTTTAACATCATCTTCCGTAACACGCATACGCTTCACTTGATCCATATAAACCTCTTTGGGTTTATTTTCGGTGTACAGGTACATACCAAAGCCACCTAAAGTAAGCCCAAAAACAAAGATAAAAAGCGATTTCATGATTAATACGGGGTACTCGTTTTATCAAATCCTAGCCTATCCCATGAATCGATATAAAAATACGTTACTTGAACCAAAGACTAAGTTCGTTTAGTCATTTATGTCTACTCCTATGCCAAAACCTACAGCACTCGTTACAGGCGCCTCCCGAGGCATTGGTCGAGGCATTGCTTTAGAGCTAGCTAAAGCAGGCTACCGCGTCGCCATTAATTACACCTCAAACCAGACCGCCGCCTCGGAAGTACTCGAGCTCATTACCCAAGCTGGAGGAGATGGCTTTATTATTAAAGCAGACATAGCTAACGCAGCAGATAGAAAAAAGCTCGTTGAAGAAACCCATGCTAAATTTGGCCGCCTTGATTTACTCGTTAACAACGCAGGTGTAGCGCCAACAGTCAGAGCAGATCTACTGGATGCAAGTGAAGAAAGTTTCGACCGTTTAGTATCAATCAATCTTAAAGGTCCTTACTTACTGACTCAGCAGATAGCAAAGCAGATGCTCAAACAAAACAAAAACGAGCACGGCTCTCGCGGTCTAATCGTTAATATTACTTCAATTTCAGCTTACACAGCTTCAATTAATCGTGGTGATTATTGCATGGTCAAAGCAGGACTATCCATGATGACAAAGCTCTTTGCAGATCGCCTTGCAAATGATGCTATCAACGTTTTCGAAATAAGACCTGGCATTATTGCGACAGACATGACTGATGCCGTAAAAGCTAAATATGATAAATTAATTTTAGAAGACGGCATTACACCTATTAAACGTTGGGGAACACCAGAAGACATCGGTTTAGCAGTACGTTCTATCGCAGAAAACAGATTCCCCTTCTCAACAGGAGCCGTTCTCGATGTAGATGGCGGCTTCCATATTCGTAAGCTTTAATTACCATGCTCTGTACATGCCAGCCAGGTTTCGAATCGTTACTTGGTTTAGAAATGAATGCGTTAGGCTTTGCCACGCAAGATATTGGTCCTGGTTGGGTATTGTCTCAAGCTGAGCTACCAGAACCTGCACCTGAAATAGCGTTTGCCTACTTAATTCTTAAGTCACCTGCAGAAGTACAGGCAGATTCAGTCAACGCACTTGCCCAGAAAATCCTCGATTATTTCATGAAGGCACTTGGTACGACACGCATCCAAGAAGCATGGCCTTGCGTTTGGCAATTCGAAGCAGAATTAGTTGGTTTAGGCCGAAGAGTAAGTGCCGTAGAAAACGCGTTTCTTGAATTACTCAAAAAACGCATGTCCCGCTTGGCTAAACTTGCTGTTAATTCTACGCCCCGCGAATCAGGATTACTCAAAGGACTTTTTGTCAGGTTTGTAGATTTTGGAAGGGCTTACGTATCGTTCGAAGCAATTTCAAATGGTCAAAAGCGTATGGCTGATGATCCCTACGCTCCTTCACGTTCTTACTTAAAAGTAGAAGAAGCCTATGTAGTCTTAGGTATAGACCCACAAGCGGATGAAACCGTTGTTGATTTAGGCGCAGCACCAGGAGGTTGGAGTTATAGCGCTGCTCGTCATGGCGCAAAAGTAATAGCTGTAGATAATGGTCCACTTAAAGCAGGCGCTTTAAATAATCCACTCATTGAGCACGTACTTGCTGACGCATTTGGATACTGCCCTCCAAATAATGCAGCCGTTGATTGGCTTTTTTGTGATCTCGTGGAAGATCCTAACCACGTTCTCGAAAATTTAATTACACCTTGGTTGACCAAACGCTGGTGCAAGCGATTCGTGATTAATTTCAAATTCGGTAGAGCCGACCCAATCGCTTTATTAAAACAACTCAGAGCCCCTAACTCTATTTTTGTTACACACTCTCACTCGTTTAAAATCCGCCATTTATATCATGACCGTGAAGAATTCACGGTTGTAGGCACTGTATCATAATCTCTCATGGACAATTCTTTCCCAAGCCGCGAAGCACACGAAGCGATTTCAGAACCAATCTCGTCACGTCCCAATGAAGTCAGACTCTGTGGCCTAGCAGCCGTACGTGCCCGTTTTCAAACAAATCCCGATTCCTTCAAACGGTTGTATTTCGATTACGACACAGGTCGTAAACTAGGTATTATTAGTAAAGTGCTAGCAGCAAACCGTAAGATATATCGCTGCGTAGAAACTCACGAACTAGAAAAACTATCTGGTAGTATACACCATGGAGGTGTTGTTGCCGTTGTTACTCCTAATCCACTCGAGGGAATTAAGGAAAGTGATATCACCAAATGGGTAAAACGTTCAGATACAATTCTCGTTTTAGATTCAATTGGTAATGCCCACAACTTAGGTGCCATAGCTAGAACCGCCGCTTTTTTTGGCGTAAACCGAATCGTGATTGCAGATAGTCCTGGTGCTGCAAAACCAAACGATGCTGCCTACCGCGTAGCAGAAGGTGGCCTAGAACACGTAGAAGTTCGACTCGTCTCTTCCCTACCTCAATTTCTTAAAGCGCTGAGTACAGCTGGTTACAGTGTGGTTGGTACTTCAGTAAAAAAAGAAGCTGCGAAAACGCCTCAGGCTCTCGATAAAATCACTGAAAAATTACAAGGAAAGCCTGTCGCTCTCGTTTTAGGAAACGAAGAATACGGCATCTCTCAAGAAGTTGCTACTTCATGTAGCGATCTTGTCATGATTCCTGGCTCAGGAAATGTGGAATCACTCAACGTTTCTGCTGCTGCATCTATTCTTATATGGGAACTCATGCGTGCGAGTTCCCATAAGAAATCGAGTAAGAAATAACGCTTACTTTGCTTTAGGTGCTGTTTTCTTAGCAAAGATTACATACATAAGCGCATCCTTAAACTTTGGATCCTCAACGTTAGATCCAAACGTAATTGTCTCGTCGTCGGAAGCTTTGCGCCTAAATAGCGATAAGGTCTGACCCTTAAGTGTAATCTTGTCTTGCGTAGGCTTAAACTGACTCGTTAGCCAAGCTGGACGAGGAAGTCTATCATCATGAGCAATCCATAATGTTGTTCCTGAAGGAACACCTACGACAACAAAATCAAGAGCACTATAATGTGAATCAGCGTCCCCTGCCTGAACCCAATCTGCTCCTATTAAATACTTAGGTAGATTACTAAAAGCATAATCACGATCCACAAACGCATTACGTTCATTATTAGCATTCGTTTCAACGTGAGCAATTGAAGTAGGACCAGAATATGAAAAGGCTTTGATAAACTTACCTGGTTGCGCAGCCGTTGTAACCACTGCCTTTGCATGTTTACCAACGATCGCATCATAGCTTTCAGATTCAGGATATGTTGGACGTACTGCAGAAAGCTTAGGCTCTATTTTATCTGGAAGGATCGAAGTTACTCCTCCGGTTAAATTAAACGGCTTTGAATTAATTACGATTTCATCACTGGTTAATCCAGCAGATTGGACCTTAACCGTTACTTTTCCGGGATTTAGCGTTGAGCGAAGTGTTACACGATTAATACCAGCCTCTAAATCAAGGTAGGTGTTATTAATCGAACCTGGCTTACCACTATTCCATCCACCTCTCCAGATCGCAGGACCTGAATAAGTAAAATCGACACGTTGTTGAAATGTTGGGCAACGTAGACCTTTGCTGTCCAAAGCTTCAACATCAATTAAAACAACATCAGAACCATCTGCCTTGAATCCAGAAGGTCCGATTAAACATTTAATGTGGAGCTTAACAGCAGGACCAGCCGTCTTGATAACATAAGGACTACCCCAAGGTTTACCTTTATACGTTGCGACTGCTTTTATTTCACCAGGCTCATAGCTCACATCTGGGAAACTAAATAAATATCTATCCGATACCTTACCATGTCCAAGTGAATGATTGTTAACAAACAACTCTACGTCATCACCATTAGACGCTACGTACATCGTCTTCTTAGTTCCCACAGGATAATTCCAGTGACCAATAATATGTGTCTTTGGTGACGAGCTAAATAAAACTTGGGTCACGTAGTACGCTTCCTTAGGTAGACGTACTCCATCTACTTCGCCACTATTACGAGCTGTTTCTAAATCTACACGACCTCCACTTGTCGTGTCTGAAAAAATCCAGTTACCGCCACCTGAGTGATTCTCTGCTCCTAATTTTCGAACATACTGAGCAACTTGATGAACTGCGAATTCTTCTGAATCAAAAGGCTGATACGCTTGTTTCTTAGCACCTGGATAACCAAAAGTTGGAGGCGTTTTGTCATCCCAAATTCGACGTGGAGATTCCTCACGGTTGTATTCACCTTCCACCACAGGTAATGATGCGATTTCTCGGCCACCTTCTGTACCTATGCCGACATCCATATATTTAGCATCCGTTTGATCGGCTCTTCGATAGGCTTCAGCACGACCTCCATGCGGATCGTAGGTTTGGAAAATCTTACGCATTTCAATTGCGTGTTCTTTACTTACTTTCTGATTTCCAGCTTCCCAAATTAAAATTGAAGGATGATTGCGATAATAAATAACGAGATCCCTAAAAGCTGCTGCTCTAATTTTCCACGCAGCACCGACAGTATCAGCTTCCCCGTCCACCCCTGGTTGATCTGTAATAAGTCCGTATTGATCAGCCATCGTAATCATAATTGGAGCTCCAGATGCGTGACCCCAGCGCATGAAATTACTTCCAGCCTGTTTCATCAGAAGCATGGTGTATTCATGTAACCAATCAGGTTGGGCAGTACCTAGACCAGGCCATTCATCAGTAGGACGCTGGCCCCAACCATGCAGTTTAAGATGATGTCCGTTAATGAAAAATCCGTAGTCGGTTGTAAATACAGCGTTACGTATACCGTAAGGTATACTTACTGAATCAACTACCTGACCTGCTACCGTTACTTGGCAAACTACATGATAAAGGTAAGGGAAAGCTGGCTCCCACAGCTGAGGATTAGCAACAACTCCTGACACTACTACTTTTGATTTTGAACCTGCTGCAATTGATACAGATTGCTGTAACGTTAAGACAGGTTTACCTGATGCATCATTAACAATAACTTTGACGTCTGCATTAGCAGCATCCGAACGAGCATTTTCTATAGGAATTTCTGCTGTAAGATGAGCTGATTGTTGAGTGATTGACTCTGCATAAATGTATGGCCCTTCCGTTTGAAGGAAGTCGTATAAAGGCAGTGAAATATGCAAGGGATCTGTGACATGTAAAAACACATTACGGTAAATACCACCATGGGTAGGATGCCATCTAGAGTGATTCCAAGGAATTTGATTAGGCTGAATCTTATCTTCATCTTCCGGAATGAGTGCATTAACCTGCGCTTCTATCTTTGCTAAATTTTGCTCATCCTTAACTGGATTAACTAAAAAACGATTATCGCACATTACTGCAATGAGGTTAGGTTTAGCGTCTTTATTCAGATAAGGAGTAAGATCGAATCCAAATGGTACGAAACCATTTTTACATACGCCTAAATACTTACCGTTAATATAAACTTCACCGAACTGACGTACGCCTTCAAATTCGATATAAACTTTTTTCCCTTTAAGTGAATCAGGTAAAGTAAATTGCTTGCGATACCATGTACGACCACCCCACATCGCATTTTCACCTGACATATCTGGGTTAGCTTGGTGATTAAACGTATCAACATCATTATAGGTATGTGGCGCTGAAACGGTTGTCCACGTTGAGTCATTATAACCAACTTGTGCAGCTGCTACTCCTGGATCTTGTTTAATAAATTTCCAATCTGGATTAAAATTATAAACAACACGGTCACTTCCATAGACTTGTAACGCTAGTGTTAAGAAAAGCGTTAAAACACTCCATTTAATCAAACCGTGACAAGAAAAACCCTTGTTAGAACGAGAGGAAAACATAATAGCAATTTATATATATAAATTAACCCCTCGAGCAAATTCCCTTAAAAAAACAAAAATACGATCAATTCAGAATTGCCTCTTAGCCGTGTCTGGTATCCAATCATGCCCCCAAAATATATACTTATACAATGAAACTGCATCTCTCTGCATTCCTCCTCGTTTTAGGCTTTGTTATCGCAATTCCTACAACTCAGGCACAAGAAAAAGCGCCAGCTAGCGCAGCTGCTTCAAAGAAATCAAAAACAGATTTAGAAAAAGCAATGTCAACGATTGGCCGTGCTAATCGCCAATTAAAGAAGCAAATTGCTGACGCTTCAAAGAACGCATCCTCTTTAGAATTAGTCGCTAAAATGCGCGAAGGTGCTGAAGCATCTGTAAAACTTATCCCAGCAAAAGCTCAAGATCTACCAGCTTCTGAACGCGATGCTTTCACTTCCAAGTACCAAGCATCCATGAAAGACTTCTTAGCAGGTGTAGCAAAACTCGAAGCTGATCTTAAAGCGAATAACAACGCTGCAGCTCAAGTAGACTTAAAGAATCTAAATGACCAAGAAAAAGACGGTCACAAATCCTACCGCCGTCCTGAAAAGGAATAAGCTTTAGTTTATATTTAAATACAAAAAAGACGCTCTAGTATAGAGCGTCTTTTTTATTACTTACGCAGTTGAAGTAGCTTATCTAAAACAAGCGCATTTCTATGTGTCTCTTTAAGACTAAAAAGTGGCTCGCGACCTGACCTAATACAGTTAGCAAAGTCTTCGACTTCCCAACAATACCGATCACTCGCATCGACCGCTATAGCTGTTCTGATCTCACCAACGGTTAAATACATAAGATCGGTTGTATCAAAAAACGTTTCAGGTATTTCAAGATTTCCAAGGGTGCCTATAATTTCCGAATATACTTTCTTTTGTGCATTAAAGCCGGAATTAATTGAGGCAATTAATCCAGACTTATACTTAAGAATTCCTGAAAAAAGCATATCTACGCCACCCTGCATGGTAAACATAGCCGTATAGTGTTCGGGTATAGCAGAACCTGGTACTGCACCACCCTCCACAAAATCAGCTACCATTCCTGTAAAATTAATAGGATAACAGCCTACATCATAAAGTGAGCCACCTCCCAATTCAGGTTTTAATTTAATCGAAGCAGGATTTGTAAGTAAGAACCTAAAATGGGAATTTATAAATTTTATTTCTCCTAGGACTCCGCTTCGTAAAATCTCCATAACCTTTTTTGTACGCTGTGTATAGCGGTACATAAAAGCTTCCATAAATTTCACATGCTGTGATTCGCAGCATGCAATCATTTCTGCACACTCATTCGCATTAAGTCCCAAAGGTTTTTCACAAAGTACATGCTTTCCAGCCTTAGCAGCTTTGATGACCCATTCCTTATGCAGTGCATTGGGAAGCGGAATATACACCGCATCAACCAACGGATCCTTAATTAATTCATCATAACCTAGGTACGTTTTAACGGATCCAAACTTATCCGTGCATTCTTTGAGCTTAGCATTATCTCTAGAGGCAATTGCGTAAAACTCACTATTGGTTGAACGCTTAATTGCAGGAATTAATTGTTCACGAGCAATTTTTGCATATCCTAATACACCCCAACGTACTTTAGATTGAGACGAGGTCATACCTACACCCTAACTCAAAGATTAAAGTAATGTCAGTCGTTTTCTAAGTACGACATACATAATCATCATCCACTCATCGAGCATTCAGTAATTACCTGAGTATAATTACCTATATAATCAAAGAGTGCTTCACTTAAAGAACCTATCTCTTGCACACATGATAACATCACTCGCACTTCGGGAGTCAGTTGATTTCGGTAATAGAAACGTAGGCTCTTAATTAATTCAGCATGGTCAAAAGTCGTACTCGGTTCAGGAGCTGGATCACAGAGAGCATAATCCCACTCTAGCATGGCTGTCTCATGTGCATAACTTGTATTAATCGAAATCGCTACTGGTTTCTGATAGCTATTAATTACCGTATCAAGCTTCACATGTAATATATTTGCTATTTGTTCATAACTAAGCGGGCTTAAACCCAAAGCTTCTTGCTTGTGCTGAAGCTTCTCACTTTTTGCTTTAACACGCTGCTGATTGATGGGGAACGCTACTACTGATTGGCATTTTTGATTACCTCGACTGATCTGAAATTTTATCCAATACGTTGCAAAGTAACTAAATTGCACATGTTTTTCTAAGGGTACGTAACGATCAACCGCATCAAGAAGTCCTTTTGTTGCGTCACTAACACGGTCATCGAAATTACCTAAATTTTCTCGCCGAGCAATTGAGTACGCTAGTCCCAAATTTGCGTTAAATAACAAGTCACGGTATTCGATTAACTGTTTAACACAGGATTGAATTGCATCAGGCCTAATTACATTTGCATCCCATGATGTATTCGCGATTTCAATATAGCTACTTACAGGTATTGATTTTATGAGCCATTCAGAAAGTGCATTTACAGACTGTGGACTATTAATAGAATCTTCGACTAGATGCTCCAGATGATTACGCCTTGCGTAATTTAAACGCGTCGCCCTCCAGTGCATCGATTTATCACTCTCTTCAACACCTTTAGCCGCTATTTTGGGTAATCGATTTAGCCATGCTTTGATTACACATGGTTGCTCCGAAAAGAGCTTAGTTAACACACATTGTAATTCATAGAACTCCTTAAAGTGTTGCTCGTTTCTTATATAAAGCGGTTTGTTATTCATTAATTTGATAATAGCATGTATTTATTTTTAGTCCTGAATTAGCATAGATAATGTATAACAATTTATAAATCATGGATTAATGAATTCTAAGCCATAAGTTACATGTCATAAATTCACTCATGCTTTAATCGGTACGTGAGAATCTCAAAAATGGTTAACCTAAGCTTTTTAATAACCACTGCGCTCGTTTCTAAAGGAATATCTTCAGAAATTATTTCTAGTAAGTTCTTAGTTAAATCAAACCCATCAACTCCGGTTTGGTCATGCGGAAACCCGAGCGATATCGAGCAAGATGCCTTGGAACACATCAATCGTTTACGGTCCGATCCTATTACCGAACTAACACGTATATTTAATCGCTATACAAAAGATACTCAAATAGCGGCATTACTAAAACCTTACCAACAGCGCACAATCACAGGAGAGCTTGAAGCACTAAGCACAACTGTAAATAGACTCTTAACCTCGATAGGAATAGAATTCGCTGCTCGTAAAAAAGTTCTGCCAATGAGCGCAGCCCCTTTGTCGTTTTATCCTCTAATCCAAAAAAGAGCATCTGATTTAAAAACTATTTTTTATAACTCCGAAGTATCTCTGAAAGTTGCAAACCCTGTAACTATATTTTCTCCGACGTATCCCAACTCTGAACCACCTCCCTCTTATCTTTATAGTCCAGTCATCTTATTTAATAATACTTTTAGTGATACTAATGCAGTCTCATGGAGCGGTTCTAATGCAACAGGAGGTATCGTTACCTTTGGTCCCTACGGAGGAAATGAAACGATGGTAACGTGGTGTAACTTAAGTACAGAACAAGGAATAAGTATAGATAGCTTAACTGCCTTCTTGTTTTTAACACAGAGCTATCCTGCTTTATTTACACAAGGACCCTACACTCCTGCCTTTACCCTCGGCAATGGGAGACTTGTTGGAATTGATATCTCCACACGCAGTGATAGCCCAGGATCTGGCGACACCATATTTACTGCTGACGTCGCAGATCCCCAAGCTTTTACCTCAGGTAGCGATTTGCCTTTTGGTGCCACACATACGCTATTTATCACCGGCGTTATCTACCATGATGCAAATGCAAATGGAATCTATGATGCCGGTGAAGGAATCAGTGGAATAACCATTTCATCATCTTCAAGTCCTTACTGTGCTATATCATCAAATTCCGGTGGCTACAGTATTCCTGTTAATGCAGGTACAGGAAATACACTCGTTTCAATTCAAACACCTACAGGTCTACAAACACAGCAGGTTTCAATTAATCAAGATTCCGTCAAGGTAGACTTTATTTTAAATCAATCACTAGGTACAACACCTCTACTTAATTTATCCTCACGCTCATATATTAATGGACCGAGCAGTTCACTGATTTCAGGATTCGTTATTGGTGGTTCAGTAAACGAAAGCGTGTTGATTCGAGGAATCGGTCCTACGCTAGCACAATTTGGCGTAACCAACGTTTTACCCACTCCCAATCTTCTTATTTATAATTCGCTTGGACAACTCATAGCTCAGAATAGCTGTTGGACGACTAATGCAAATAAATTAATACTCACAACTGTGAGTGCTGAAGTTGGAGCCTTTGCACTTTCAGATACTAGCCTCGACTGTGCATTATTATTAAATCTAACACCTGGATCTTACACAGCACAAGTCACAGGCCTGAATGGTTCAAGTGGTGAAACCATGATTGAAATTTATCATGTGCCATCACTATGAAAAGGGTTAGATGGGTAGTTTTATTTATTTCATTACACATTCCCTTACGTTTATTAGGACAAGACTTTCTTCCTAGTGTGAGTAGCGCACCAGACACAGGTAAACCTTTCATCATAGCTCCAGCTTCTTTCATATCAGATTCCTTCTACAGTATCTCCCATAAATCAAGTAACTTGGCTATGAGTGTCCTAAACTTAAGTTCAGGCACAGCAGATATCTCACTAACCGTTTGCATTGATCCTTGGGTTTCTCGCAATTCAGAAGGTATCTTTTTAGCAGAGTACTGGATAGAAAATCGGGATCCCTTAGGCGCACTCACTATAGCGGCTTACAGTGGTGTTATACCAATTAATGTAAATAGTGGAACTGCAGCTAGCCCTTCTTGGATTTGGAATGCTAACTTAAATTCTATTTCCTACGGATCTACTTTTTCAGTTTTTGGCTACTGCTACATGTATAACCAAGGTGGAGGACAACAAGGTGAATACGCACTCTATTCCAGCCTAGGTTCCGTCTGCGTTCCTTTCCCTACCGCGATGCAATTACCTACATCGCAGTCTGCTACACTCGCTTTTGGACAACCATTCACGCCTTCAATAAACTCAACGAATCCTACCACTACTCTATTATATCTAGTGAACGGACAGACATCGTTACAAAACGCATCTACGGCATGGACTGCTCCCGCTACAGGTAATTACACGTTTCAAGTAGCTCAAGTCAGTGATCCTTTATACTACGGAAACACAAACGATCCCCTGTGGGGCAATATCGAACTCAATCCAACAAACTACTCATTAACCATTTCTGCTTTGAGTGCGGGTCAGGTAAATTCATTTGATGCTCAAGCAACAATAGGATCTGCATGGAGCCCTTCATTCACGGATTTAAATCCACTCGCCGGACCTGCTGTATTTTGTGTTGTTGGTGAATCAAACTTTGGAGTAGCAGGAACACCTACTCTTTCATGGACGCCTACGAAAGCTGGCACGTATACTTTTTATGTGGGCCAACAAATTTTAAATCCACAATTTAATTCTACGGTTATAGATCCAAACCTAGGACCTATGGTTGTAAATCCTTCCGCCTATACCCTTTCGGTTCCATCACTTTCGCAGTCCGTTTGGTCTACTGATTCTACTATACCTCTAGGCTCATCTTTTACACCGACCTATATCACAGGAGAGAATACAGGTTCTAGGCATTTTCAATTTTGCGTAGTCAATTACACTAACTTTGATGGTGGATTAACACTTCATGACGGCACCTTAGATAACTCGTCTCAGTGGGTCACAAGCTGGACTGCACCTTCGGCAGGCAAATATACCTTCGCTGTAGCAGAAGATCAAAACGATCAGTTTAGCGCGAATAATCCAGGTACATTATATTCTCTGACTGTAACCGATATAGCTTACGTACAACCTACTACTATCACTCCTACACCAATTCAACCAGTGATACCTGTGATTACTACAAACCCTGTGGTTGTAACTACCAATTCAGCGTCACAAACATTATCTCAATCGAACTCAAATTCTAATCCAACACTAGATACCCTCGTTAGTAACTTAACTTCCACTATAGCCACCCCTCAACACGTTCAAACACCGCAAAATAATGGGATTACTCGAATTCGATTTAACCCACTCGGACACGACTCCTCTATATCACTAGGAGGTACATCGCATCACTCTTATCTTTACACAGATCCCACAGCGCTGAGCTCTGATCCATGGCCTTCGTTTTCAAATCCAGTGCAAGCTACGAGCAACTTTGGCTCAACCGAACTTCCTGCATCTAGTCTTCCTACTATTTTACATCATTAAATAAAGATACTCGAAAAGATTACGGATTTAGCCATATCTTAGCAAAACTATGTGCGCTGAAACAATCCTGAGCGTTAGAGAACTCACTAAAACCTATCCAACAGCCTCTGGACCTTTAACCGTCTTACATACGGTTAGCTTTGATATCAATGCAGGAACAACCCTTGCTATAGTCGGACCTAGCGGTAGCGGTAAAACCACCTTACTAGGATTGTGTGCAGGACTTGATTATCCAACGCATGGTTCTGTTATTCTCAATGGCTTCAAACTAGAAGAGCTTGATGAAGATAAAAGAGCAGAAGTACGTAATTTAAACGTAGGATTCGTATTTCAGAACTTTCAACTCATTCCAACGCTTACAGCTAGAGAAAATATTCTTATACCACTCGAACTCCGCGACCCTACGCTTGAACATAGAAAAGAATTTGAAGCATATGCAGACGAACTCTTAAAGAGAGTTGGCTTAACAGCACGAGCCAATCATTATCCTGTACAACTATCTGGCGGTGAACAGCAACGTGTGGCACTAGCACGCGCATTCATAAACAACCCCAAGATACTCTTTTGCGATGAACCAACGGGTAATCTTGATGCTGACAATGCATCATCAATGATTGATTTGATTTTTAATTTAAATCTTGAGAAGAAAACAACTCTTGTTCTTGTAACCCACGATACAGAGTTAGCTAAAAAATGCAGTCGCGTACTTCGTTTTAGAAGTGGAAAGATTATAGATGACACCTTACAACGTTAATTTTTTATAATGCCTCATTATCTTAAAGCCCTCCTTATTGGCGTACTTAGCCTTGGCGTGAGTAGTTCTCTACTCACTGCCAATGAAAATGATCAATCTCAAGATCCTAAGCCCAAGAAACATCATTCTGATTCGATACTAACATCGAATATTGTAACTCTTATTGATCGCAAGAACCCCTCCCCATCGGGTAACGCACATGACTATGTCAGTTATGCACCCTACTGGTGGCCAGATCCAAGTTCATCAAACGGTCTACCATTCATAAGAAATGATGGCCATTATAACAGAAAACAGATCAATCAGGGCACGAAGGATATTCTTGGTAAAATGTTTTCTACCGTGAGTGTACTCACAGCAGAATGGAGTAAGACCCACGATAGAGCCTACTCTGATAGAGCTGCTGAATGGCTGCGTGCTTGGTTTGTTAATCCAAGTACAGCGATGACACCTAATTTAGAATACTCTCAGATTCACGCAGGCAGAAATAACAATCATGGAAATACGGCCGGTGTGCTTGATGGAAGAAGTTTCGCCTACCTCGTGGATGATATCACTGTTCTTAAAGAATCACCAAGCCTATCGCATGATGATATAGAACACATCGATGCGTGGTTTAAATCTTACCATACCTGGCTAATGACTTCTAAACTCGGCAAAGCAGAACACGCAGAACCGAACAACCACGGCAGTTGGTTTCTTGTGCAAGCAATCTCAATTAGTCGCTACCTAAAAAATGACGCGTTAGCTCGAAGCCTAGCACTCGAAGATAAAGCAAGAATCAATAATCAAATAAAACCTGACGGCAGACAGCCTCTAGAACTCGTACGTGCAGATAGCTTGGGTTATAGTATTTTTAACCTTGAAGCTCAACTTGGCGTAGCGAAGTTAAGTCTACCTCTCGGAGTCGATTTATTCCATTACACGTCACCAAACGGTGGAAGCATTCCTAAAGCGCTTGCATTTTTGAAAGCCTACAATGACGACCCAAGTAAATGGTCAACCAGTCAACTTAAGAAGCTAAAGCCAGGTTTTCTTGATGATGCATTAAGTGAAGCAGCTGCTTTAGATAAAAGCCCTAGCATCTAATTAACGTTGTGGCTAAGTCCTGTACACTTGCTTTAAAAATTATTCCCAATGCTCCACGTTCACAAATTGTGGGTTGGGTTGGCGCTGCCTTAAAAATTAAAGTCAGCGCTCCAGCCCTTGAGGGAAAAGCAAACGATAGTCTGTGCAAGTACCTATCAGAGCGACTGGATCTTCATAGAAATTCAGTCACCTTAATGCAGGGCAACAAATCTAGCCTAAAAGTAGTTAGAATTGCTGGACTAGATTCAGATGAATTAAAAAACCGGTTGGCAGAATTAATACAGACGTAAGTTTTTTAAGCCTGTCTTCTAATCAAGCCTACCAGTACGCCCTGAGCCTCTAATGATTCCTCAGGAATGATGTCAGCATATTTTTTATTAGCTGCTCGCAATATATTCTTTCCGCGTACTTGAACTAATTGTTTGAGTGTTGTCGTAGTTCCATCAACGAGCGCAGCAACAATATCACCCACACGTGGTTCACGTCTCACAAGAATAGCGAGATCTCCATCGAGAATATGTGCATCAATCATGGAGTCACCCTTAACACGAAGAGCCCACATATGATGTGCTCGTGGAGTATTAATACCAAATAAGCCTGGATTAAAGGGTATCACTTCAACGGGCTCTTGCTCCTGCATACTCGGTAAACCTGCAGGTATAGTTCCATATACCGGGAGTTCAAAAAGGTGTGTTTGTATTTCGTTTGTTTTAAGACCCCATACTCTCCCTGCTAATTGTTCAATCATCCCTTTATTAGCTAAAGATCGTAAATGCCCCATGACAGCTGTCTGACTAGCGAATTTGAAATAACGCTGGATTTCTCGAGTCGACGGAGGTACGCCCTTTTCAGCTTGGAACGTGCTGATAAATGATAGGACTTCGTGTTGCCTCTCCGTTAATTGCTTACTCATATGAACAGTGTTCTTTTGAACACTAATTATTGCCTAGGCACAAGACTAAACTCACAACTCAAAATAGTTCAGGCAGTGCCACTTCCTCTTTAATACATTCAGGTCCTTCATTGCGTACATTATTTACATATGAACTAACCTTAAGTGTAGCCATATTCTCCGCCGCACAACTCATTGCAATGCGATCCAATGTAGTTTGATCGAGTTCATTTCCATTTAACCAAGCACTAAGAGCTTCAGTACTTAGAATCACAGGCATCCGGTCATGAATAGGAGAAACAAGTGAGTTTGGACGAGTAGTAAGGATGCAAAACTGAAACGTGTTTAAGCTCTCTCCATATTTCCAAATACCAGCCAAAGCCATAGGTTTTGCTTCTTTTAATGTAAACAAATACGGCTGCTTACGTTTTCCTAAATCTTGAAATTCAAAAAATCCGTTCGCTGGAATTACACAGCGTCTAGAAATAACGGCATCTTTAAACGTAGGAAGTTTTGTGATGGTCTCAATACGTGCATTAGCTAACACAGAGCCACCGCTTGCTTGATTAACAAAACCCCACTGCATCACCTCTAAAACCATACGATTTTCACGTCGTACAACAACTGGAGCTTTTTGTGTGAGTCCAACATTATACCGAGGCTTCTCCCATCCTTCGCTACTTAATTTAGTACTTACGCGCTCCGCTACAGAATCAATCGCTTGCTTAGGCTCACTTAGCGTATATCGAACACACATACATTAACCTATTCTTTAGGTGGTGTTCCACGTCGAAATTCTTCATGTCTAACACAGCCCCCAACCTCAGCAATAACGGTACCTGCAACTAAACTTGCGAGTGCAAAGATAATCACCAGTCCAGATAAAAACCTAAGTTGATTCTGTTTTTTGTAGCCAACAATAAAAGTGGCAACAGAAGTTATTCCCGTCAGATAAAATAACCAACTCCAATCATCAGCTAAATCACGATGTTTTTTTAAGTAAGCATCACCTACTCGATCAGCCATCGAATAGACTCTATCATAACCGGCTTCTCCATAATAAGAAACTGGCCAAACCATAAATGCACATATTGCGACGAGTCCTAAACTTATAAAAATAGCGGCAGGCTTATTTAAAAGCACAGCCGCTATAAGACTGATAACACTGATCAATAAACCAACAACAGGGATATGATTAAGAAGTATATGAATATACTCCGGCTGTTGTAGGAGTGATAGTGATCCCATTTAAAATGAATTACTTTTGAACTACGGCGTTCTCAACCATCTTCATGCCGTTACGTTCAACTACTTTGCCCTGAACTGTGATTGTCTTAGCCGCATAAGCTACAAGTTCATCATTCATAGTTTTGTGAGCACCAATGATAAGATATAGCTGATTGTCAGCTGTTAACAAACCAACTGGTCCACCTGATTCGATACACTTAGCACAGCAACCAGAATGCTTAGCACCTTTTGCACCATGATCTAAGTAACACATCAAATCTACAACTTCACCCGTTACCGAATTTGCCTGATCAGCTGCAAAGCTGATACGTGGTGTTAAAAAACCTATAACAACTAAACTCAATACAGCAACCTTGATAAGCGTGTTTGTTTTCATATTTCCACATTAAAACAAACATGAACTGTGTCAAATGCTCTACAATAAGCGTTGTTAGACGAGGTAAAACATTTTAATACTTCATACGTCTTTCTAGGCAGCAATTTAATTAACACCCCACCCGATTTATGTCTATAAAGCTAGTCGTACGCTTAATTATACTTTCCGCTGCAGGTTATCTCTTCAGTCATGCAGACCCAGTAAATGAAGAAGCACCCATCGTGTTACCCAAAATAGTCGTAACCGACTCTAAGCTACTTCCAATTCCTGAATCATGGCAGTACGCTAAAACGACTCATTTTGAAATTCTATCTAATGCTTCATCTTACAAGACTAAGTATATCATCAAAGACCTATTAGAATTTACTCAGGCGGTATCCTACATATGGCCAGCTATTCAGCCTAAAAATACTCAACCACCGCTGCTTATTTTATGCGGTGCTGGAAATTCATATAATCAATTCTTTCCAACTGATTCAGGACCTTCAACCTCTGGGGGAGCAAGCCTATCACTCCGCAATAAAGAAAACGCTGCAATTATCATCGATGTAGAAAGGCCATCGTTAAATATACAAAGTGAAGATGGACCCGGTGAAATTGAAGTAGACTATGCACATCAACTTCACCGTGAATATATTCATTTTCTTTTAAGCCGCATAGAGCCAAGACCACAGCCATGGCTTGAAGAGGGCTTAGCTCAAATGCTAGCAGCCCTTAAATACTCAGACACCTTAATTGAATTCGGTAAACTTCCAGATCCAAACGAAGTATCTGTCATGCAAGGTATCGCGATGCGAGATGCTCAGCTTCAGACAATCGCAGGATCTGACACCTCTACATCCGATAGTAATAGCCTGCCTTCAATAGACCCAGGACCAAACGAAGATAAAGCCTTTAATGCTGCCTTAAATCGACGCGGGCTACTGCCTATGGAGAAAATATTTTCGGTCGAGCGCAAATCCGAAGAAGCCCTCAATACAATCGGGGATACATGGAGCAAGCAGTGCTGGATGTTTGTGCATTTGTGCTTGTATGGAGAACATCAAAAATATCAAAAAGCCTTTTTTAAATTTGTCGCTCGGTCTGAGCACGAACCAATTACAGAACAATTATTTAAAGAATGCTTTAATATGAGCTACAAGGATATGCTCATGGTATTCCGCGGATACATTCAGTGGACTTCCTATAAAAGTATTGAAATGCATCCTAAGGATGGAAAAATTCCGCCAGTAACGACTGCAAATTTCCGTGAAGCCAGTGATGCCGAGGTAGGACGTATAAAAGGTGAAGCCCTAAGAATGTCAGGACATACTGATGCTGCACATCTAGCCCTAATCGCTCCGTATGTACGTGGTTCACTAGATCCAAATCTCCTTGCCTCAATCGGATTAGACGAACTCGAATCTGGCGACACAGCACGCGCTTCAAAATTTCTTGAAAAAGCCACGCAAACAAAAACAAGCCGCGCACGTGCTTATCTTGAATTAGGAAAACTTAGACTCCAGGAGGAAGAATCAAAACCTTTAGCACCTAACGGGAAATTAGATAACGCTCAACTTACTCGCATCTTAGATCCCCTCTTTCAGGGTAGAAGCTACTTACCAGTATTCCCAGAAACGTATAGTCTAATTGCGTTAGCCTGGTCAAATGCTTCTGCCGTACCAACCGAAGCTAATTTGCGCGTAGTAGCACAAGGTGTATCTCTATTCCCTCATAATGCTGAATTACTTTATAACACCATCGTGCTCTTCTGGCATTACCACCCACACGATGAAGTACTAAAATTATGCGATTACGCAATCGCTACAAGCAGTAGCCAAACGGATAAGCAAAGTTTTGAGTCACTGAAATCAAAGCTAATATCAAAGCTTTAACCCAGTTAGGGCTTTGTATTGTTTACTAAGTAGTTATATTTTAAAATTTCATCTATGCTCTCACTTAAATCTTTAATTCTCTCTTCACTCGCATGCCTTGCCTTTTCAGGCACCTATGCAGACCAAGTAGAGCAAGCCAAAGTAATTGATAATATATACACCGAAGCGCTTGTTAACGGAGTTGCGATAGATAATTTAAATTATCTGGTTAAACACTATCCAGGTCGCTTAAGCGGTTCTGATAATTTACAAGGTGCAATTTCATGGGGTGTATCCACTTTAAAAGCACTCAATATAGATAACGTATATGAACAGCCAGTGAACGTACCACACTGGGCAAGAGGAGAAAAAGAAAGTTTTAGTTATACATCACAAGGCGTAACAACATCGCTTAATGGCTTAGCTCTTGGAGGTTCATCTGCTACGCCTGAAGCAGGGATAGAAGCAGAAGTAATCGAAGTAAGTGCCTATTCACAAATAGCTGCTTTAGGAACTACGGCTAAAGGTAAAATTATATTTATTAATCACGGGATAGATCCTAGTACACAATTAACCATGACCGGTTATAGTCATGCTGTGATTGGACGCTCACGCGGACCCGCTGCATCTGCATCACTAGGAGCCGTAGCCACATTGGTTCGCTCCATGACGTTAGCTAAAGATGATATTCCACACACTGGCGCAACTATGTTTCCTCCAGGTACAAAACATATCCCAGCAGCCGCACTTTCCTATTTATCTGCAGACCGTCTCCATGAGGCTCTAGCCAAAGACCCTCACCTCAAAGTGCATGCAGCTATTCATGCTCAAACATTACCTGACCGAGCTTCTGCCAATGTGATTGGAGAAATCAAAGGAAGTGAGTTTCCTAATCAAATCATTGTTGTTGGTGGCCACCTAGACTCATGGGATATTGCCCCTGGAGCAAACGATGACGGTACAGGTATTGTTCAGTCGATTGAAGTACTCCGCATCTTCAAAGCTTTAGGCATAAAGCCGCGTCACACTTTACGCTGCGTATTATTCGTGAACGAAGAAAACGGATCTGCAGGTGCTAACCAATATGCAGCTCTTGCGCGCAAATCATCCGAAAGAAATATTTTCGCCTTGGAAACCGATGCCGGCGGTTTCGATCCGAAAGGATTTAATTTAAGTAACACCAACAAAGATGCTGCCAGCAAAGCACAGAAGTGGGTCCCATTGCTCTCGGCTCATGAAATTTCATTTATTGTAGATGGAGGAGCTGGAGCCGATGTAACACCACTCGCTCCTTTAGGCGCAGTTGTGGGCGAACTACGCCCTGACTCACAGCGCTACTTTGACTATCATCATTCGATTAAAGATACGCTCGATAACGTAAACCCTCGAGAACTAGAATTAGGAGCAGCAGCTCTCGCGTCTTTAATATGGCTTGAGGATTCTGAAGGACTGTGAAGTTAAGAGCCGTTAAACAGCTCATTTACCTTTTTAGTTCTGTAGTCAAAGATTCCTCGGAGTTGGCGCTTTACCCACATTAAGTGAACCACTTCACCCAGAATACCAAAGGGTAAAGCATACGTAACTTTGTCTGTCATGAGAACACCCCCGTTTTGAGCAACAAAGCGGTGCTCATGATACCAAATTCTATAAGGTCCAATTCGTTGTTCATCAACAAAGTACGCCTCATCCTTCACATGCCTTATTTCAGTTAGCCAACTAAGCTTAATACCAGGTAGAATCCGGATTCTATAGGCTATCATTTGACCTGTATACATAAGACCCGGATTACTCTTAATTTCAAAATGCATGGACGGAGGAGTTAATTCATTCAAATTCTTTGGGTCAGAAAAGTAAGCCCAAACATGGCTCAGTGGCGCAGCTATAAATTGAGAACTGGTTAACTCGTGTATCATAAATGTAACAGAATGCAGGAGTCTTATTTTTGCAATTATTGCTTTAATCTAATTTTTGGATAGTTAAGCTATACCTCTAACTTTTTCCCCATGGTAATCTATACACGCCTCCTAGCATGCTTAGGTCTAACATTAGCGTCTATCGCCTATGCTGACCAAGCCACTATTAATCCACAACCTCGTGAAGTGCTAAATCTTGATGGTAAATGGAAAGCAATCGTAGATCCCTACGATACTGGCTACTATAATTACCGTTTACAGCCATTAGACGAAGTTGAGCAGCCTGATGTTCCACGCTCTCAAATTGGTTTTTATAAAGACAAGACTCCTCAATCAAAGAATGACTTTTTAGAGTACAGTTTCGATCAAAGCTCAACACTGACCGTTCCTAAAGACTGGAATACACAGGATCCAAAATTATTTCTCTACGAAGGAGCTGTCTGGTATCGCAAAATATTCTCTTACTCGGTGAAAGCTAAAACCCATGTATTTTTACATGTAGGTGCAGCAAACTATCAATCAACGGTATATCTCAATGGTCAAAAAATTGCACAACACACAGGCGGCTTCACCCCTTATGATGTAGAAGTAACAGATAAAATTAAATCGAACGATAATTCCTTAGTTATTCGCGTCATCAATCGCAGACTTCGTGAAGGTGTTCCAACCATCAATACCGACTGGTGGAATTACGGAGGTCTTACCCGTTCCGTTTACTTATACGAGACTCCAGCAAGCTATATAAGTAACTACAATGTTCAACTCAATCGCAACGATCCAAGCAAAATTAACGTATCTGCTGACGTAGCAGGTTCTACTTCAGGCACCGTTTCTTTCGAAATTCCTGAACTGCATGTTCGTGAATCAGCCCAAGTAGATGCACAGGGCCATGCTTCACTCACTGTGTCCACTCCAGCCAATTTAGTAAAGTGGAGTCCTGATAATCCAAAACTCTACGAAGTGTGTATCAATTCAGGATCTGACTCGGTATGCGAAAAAATTGGATTTAGAACAATCGAAGTTAAAGGCAGTGAAATTCTCCTAAACGGAAAACCTATCTTCTTACGTGGTATATGTATTCACGAAGAAAATCCAATCCGCGGCGGACGTGCCTATTCCACTGACGATGCACGCCAACTCCTCGGTTGGGCAAAGGAACTTAACTGTAACTTCGCTCGCTTAGCCCACTACCCTCACAATGAGCATATGGCCCAAGTCGCTGATGAAATGGGTATCTTACTTTGGGAAGAAATTCCTGTGTATTGGACGATTGCTTGGGAAAATCAAGATACCCTCAAAAACGCTCAAAACCAACTTACTGAACTGATCACACGTGATCATAATAGAGCTAGTGTCATTATCTGGTCTGTAGCTAACGAAACACCGGTTAGTGAGCCACGTAACAAATTCTTACTCACACTCCTCAATCAAGCACATCAGTTAGACAGCACACGTCTTGTTTCATGCGCTATGGAAGTACGTTCAGATAAAGATCCTAATCTTAAAATCGTTGATGACCCATTCGGTAAATACACAGATATCTTAAGCTTCAACGAATACATAGGTTGGTACAGTGGCAACAATCACTCAATCGCTAAGATTAATTGGGATATTAGATATGCTAAACCAGTCGTTATCACAGAAACAGGTGCAGAAGCCCTTCAAGGTTATCATGCCGATGTAGAAACACGCTGGGGTGAAGAATATCAGGCAGAATTCTACAAACAAACTATACCTATGCTACGCAGAATGACTCAGCTAAGAGGCATTTGCCCATGGATTCTTGCTGACTTTAGATCACCTAAGCGCCTACTTCCTCACGTTCAAGACGGCTGGAACAGAAAAGGTCTTATTGGTGAAAATGGTGAAAAGAAACAAGCCTTCCACGTCCTTGCTTCTTTCTATCAAGAAATTCGTGATACGAGCTCCCAAGCTAAGTAATCATACAAAAGACTGTCCGGATTAAGATTTTCATTTTAATCCGGATTGATTTACTGGAGAGCAGTTTAATGCTCCCTGTATTTCATAGAGTGCTAGTTAAAGCATCCCTTGCCCTAGGCCTATTAAGCCTATTGCCGCACGCTGCATTTGCTGAATCAGCACGAGCCTACACAAGGCAGTCACAGTCATGTGCTTCGTGCCATAGCGAAATCTATAATCACTGGAGCACCTCTCACCACGCACTCGCGAATCGTGAAGTTAATCTAAAAGAAGATAGTGAAGCATTTCAGAAACTTCACAACCGTGTCATTGAAACAGTACGTTACCAGAGTAACGTAAAATCAATACCAGCGCTCATTACAGAAACCCGTTCTGATAATAAGCCCTACACTTTCCCTGCTAAATTTGTCATAGGTGTTTCCCCCCTTAGGCAATATGTAATTCAGACGACCAACGGTCGCTATCAAGCAAATGAGTTAGCTTACGATCCCCATAAAAAAGAATGGTTTAATGTATTTGGATCTGAACACCGCCAAGTAGGTGAATGGGGACAGTGGCAAGGCAGAGGCATGAATTGGAATTCAATGTGCGCTCAGTGCCATTTAACCGATTACTCAAAAAATTATAATCCTATCACCGACAGTTATGCATCAACTTGGACAGAGCAAGGTGTAGGTTGTGTCCAGTGCCACGGCAATCTTACCGAGGATCATGAAAAACATAAGAAGCCTGAAGTAACCTCCGTACAGGCATGGATACTAAAACGACAACTAGCCTCTGAAACATGCGCACCCTGTCATGCTCGAAATGAAGTATTAAAAATAGAACCACGTGCAGGTTTAAAGTACAACGATCACTTCAGACTGACACTGCCAACAGAGAGCGCTATTTTCTATCCGGATGGGCAAATGCGCGATGAAGATTTTAATTGGACTTCATTTCAAACCAGTCGGATGGGTGGTAAAGGACAAGTAAGTTGCCTAGATTGTCATGACTCACACACGGGAAAGACGCTCCTTAGCACATCGGATAATGCGCTTTGCTTACAATGCCATGTTGCTAATAACACCCGTAATGCACCGGCAGTAGATCCTACGACCCATTCCCATCATCAATCTGGGAGCGCAGGAAATCTATGTGTTAATTGCCACATGCCTACAACCGTCTACATGCAACGGGATGCAAGACATGATCACGGTTTCTTAAGACCAGATCCGTTACTCACAAAAGAGTTATCGATTCCTAATGCATGCGCAAAGTGTCATGCAGATAAATCTGTTGATTGGCAGATTAACACCACCAATGCGTGGTATGGAAATAAAATGGAGTCGCGTCAAAGAGAACGCGCACGCGCGGTTAACGCTGCTCAACAACTAGCTCCCAACGCAGATACGGCTTTATTAAAATTAATTATTACCGAAGACATTCCTGCCTGGAGAGCTACTCTTATTCTCTTAAGTCGCCCTTGGGCATCAGATCAAAAAGTTCGAGAAACACTAACCCCTCTCCTAAGCGATTCAGATCCACTTGTTAGGTCTGCAGTTGTTCAAACGCTAGGTACCCAAAACGATCTCTTAGACTTACTAACACCCTACCTTAAAGATGAATCTCGTTTGGTACGACTTGATGCCGAATGGGCTTTATCAGCGCGACTCGATGATACTTCTAAGGAACGTAAAGAACTCTCTGATTATTTAGCGCTTAATTCCGATCAGCCTGCAGGTCTAGTGAGAATCGCAGAAGATTTATTTAATCGAAATCATATTGCAGAGGCTGAAGCTCCATTACGAAAAGCAATCAGCTGGGACTCTAACAACCCAGAAGCTTATCATTCGCTTGGCATTATTTTAGATAATCTACATCGGACAAAGGAAGCTTCTGAAAGTCTATGGCAAGCTGCTCAACTTGACTCGCACAATGGCTTATTTGCATTCCAAGCCGGTCTGGAATTTGCAAACGCAGGCAATACAGAATGGGCGAAAAAAGCGCTGCAGGAAGCAGTCCTACGCGATCCAACTTTAGACAGAGCTTGGTATAATTTAGGTCTCTTGTATAACCAGGCAGGACTTATAGATGAGGCAATTAAAGCCTTACTGAGTGCAGAGCACTATGCTCCTACAGTTCCCGATTATCCCTATGCCCGTGCCACTATTCTTTGGAAAAAAGGTGACCGCTCAGGTGCAAAAGAAGCAGCTAAACAAGCGCTCAATTTAAATCCAAATTTAATAGAAGCACGCTCGCTTCTTAATGAGCAGTAGTTTAATTTCATTACTTACAAAGTAATGAAACTATCCCCACTCATTCTTAGCTTCATTGTAATTGGTTTAACTTACACAAGTAAGTGCCAAACCCCAAATCAATCGTTCAGTCCTGAGGAATTAGTTGATCCGACAATCGCATCCCAAATTGAACTACCGGATATAAGTCACGGATCCGATGAACCAGGTCCGTGCTTACCACATGCCTCAGCTTATCCAAGTCCAGAGACTCTTAATCCTAGACCTAATGGCTATAAGCAAACCGAGCCCATCGTTGGCTTTGCCCAGTTGCATGCTCTAGGAACAGGCGGAAATCCGTCATATGGACACTTTCTGATAACACCGCGTTTAGGAGTTTCAGAGATCAACAAGGAATACCCTTCTCAAAAGGCGAATGAAAAGCCGAAAGCCTATCGCTACGAAGTCGATCTCACTCGAGATGGAATTCATGTGGAAGTCGCTCCTGGTTACCACAGTGCAATATATCGTTTCACATTTCCTGCATCTGATAATTCAGTACTTACCCTTAACACAGCGCGCAAAGTAGGTGGTGATATTGCACTCGAAGATGGCTACGTTGATATTGATCCAAAAACGGGAATCATCTCAGGTGGTGGTAAATACTATAAGAATTATAACCCACTGCCTTTTCATCTATATTTTGCAGCTCAATTAAGCCAGAACCCAACCGAGTCTGGTACGTGGGTGAATGATAAAATAAAATTTGGAATACTCCATAGCTCAGCTAAGAAACAGTCTTTAGGTGCGTTAGTACGCTTAACGACAAAAGCTAATGAACCAGTATACATGAAAATTGCTGTTTCATTTACCTCCGTTGATAAAGCAAAGTACTGGCTTCAAAACGAAATTCCCGCTTGGGACATGGCTGCTTTAGAAAATCAGGCTAAAGCGCAGTGGCATGAATTACTTTCTCGTATCGAACTCAATGGAGCGACTGCGGAGCAACAAAGAAAAATTTATACCGCATTCTGGCATACGATGATACAACCGCACAACCGAACAGGTGATGCAGAAGGTTTTGATCCTTCTAAACCTCTTTGGGATGATCACTACACCTTATGGGACACGTGGCAGACCCTTTTCCCTTTCACATCGATCGTAGATACTCAGACAGTAACAAGTAACATTAACGCATTCATTAATCGCTATGATCACAATGAGTCAAAGTATGTTGCTGAAGCATTTATAGATGGTCATGAATTCAAAATAGGCCAAGGCGGCAACGAAACTGATAATGTCATTGCTGATGCGTTTGCTCGCCAAGTTCCAGGCGTTGATTGGAATAAAGCATACGAAATTTTAAAACACGATGCTGAGACAGCTCGCACGGATTGGTATCGTAGTCATGGCTGGGTAGCTAGTGATGAAAAAACAGATTACAGTCACCGAATGAAATCAGGTTCAGGCACCCTCGCCTTTGCTTATAATGACTATTTAACAGCGCAAGTAGCACAAGCCTTAGGACACACGGACGATTACACGACCTATCTTAAACGCTCCCATAATTGGATTAACGTTTTTGATCCAAACGCAAGCGGTGAAGGATTTAGTAACTTTGTACGTGGCAGAACTAAAGCAGGTGTATTTTCAAAAATTAAACCAACGGAAGGTTATAACACCGATTTTTATGAGGGAACGAGCTGGGAATTTTCCTTCTCAGTCTTAGGTGATACATCGGGACTTATTCAAGCAATGGGCGGCAAGACAATGTTTATTACGCGACTTCTTTATGCGTTAAAACACAACTATATCGATTTCACCAATGAACCATCATTTAGAATTCCATGGTTATTTAATGCAGTAAATCGCCCTTATTTAACTTCTTATTGGGCAAATCAATTTCTACAAAAATATCCTGGCGACTATCTCCCAGGCGATGATGACTCGGGAGCAATGAGCTCATTATACATATTCCTAAATTCTGGAATATTTCCACTCGCTGGACAAGACGTGTACTATGTCCATGGCGGTCGTATTCCTAAAATCACCTTCCATACAGGAACTGGAAAAATCTTTACGATTATTTCTGAAAATGCATCTGAAAAAAATATCTTTGTACAGCACGCATCTTTGAATGGTAAAGCCCTTACCAAGCCTCTCATACATCACCAAGATATTATGCAAGGCGGCACCCTTACCTTTGTCATGGGACCAAATCCTTCAGACTGGTGCACAAACGGTGAGTTCAATGCTTTAGAAGCTAAGGAGCAACTAAAGCCACTAAATTCTCCTTAATACTTGATTGAAACTTGCACTCCGTAAATGACTGGAGTGCCGGGTACGGCATGTCCAACACCGGGAATAATTAAACCGTAATAGTGCTTACTCGTTAGATTATTCCCGTAGACAAATATATCATACCTTGGCGTGGTATAACCCACCTTAGCATTCAAAAGCATATATGCTTTTTGTGCATATAACGCAGTCTGCTGTTCATTGTAATAGGTTTTACCAGTGGCAGATGTATCAATGCCCCCAAACCAACCTTCTTTAGGGCGATAGGTAAGAGCGAGATTTGCATTATATGCAGGAGCATAGGGTGCACGATTCCCAGAATAGTTAACGGACGTTAAAGGATCTTTAAATTGTGTGAGTGTAATATCCGTTAGCCCAACAGCTGCGGTGAGTGTCCAAGCACTCGCAAAATGATAGCTTAATTCTAACTCAGAACCTAAGGAACGAGCTTTCGGTGCAGTTGCTACCATATAAGCCGGAACACTAAACGAGCGCTCAATTTGATAATTTTTAATCAAATAATCGTAAGCTCTTAGAGCTACAGTAACTAACCCTTGATTGAATGAACGATCAACACCTGCCTCAAACGCAGTCGTGCTTTCTGCTGCAAAAGGACTTAAACTTAATACTTCGGTAAATCCAGAATATCCGCCTGGCTTCGCACCTTCAGACACGGAGATACTAACATTTGTATCTGCATCGACCTGATGTTTTAGCGCAAGCTTAGGAAGGCTAGCACGGTAAGTACCAGAGGCACTCATTCCAAGAGCAGGATTAGGAATTAATTCTGCACGACTAAAGTCTTTTGTATTCGATTCAATTCTGATTCCTGCAGTTAGGTCCCATCCTTTTGCAAAAGTATAAACACACTGCCCAAAAACGGCTGACGTTTTTGAATCAATCGCATAGCTCGTTGTCTGGTAAGGTATGTACGTATAAATCGTACGAACGAGATATTCAGACGTTTTTGCATCCGAAAACCAGGCTCCTAATTCAGCGTGCCATTGTGAAGTAGATACAAACGAATAATGTAATTCTTCGTTCCATGTTTTTTGTTTCTGATGAATGGTTGAATCCAGAGCAGGCGGTAAAACGATATAATTGGAATACGGATCCATTCCCCAATTCGTATAACTTGTTACCGTTGTGAATTTACCCTGCTGTGTTTCAAAAATACCCTTAAGCGCTGCTCCAAAACTATTAATATCCGTAACACCTTCTACGGGGCGACTTACTGTATAAAGAGGCCCATTAATTGGAACAAGCGGTTGAGCACCACTTCTCGTACGCAACTCTAAGAGTTGAAGTGAGATTTCGGCATTTGAAACAGGTTTCCAACGTGTCAATGCGGACACACTCGACTCTTCTTGGTTATCAACGCGTTTACCCAATAGCGTGTTTGTAATGTAGCCGGCCCGTGAAACATAACCTGCACTTATTGCAGCACTCGCAGATCCATAATTTCCAGTCCAAGCATCTACTTGACTTGAGCGTTGAGAAAAATTTCCACCACTCAGTATCAAATCGCCTCCAGCCTGTGAGAGTCCTTGGTTTTGATTCATTACAATAACACCACCCTCCGCTGCTCTACCAAAAACACTTTCTTGTTGTGGACCACGGTAAACCGAAGCACTGGTAAAACCTAAAAGAGAGGTAGGCGTAGTAAAACCGCTCGCAAGGGGTATATCTCCAAAATAAACACTCACAGCAGGATCGCTAAAATAAGGTGTATTAGAGACTCCTCGGAGAGCAAATAAAGTACCGTAGGATCCAGCACCAGAACTACTAATATTCAAACCCGCAACCGAGCGGTTAAGTGCATCCCAACTCTGTCCCGCAAGTGGTGTATCTTGTCCAAAGGAAACTTGAGTTAATCCATCAGCGTCCGCCTTTAATTGCTTGGCCTCTACCACTATACTCGGCGCTTTAAGAATTGAGTCCTGAGCTACCGCGCGAGTGTGAGAGAAAATAGCTAGGGCTATTACCATCAGTGGTTTGACTGACTTACGGGAGGATGAATTCAACATAGAGGTCTATTAATAAATACCTATAAATGAAGATTAACAATTTAATCTGAGTAGCCATGAAGACGTATTCCGTCTTAGCAGAGTTACCACTAACGCAGTTAAATAGGGCTAATAATAAGCTTAAAATACCTAATACAAATGTTGCCCAAGAGGCTGAATGTACTTTAATCTTAGGCTGCTATGGGACGTCAATGGCTTCACGCAAAACGCGCAATCGTTAACCTCAAAAAAGGTCAAACGGTTGGCAAAATAGTAAAAGAAATCACGGTTGCATCAAAACTTGGTGGACCTGATCCAGCAGCAAATGCCCGTTTATTTGCAGCGCTTGAAAAAGCTCGTAAAGCGAGTGTCACGAAAGACGCCATAGAGCGCGCTATCAAAAAAGGAGCAGGCATTGGTGAAGACAAAAGTGCGCTCGAACACGTTGTCTTTGAAGGTTATGCTCCCCATAAAGTACCTGTGATTGTCGAAGTTTACACAGATAATCATCAACGCACTGCACCTGAAATTAGATTTCTATTTAAAGCAGGTGTACTTGGCCAATCAGGTAGCAACAAATTCTTATTTGATCACGTAGGTATTGTTGAAGCGCATCATGCAGACACTGGTGTGGATTTAGAATCTGTAGCAATTGAAGCAGGCGCTAATGATTTTGAAGCTATTACTCATGCTCAAAATGATGATATTCCAGAAGGACATGCCGGCGCACGCTTCATCACAGAGCGAACAGCCGTTCACTCTGTTTCCGTGTGGTTAAAACAACATGGATGGAATGTTGTAACCAGTGAACTTGGCTATATCGCTAAGACCTACCCTGAGCTAGATGATGCAGCACGTGCACAAGTCGGTGAATTCCTCCAGGCTATTGAGGATAACGACGACGTACAACGTGTCTGGGCAGCAGTTAAGTAGTTTTTGTTTAGCTAAAGAAATTAAACCTTTAGCTAAATGAGTTAACAGTTGAACACCCCTAATCTTGCAGCGCAACCTACTGCGTCAACGCTTCTAGATATTCAACTTTAGTTTAGCTTTAAATCGTAAGTTTTGCCCCGAAATCACTCTATTTCTTCGTGAACCAATCCTCATCCCAACCCTGGTGGCGTGAATTAAATAGAACGCACTGGCTTGTGTTTAGCGCCGCATGCGCTGCATGGCTGTTTGATTGCTTAGATCAACAACTCTTTAATTTAGCACGCGACGCAGCCATGGACGATCTGGTCAGTGATAAGTCACGCGTAGCTGAATTAGGTTCGTACACTACTTCTATCTTTCTTTTAGGATGGGCGGCCGGTGGTTTAACTTTAGGCGCCTTAGGAGATCGTTTTGGAAGAGCCAGAATTCTAACACTATCTGTACTCGTTTATTCCCTATGTACAGCACTCAATGCATTCGCTGCTACCTATACCCAGTTTTGTGTTTACCGATTTATTACAGGTGTAGGTATAGGTGGTGTTTTTGGTCTCTCTGTAGCACTGATTGCAGACTCACTCCCTGAACGCGGAAGAGCTCCCGCTCTTGTTTTACTGCAGTCATTATCAGCTGCAGGAAATATTTCCGCAGCACTCCTAGGAATGTATGTAGGAAACGCTAAGACTCAGATATTTGGCCTTCATTCCTGGCAAACAATGTTTGTCCTAGGTACAATTCCCGCATTTCTAAGCGTCTTTATTTTATATCAAGTTAAAGAACCACTTAAGTGGGTAGAGGCTAAAAGAGCAGGTGCTAAATTAGGAATTAAATTTGGATCTTATTTTTCACTACTAGGAAATAAAAAATGGCGCGCACATGCCCTACTAGGTTTGGCTATTTGCAGTGTTGGTATCATAGGGCTATGGGGCATTGGAAACTTTCACCCTCGTATTGTACGCTCTGTAGTCGAAAACCATTTAGCAGCTCAACATTTAGCTCCTGAAAAATTAGCTGGTGCTAAAGCTTACTGGAGCTCACTAGCACTGCTCCTTCAAAACATAGGAGCATTTTTTGGTATTACTTTCCTTGCTCGAATAGCACAAACCAAAGGAAGAAAGCCTGCTTTCATTCTAGGTTTAATATTATCATTTTTGGCCACGATTATGGTTTTTAAGGGCTTAAGAGAATTTAATGAAATTTTTTGGATGATTCCACTTATGGGCTTTTGCCAAAATTCCGTTATGGGAATCTATTCTATCTATCTTCCTGAGCTATTCCCTACCAGCTTACGAAGCACGGGAACTAGTTTTGCCTATAATTTTGGTCGGATTGCGGCAGCTACTGCCCCATTCACGATTGGCGTGATAACCCGCAGTCTCGGAGGCAATATTGAAGGTTTTAGAACTGCAGGCAGCTGGGTAAGCCTCATTCTCTTACTTGGGTTAATTGTAGTACCCTTCTTACCAGAAACCAAAGACCAGCCTTTACCTGAAGAAAGTTAATTATGCGTTTTTTTATTTTCCTACTCATCGTCGCAATCACTGCACCACTGCGAGCACAGTTAGGTGACGCCATAGATAAACCAGGTGTTGTTCAAGCGTCTCTAGTTCCTAAGGAACTCATTCCTCCTGCACCTGCCTTATCTCCCAAAGAAGCACTCAAAACATTCAAAGTTGCAGCCGGCTATCATCTAGAACTGGTCGCAAGTGAACCTCTTATTGAAGATCCTGTTGCTATTCAATTTGGTTCTGACGGTCGCTGCTGGGTTGTAGAATTTCGTGGTTACATGCTTGATTTCGAAGCAACCGGAGAAGATTTACCAACTGGTCGCATTGTTGTCCTATCAGACCGTGATTCAAATGGTCAGTATCACAAGAGCACAATTTTCGTAGATAATATCGTTTTACCTCGTGCATTACATCTTGTTGCAGATGGGATCTTAGTAGGAGCTCCTCCCTACCTTAAATTCTGGAGAGACTCCAAAGGTACAGGTAAAGCTGATACAAGTATCACGATCGCTGACGACTACGGTATTCAAGTAGATCCAAAACGTCCTGAGCTTTCAAATCCTGAACGCGCTCCAAACAGTTTACTATGGGGGTTAGATAACTGGATTTATAGCTGCGCATACACAAAACGTTTTAAATACGCACAAGGTCAGTGGATAACAGATCAAACAACGTTTCGAGGTCAATGGGGATTAAGCCAAGATAACTTTGGACATCTCTTCCATAATTCAAACAGTGATCAACTCAGAGCAGATGTTATTCCATCACTATACTTAGGCAGAAATCCAAACTATGCCCGAGCACAAGGAACGAATGTGCTTGTTGCTGAAAATCAACTCACATGGCCAGTACGAGTAACACCAGGAACCAACCGCGCTTATAAACCTGAAACGATGCGTGATGGAAAACTTAAAGAATTTACAGCTGCGTGTGCTCCTTGGATTTACCGAGCAAATGATTTACCAGCAGAATTTTACGGTAATGCATTTGTATGCGAACCTTCTGCTAATCTAATTAAACGCAATATCGTATCCTACCCTCATGGATCGATTGCATCTAAAGAAGCCTATCACCAAATGGAATTTATTGCTTCGGTAGATGAAAGATTTAGACCTGTTAACTTAACAACAGGTCCTGATGGAGGCTTATACATTGTTGATTTTTATCGTGGACTTATTGAAGACCAAATTTCACTCACGAGCTATTTACGTCATCAAGCAGAAGACCGTGATTTACTCAAAAATCCTCATTTAGGACGTATTTACCGTGTAGTACCTGATAATCAAAAACCTCAACCATTCCCACGTTTAGACCTAGAAACACCTAGTCAATTAGTAGCTGATCTGGCCGATACGAATTCTTGGAAGAGTGAAACCGCTCAACGTCTTCTAGTTGAAAAAGGTGATCTATCGGTTGTTCCAGTGCTTAAACATGAAGCACTTTACAACTCCACTGCTTCTGGAAGACTCCATGCGCTCTGTGTACTGGAGGGTTTAAATAGTGCTGATATCAAAATACTCAGTACCTGTCTTCATGACCCTGAGGCCTATGTAAGAACAGCGGCCATTCGAATCAGTGAACCTTTTTTACGTGGACCTCAAAAGTCTGAAATACTGCCTCGTCTTTTAGAATTATCAAAAGACTCATCTGATGAAGTGCAGCAGCAATTAGTATTAAGTCTTGGTGAAGCAAAAGATATAGCTACCGACTTAGCCTGTGTTAAAATAGTACAAGAGAATCCAAAAAATGTTTATCTCTTAGATGCACTCTTTTCAGGAATATATGAACGCGAACTTCCTCTCTTAAAAGCAGTTTTAGCAGATGCATCGCTAAAGGATCATTCACCTGAAAATCAAAAAATAGTGTCTGGCCTAGCAAAAGGCATTACGAACTCACGTAGCAAAAATGCAGTGACTGAACTAATCTCTTTAGCTACATCCTCCGCTGAATTCTACACGCAATCACTTATCGAAGGAATTGCAGCCTCAACAGAAGTAAGCCCAGTTAAACAGCTAAGCCTCTCAAAAGAATCACCTGAGTTAATTGCTTTAACTGAGCATGCAACTCCACAAGCAAAGCGCGTACTTGTTCGAATTAATAAATCCATTGTTTGGCCTGGTAAAGTAGGCGCTACCTTAGCCGCTCCACCTGCAGCTCTGACTGCAGAAGAACAAATTCGTTTCGAAACTGGCCGCACATTATTTACAAACGTATGTAGTGCGTGCCATCAAGTGCATGGTCGAGGTTTAGAAGGCCTTGCTCCAGCACTAGCAGATTCCGAGTGGATTAATGGTACTGCAGCTCGTCCAGTTAGAGTTGTAATTAACGGAGCTCATGGACCCATACGCGTAGCAGGCCGTTCGTACAACTTAGATATGCCACCACTTGGTGTGCTCTCTGATGATCAAATCGCTTGTATACTCACCTATGTAAGACGAGCTTGGGGAAACACTGGATCTCCTGTAACACAGGCTTATGTAGCACACGTACGTATAGAGTTAGGAGATCGTAAAGAACCTTGGACTCAGCCTGAATTACTTAAAATAAAGTAATTTTTACAGCGAAGCAGGAACAGCTACTATATCTAGTCCAAACGCGATTCCTGCTCGTTCAAAGGCTTGGACTCCAATGGCCGAAGCTGCAGGGGCACGCGCGGGATCGAAATAAACACCGCGAATATCGCCAAGTCCGGTGCGTAATTTGGAATCCCCCATGTAGTATGTAGCCTTTACAAGGTTCCTATAACTAGAGCCTGATTTAAACAGAATCGTACCTAGTCTTTCAAATACACGTGAGAGTTGCTCAGAAGATGAAACAGCAGAATCAGACTCAATCTCACCTATAAAAATAAGGGGTGTATCAGCTTTAACACGAACGAAACTGCTATACCGCGGCGATTTATGCAGCCAAGGGAAATAGCCATACGTCACTGAATCTACTTCTTGAGTTGGCTTTGAAGCTGCAGCTACCATTTCAATCTCAGCATTATAATCACCTATCCATGGTATCATTACTATAGGAGGCGGAACGCCCTCAAAAAAAGATGATATCTCTAGATTCATATCAGCTTTATCTAAACCGGGTTTGATAAACGCTTTAATTTGAACGCAATCTTTAGAAGATAATCCAAGGTGTTTTAAACTGTTCATTAGTCCGGTCATTGTTGCATGGACGGATGTTATTGGATCAGTAGCTTTTTCAGCTTGTCCCGATATAAATACTTTTGAGCCTTTAGGTAAGATAGATACATTATCATCTACTCTAACAACTTCAGAAACATTTTTTTCTGAAACGGAAACAGCTTCACACATAACACGTGCTTTAGAACCTGAATTATCGGTTAAGATATAACTTACCGCTGGTAATGAATGCGATAAGCGATTCTTCATTTCAGTCTGAAATGCACTCAATTTAAAATCTTTAGTATAGTAACAATTAAGTCTAACAATCTGAGCTAAACCACTTCCCGCTTTGGCAAGTTCATCGTTCAATGTATTAAATAGTGATGTACATTGATTTTCATCTGATCCTGTTAAATCACGAGGTGTAATTTGTCCTGTATATACTAATGCGGTATCTACTACAGAAACTGCATCTGAACTCGATTTATCCTCTAGGATATAGCGGTGCAGCAGCTCCTTATTTTCTGGAGTCTTAGCTGAACAAATAATTGAGCTTACAATTAATACTCCAGAAAATATCAGTTTTTTCATTTTGCTTCAGGATCTAGTTTAGCTAGTTCTGCATCAGTCCATGCATTAACACGACTTACAAAAATACGGCGTACACGTGCGACATCAGCAGGACTTACAGCAGATGCCATATTACCAAACGAACGTCTTACGTAAGTTAGAACTCCAGCCAGTTGTTCATCTGACATACTTCCAAGGGGAGGCATAGCCGCAGGGAAACCAGGCGTACCTTCTTTTCCTTTTAAGACAATGCGTATGGCAGAATCAGGAGAAACAGCATCAGCCCATCGACCTTCTTTAAGTGCAGGAGCTACATTTGCTTTTCCTAAACCATCGGGTTGATGGCATGCAGCACATAGTCCAAAGGTTGCGCTTCCTTGATCAAACAAAACTTTTTGTTCAGCGGTTAAAGGTGGCACAGAGGCTCTTGCGGCACGCTTAGCTAAACGTGCATGAATTGCATTAGCCATAGCTTTTGCTTTTGCTTTCACAATTACATCTGGTGATACCGTTGCTATTTGATTAAGGGTATCTTCACCGAGTGATAAGCCAGAAACCTTCGTAGCACCTGTAAATAAAGCAAAACGCGCAGGTTGTGGTAGCGTTGAATCTGCTAATGCTTTTGTAAGAGCCTGTGTAGCGTCTTTACCTGCCACCACTAAGTGAAGTGCAAGATCTTCTAATAGAGGGGTTGTACCAAATAGATTACCATGGTTGTCGTGTATATTCTTTAGAAGACGTGTAAGCACTTCTGTTTCATGTCCTTTTAGTCCAATAAGAATACCGTCTCGTAATGACGGATGCTCATTAGCACGGTTTAGTATCGCCCATAGTAGATCAAGGCTTTGTTTATCAGATACACCGGATAAACTTAAAGCTAACTGATTTAATACGGCAGGCTCTTCTGTCGCTACTCGCTCACTTAAAGTCTTGATCAAACCACTTCCATCCGAAGAACGTAATAATGATTCTCCAGCTTGAATGGAAGCAATACGAACATGAGAATCTGAATCATGAATACCTAGATCGACATCTTGTACAGAAATTGCACCGAGTCCTTCTAAACACCATAACGCTGATACACGATCACGAGGCAATTGAGCGTGCTGCAAACGTTCTCGAAGCAATGGAATAAATGCTGCGTTATGAGACTCAACGATAACTCGCTGAGCTGTATCACGCGTCCAACCGTTCGCATCTTCAAGAAGACGTACGAGCTCTACAGGTTTAGCATGAACAAAATCAGGAGTCTTATTTAACGCACCCTTATCGTATACGATACGATAAATACGACCCATTCCCCAGAGTGGACTATTAAGTTTACGGTCGATGATTTGGTTTCTTAGGTAAGTTGTTGCGAATTGATAGCCTTCAAGCATACCACGGTAGTAATCAACAACATAGAGAGCTCCGTCTGGACCATTAGCAGTAAACACTGGTCTAAAGCGTTCGTCCGTTGATGTTAAAAAGTCGATGCCGTCATAAGCATTAATGGCACTTAATCGACCCTCAGCTTCTAAAACGATAGTACGCTTTACTAAATTACCAGCGGGCTCTGGAACGAACGCATTGCCATTGAAACTAGCAGGAAAATTATTTCCTCTGTAGATAACAGGAGCTGAAGCTGCTGTAAAAGTAGCGAGTGTGCCGTCAGTTCTTAATTGTGCTTTTTGATATCCACGGTTTACACCCGGTGTTGGTCGTGATGGCCAGGTTGATTGATCCGTAGCTATTTGAAAATTCGTTCCATACAGTGGAATATGACGATCTTGCATCGCAGCATAATGTGAAGGTACGAAATCTCCTCTGAGTTGATCGCTATTAGAATCATAATACAACCGTCCGAAATCATCCTGCGAAATACCCCACTGACCTAACGCCGGCATAGGCTCACTTTCCCACATGCCATCAATTTCTCTCCAACGTAACTTGTAGCTCGCGTTGTAAAGCCAGTTATCACGTCCCCACAAAAGTCCATTAGCACTCGCCTCAATATTTTCAGGCGTACCATAGTCTTTAGCGATAAGCACTTTCTTGTGCATAACACCATCGCCTACGGTATCCTTAGTAATCCATAAATTTGGTGGATCGCCGATGACAACTTGATCACGTACGAAAGCAATAGCACGTGGTACATTCATATGATCCCAATAAACGGTGCGTTTATCGTAAACACCGTCATGATGTGTAGATTCCAAGTAAACAACTCTACCTTCTGGACGATCAGGAAGCGGTTTACCTTTTTCTAAGTAAATTGGTAATTCCTTAATAATTTCAGCGTTATAAGCTCCTAATTCCGCAACCCAGAGTCTTCCGCTTGCATCAAATGCCATCATTACTGGATCATGAACCATAGGTTCTGCCGCAACGACTTCGATGTGAAATCCAGCCGGTAGTATAAAAGTTTTAAGCGCTTCTTCAGGGGACAAGGCAGCATGCGTAGGTAATAAAATATTCGGATTTGGTGGCCTTTGTTCCTCATCATTAGGATGGTCCCCAAACTGGGCATAGGCAGAAATACTACCTTTGAGTACAAAAATAAGCGCAATTATAATAACGCGCCATACGTTCCATTTAGTGGTCTGCATGAATAAGAACTAACCTACTTTTAAACCCAGTTTTTTCAACTTAAACATTTAAAAATAAGCCGTTTTTTCAGAGTGAAACTGGTTGCCTTACCCCCCTAGTTTAAGGCACCAATATAAGTACGTGAAAGGCTTATTTGATATTCAAGTAAATGGGTATGCTGGAGTCGATTTTCAGCGTCCAATCAGCTTAGACCAGCTCCTCCACGCTTGTGTTAAATTAAACGAACACGGCGTTAGCCACATTCTTGCTACGTTTATCACAGACAAGCCGGGGGCATTCGAATCGAAACTGAGAACGTTTGAGACGTACCGCAAAAATAACCCAATTATTAGTAAAACTATTATAGGCTATCACTTAGAAGGACCTTACTTAAGTTCAGAACAAGGATACTGCGGAGCACATCCTGCTGAATTAATGAAAGATCCATCTATTCATGAATTCAATGACTGGCAGTCGGCTGCAAATGGATTGATCCGTTTAGTCACGTTAGCCCCAGAACGTAATGGATCAGCAGAATTCATTTCTGAAATCACACATCAAGGTGTTCGCGTTTCACTAGGACATACGAATGCCACAGATGAACATATAGATCTTTCAATCAAAGCCGGAGCTAGCCTATGTACCCATTTAGGAAATGGATGCCCTGCACAACTACATCGCCACGATAATATTATACAACGGCTACTAGCACGGGATGAATTAATCGCATGTTTCATACCTGATGGAATTCATTTACCAGCTTCAGTGTTGAAGAATTTTTATAAAGCAAAACCTCTTTCGAAAGTAATCATCACAACAGACGCTATGGCTGCAGCCGGAGCACCTCCAGGAAGATATAGCTTAGCCCATTTAGAAATGGAAGTTGGTACGGACCAAGTTGTAAGAATGCCTGGATCCAAAAACTTCGCCGGTAGTGCTCTTACGCTCACACAGGGTATAAAAAATAGTACCCAGTGGTTAAACTTATCACCTACCCAAGCTACTGAACTTGCTTCAAAAATTCCTGCTTTAGCTCTCGGTTACACCTTTGATTCATGAAACTACCCCGACTTCTCGTTACCTGTATCACTCTGAGTTTAATTTCAGCAATATGTCGTGCAGCTGATACAGATTTAAAAATAGGTCTTATCGGACTAGATACATCTCACGCTATTGAATTTGCGAAACTGCTAAACGATCCAAAAGATAAAGAACACCGTGAAGGAGCACGCATTGTTTGTGCGTACGCTGGAGGCAGCCCCGATGTTGTATTAAGTGCTACGAGAGTGAAAGGGTTCACTGAGCAGATCAAAAATAAATACGGCGTTAAAATATACGATACGATTGAAGAAGTCGTTAACGCGTGTGACGCTATCATGATCTTGAGTGTCGATGGACGCACTCACCTAAATCAGGCTAAAAAAGTTTTCGGATCAGGAAAACCTGTCTTTATCGATAAACCACTCGGTGGAAATTTAGCCCAAGTGCTTGAGATAACTAAGTTAGCTGAAGCTACGCATACACCTCTATTTAGTGCCTCTTCTCTAAGGTACACACCAGGCCTAGAGCGTCTCAAAGCTAAGAAATTTGGCCATATGCTAGGAGCCATATCCTATGGGCCTGCGCATCTTGAACCTCACCACACAGATATGTACTTTTATGCTATTCATGCAACCGAAGCTCTATTCACAGTGATGGGTCCAGGATGTATTTCTGTCAGTAGAACCCATACCGAAAATACAGATATAGCTACTGGCGTTTGGAAAGACGGTAGAACAGGTGTCGTGTATGGCTTTAGAGAAGGAAAAACACTTTACCGAGTAACCGTATTCGGTACTGCAGGCGTTTTCCAACAAGAGGACGGAAGAGATTACTCTATATTGATGGATAAGATCCTAACGTTTTTCAAAACACGTGTATCTCCAGTTCCTATTTCGGAAACAATCGAAATTATGACTTTTATGGAAGCCGCAGATACCAGTAAGAAACTCGAAGGAAAATCCGTGTTACTTTCTGATGTGCTAGCTGCTAACGCACCTAAATCTTAAACACCTAGATTTAATCGTATTTCCTGCATCATAGCAGAAAACATTTTGCCGTATTTAATATAAGATTCACGTCTTACCTCCGCGGATGCCTGAGGGGCACCTGCATGAATTATACTCGCTACATGGGGTTCGATTGTAATCGAACCACGATATCCTGATTTAATTAAATCCGTTAAGATACGTTTTACTTCAGCATCACCCTCACCTGGCATTGTAAACAAGGAACTCTTACCACCCTCTGGGTTCTTCTTACAGTCCTTTACATGCACATGCTTAATGAAAGGTTTTACTTCCGAGTAAAATTCCCATGCATCTAATCCGTAAGCCACAGTATTACCGATATCGAATAATACACCAACAGAGGAATGATTAATTCTCTCATGAAATTCCTTGGCGTGCTTTGGACTTAATCCCCCCCACCCCTCACAGTTTTCATGAAGTAAAGTAATACCGCCATCCGCTGCAACTTGCGCTAAACTTTTATATCTTCTAACAGCTTCATCACGCCAAGTATCTAACGCTACGTCATTTCTTACCCAACTCATCGTGCGAATCCAGGAAGTACCTACTCGCTGCATGCGTGGAACTGCTAATTGTAGTTCAGTTTGATCTATACTAAAGTCACCCGTTATAGGACGACTCCAATTTCCTATACTAGATGCAAAAGCTGTCACACGCATTTTCGCATCGTCCAATGATGATGCGACAGTTTCAAATTCTGCGTCCGAAATCTGCCACGATGTTTGCTTACCGCCAACGAGTCGTAGTTCAATTGATGACCAACCGATAGCTTGGTTAGCACTTATTTGTCCTGCTAAATCATCCGATGCCTCATCGGCAAGACCAGACAAGGTAAGTGGAGCAAGTGATGGACGTTTCATGTCTTTAACAATCGGAATGATAAGAATTTCAGCAAGTCGCTTTAAGCAATATCTTTAAAGTTGAACATCTTCTTTGCATTTAAGTACTGAACTTTACGCAAAACAGCTTCTGATATTCCAAGAGTTCTCCACATTGCAAATTTTTCTACACTTGAACATGTAGGGCCTACGCCAGTTCTACAAGAGCAGTCGGAACCGAAAAGTAATTTATCCTTATGTCTCTCAACAAACGACTTTCCGAAATCAGGTTGTCTTAAAAGAGCATTAGTTCCTGATCCTGCGGAAACATCTCCATAAAAATTAGGGTAATCCGTTAGCCAACGATCGGTTAAACCACCCGGTGTGATTTTAGTCTTAGGATATAAACCATCCTTAGCTGTATAATTCTTATCAACGTGGCACCAGAATGTCATTGCATGCCCAATAAATTTAACCGTTGGAAATTTTTCTAAAACTGTATGAAACCTCTCAAAACCTACGTTATACATACCTTCTTGGAAATGCATCAACATTGGAACACCACGGTCACGTGCTAATTCAGCAACTTTAATAATATATTCAGAGTCACACGGAACTTTATCTTTTAATTCACCAATACCGATAGCACCTTTATCCAAGTACCGTTCAATTTCTTTTACAGCACCTTCTGCATTAACATCGTCGTTTGAAAAATATTCATAAGCTCCACCGGGATTTTTCTGAATAAATTCATACGTGTGTCCAACCGGCATGACACCTGCAGCCAATTTGTTTGATCTTCCAGCAGGAAGTAAAATTGTTTTAGTGATTTTATTATTACGCTGATGAAGCATAAGTTGCTCATCTGTACGTCCAGAAAATGGAGTATGCTGATGGATATCAATAATTGGCATCGCAGCTCCTTGCGTGTCTGCATGCAACATGCACTGAGTGCCTAGTAAACCAAGCGCTGAGGTCACAAGAAAATCACGGCGTGAAATGTTATTATTCATTTTAAGTAATTTTAAATTTTAACACAAAAAAAGGCAATCGATCATAAAGATACGATTGCCTTTAAATGATTTAAGTTTCTACAAACCTTAGAAACTGAGTGTGTTTGACCAAACCCACTGACGTGGAACACCGTTGAGTGTACCGATAAGTGGTCCAGCCCAACCTGTTGTTGGATTTGGCAGAATTAATGTACCATAATGGTTAAACATGTTATTAATGTTCAACTGACTAGACATTGGTAGCTTATATAATTTCCAGGTATATCCTGTAATTAAATTAAAGATAGCCATGTTAGGTAGCATGAATACTGAACGTCCAGCTGTTGGATTTGCAGTTACTCCGTTTGGATAATAGTAGAAACCTCTGTTACTAGAAGTTAGTGATAGAGTACCACCGATTCTGAAGCCTTTGAACATTCCTGCGTCTTCAGTATACACTGCTGTAGTTACAGCACTGAAGCGTGGATAACCTACAGTCTTATCACCAGCGACAGATACAGGAATTACTCCTGGAGGTGGGATTGTTGCGTTAGGAGCAATTTGCAATTGCGAAATCGGTAATCCGCTTTGACCAGTTAAGATTGGACCGTGCACTGGATCGATCTGTTGAAGAACGTAGCGAACATTCGTTCCAGAAATAACCGATGTAATCACAGCTGGATTAGCATAATAAGGACTCGATGATGTATTCATCATCGCAATCGTTAAAGGTATAGCTCCAGCTGTTGTTGATGATACAACAGGAGTCTTGGAGTTATACGTTGGTAATACATAAACAGGTGTACCATCTGCATAAGTAACGTTACCTGCTGCATTTTGATAGAATTGGTCATTATATAACTGACCGTATGAAATACTGTTTCCGATTCTTCCATCCGTTTCAGAAGCAGAGAAACGTATACGCCAGTTCTTCGTTGGAGCAGCAGTTAATAACATCTGAACACCTGAACTCTTACGATCAACATTGATGTAAACGCTAGCATTACGATAGCCACCGTTTAGACCAGCTGTTGGATTAATATCTAATTCAAGTGTACTTGTGATTGCATACTGTTCGTTATGCGACTGAGTAGCAAAATAGGAAATAGAACCCGAATAGCGTCCGTCAGGAGTTGCTATTTTAAGACCCACTTCTTCGCCAAGACCTTTTGCCGTCGAAGGTGCATTACCGTATGGATCGTTTAACTGAGCTGCTGGTGGGTTATATGAATCCGATGCGTTTGCATATAAGTAAAGCGAGTGATTAACCGCATAATTTGCACCAACGCTAAAGCTAGCAGGTTTCTGCTTATAAATTAAGGTCGCTTGATTATCGGTAGTACCCTTAGGAGCTACAGCAACACCTTGATTCATTTGTTCACGATAGAAGTGCTGAAAACGAACACCGCTTAATATTTCTAACTTATCATTAAAGAACGATAGAGTATTTGCTGCGAACAAACCGGATGTAATTGTGTGACGTACTAAATAACCACGGCCACCGAGTGCTAATCCAAGTGGATTATTCAATGACTGTAAGTTAGGATTCGAAATATTACCTAATTGGCGTACGTAGGTGTTACCTGCGTAATTGATAACATTAGAGAATGGAGCCCAGAGTGGATATTTGATAGGACCATTTTGTACCGTCCATACTTCACGAACAGGCGTTCCTAAATACGTACGACCGAAATCGATATTTGTAGCAGCGATTGCTTGGTTAACAATAATGTTACCATTAGAATCTACCTGATAGTAGTAATAACCATTTGAACCTTCGTCCTTACGTGTAAAGTCAGTACCAGCAACCGTTTCACTGTTTACTCTGCCGCCGAAGAACTGATTTTTTGCAACAAGAGCAATACGTCCATTCTTGTAGCGAGTAGGACTATAAGTACTACCACCAGCAAGGGATGTATTGAATGCCATGTTCCACATACCGAGACCAACATTTTGTGGATTAATTGCACCCGTATAGTTTGGAGCAAGTAAGGTAACACCAGATGTAGCATTTAAATCAGTTAGTTGCTGACGTAAACCAACTCCAATTTCTGAGGATAACCATGAATTGATCTGTGTGTTAATTTCTAATGAACCAATATCATTGATTGTTTTTTCAAACTTTGTGCTACCTTCATATGAATTTAGAGTAGCCCAATTAATATATCCGTTACCAATCGTACCACCACCACTTGGAGCTCCATTAGCAGCAACATCCATTTGGTTACTAGCTAGTAGATAATTAATGTATTGTCCGTTACGAGCATCGTTAGAAGTGCTGAGTGCTTGATAGATCATCGCAGCACCAGAAACCATACGACTAAAGTCGCTGTGTTCTAAAGTAAGACGAACGGTTGTTTTTCCGTAACGGTAAGCGAATTGGCCATATCCTGCATTAAGTGTACCACCAACATTTAAGCGGTAGCTACCAACATATTCGTCATCAAAAGCAAAGCGGTATGCAAAACGATGACCGCCGCCACCGAAGTCTAACTGAGTAGCATAATTACCCCAGTTATCCATACGTGTTAAAAATGAACCTGTCGTTTTAGCATCAAAACGAGCGCGCTTTGAAATTGTATTTACGACACCACCTGCACCACCGTTACCGTAGAGTAATGATTGTGGTCCGTTAATAACTTCAACACGGTCAACGTCGAACGTAGTACTCATACCAGTACCAACGCCGCCACCAGGCATAAATGTATCACGTGAAATTACTGGAACTGTTAAACCGTGGAGTTGCATACTAGCGCCACCGTTTCTGTCATAGGGCTGCATATTTCCTACAGATGTATTGCCTGAAGTATCCATACCAGCGCCACCGATATTGCCGGTAATTAAATCTTCAATTGTACGAGCACCCACGTCATCGATGAATGTCTTGGTGAAAATATCAGCAGAAAGTGGTAAGCGTGATAAATCCGTATTGAACATCGTAATCGAGTTCGAATTTACGGCACCATAGCTTCCATCAGCATCTTCTTTAACTTCGAAAATGTTCATCGACACAGCTTGATCTTTAGCTGTGTTAGCTAGCGTAGCGTCTGCAGCCTGTGCAAAAGCCTGTGATGGTTGAATTAAACAAACAGCTGCAGCTAATGCTGCAGTGGATATTAACGTAGTAACAAGACTACAAGACCTAGAATCGGTATGCTTCATAAGTAAGTTCTATTAGGTATTCATTAAAGCTCTAACAATACTAGGAAATTTCACTGGAAGCTCGTTTTCGATCATTATTTATGTTAACGGTTAACTTTCTTTCTTTTCGTCACTTATTTAACGGTTTTACTAACATTTGACCCACTAACCATGAAAACCCTTTCAGGCAGTAGCCTTACCGTTGGATTATTTGCTACCCGCAAGCAGATGGGAGAAGCAGCCGCAGATAATGTCATAGCGGAAATGCAGGCTGCGCTTAGCAAAAAACCTAAAATTCGTGTCATTTTTAGCTGCGCTCCGTCTCAAGATGAATTTCTAGCCGCGTTAGTAGCTAAAACTAAGTCCAATAATGACTTATGGAGCAGAATTGATGTATTCCATATGGATGATTATGTAGGTTTTAAGGCAACCGACCCTCAAAGCTTTAGGTCATATCTACACACTCATTTACTCAATTTCGTTAAGCCCGCATCCTTCAGTCCAATTCAAGGTGAGGCAAAAGACCCCTACGCTGAAGCTGAGAGATACGGAAAACGCTTAAACGAAGCTCCGATCGATTTAATTGCCTTAGGCATTGGAGAAAACGGACATATCGCATTTAACGATCCTCCCGTTGCTAACTTTAATGATCCAGTTTCTGCTAAGATCGTAGAAATCGATGAAATGTGCAGACAGCAGCAAGTAAACGATGGATGTTTTCCAAATCTTGCCGCAGTTCCAAAACTCGCCATCTCAATCACACTTCCCGTATTTAAGCATGCACTTAGCTTAAGCTGTGTAGTACCAGGAATCAGAAAAGCGGAAGCGATTAAAAACACGCTCACAGCACCTATTGGCACCCAGTGCCCTGCAACGCTGCTAAGAAATCATCCACGAACAAAGTTGTTCATCGATACAGACTCCGCTTCGTTAATTCCCGCAGGAACACTTAGCTAAGTATTCGCTAAAATGATACCGTTTCTTTCAAGGATACTTTTTGCTTTTAAGATTAACGGTTAACTAAATGAACCTACGCGATTTAGCACAACTTGCCAACCTGTCGACTGCGGCGGTTTCACTTGCGCTAAATGATAGTCCCAAAATTTCTGAAGCTACAAAAGAACGTGTAAAAAAATTAGCTAAAGAAAACGGATATAAGGCAGATGCTCGTGTTGTTGAATTAATGAAGCATCTGAGAACACCGCGTGATTTAAGAAAATCCGCCTGCTTTGCTGTCATTTCTTTTTACGATACCATTAAACCATGGAGTAAGTCGCTGCACTTAACGCGTGTTTATGAAGGCATGCAAACCAGAGCAGACCAACTCGGCTACCGCTTAGAGGCACTGTGGATTAAGGAACCCGGAATGACCTACAAGCGCTTTCGTAGTATTCTCGAAGCAAGAAGCATTGAAGGCCTACTCTGCTTTGGAAGCCCAGATTTAAACCAAGAATTTCCAAGCGAACTCGATTGCTGTGCAACGGTAACTCAAGGCTTAAGTATTCGTACGCCATTACATCGCATTATTAATCACGCCTACCACGATACCATACAAGCACTAACCCAGCTTCATGAACGAGGCTATAGACGTCCTGGTATTGTACTTGGTCAATATGAAGACTTGCGTAGTGCTCACACCCATTCAGCAGCATATCTTGGTTGGTGCGAACTTAACATTGGACGCGGGGGTGATCTGCCCATCCTTCGCATGAATGAGTTAGAGCCTGAGCAACTCACGCGGTGGTACAAACGTCATAAACCAGACGCTATGATTATTGTACATACGCCATCGGTACTAAGTGCTTTAAAACAAACCCTTCAAACGATTGGAGTAAATATTCCTCAAGACCTAGGAGTCGTTGTTATAAGTCCAGTCGTTGAAGGAAGCGGCTTCTCTGGAATCCAAGAAAATCAGGCACTCATGGGAGAAAGAACGGTCGAGCTACTTGTGGCTCGTATTGCTAATCAAGATTTCGGCATTCCAAAAACCCCACGCGTAGAAATGGTCGAAGGCCACTGGGTCGAAGGCCAAACAATTAGAGCAAACTAACAAATTTTTATGTTAAAAATAATCACCCGAGCACTTACGCTTATCCTAACTTTTACAGCCTTTTTAACATGTCATGCTACTACTGATACGTGGCAAGCTGGATTAGCTAAAGAAAAAATTACGCCCGATACACCCCTATGGATGACAGGTTACGCAGTTCGCACACACCCCTCAGAAGGAACCGGCATTGATCTATGGGTTAAAGCCCTCGCACTCTCTGACCCTCAGGGAAATAAAAGTGTCATCCTTACACTAGATTTATGCGGTATAACCCGTGAGATTACAGACCACGTTGCACAAGCAATGAAAGACAAGTACCACTTAGAACGAAGTGCAGTCATGGTTAATGTTTCGCATACCCACTGCTCACCTTGGATTGAGGGCAACTTAATTGGTTTAAGACTTTTCCCAGAATCAGGCTACACGTTGGCTCACACATACCGATTAAGCCTAGAAGAAAAGATGATTAAAGCGGCAAGTACGGCTCTTAACTCACTAAAGCCATGCAGCATTTCATGGTCAGAGGATAGTGCTTACTTCGCTATGAATAGACGTGAAAATTCAGAAAGTTCAGCCGCACTAAGGCGCGCCGCAGGAACGTTTAGAGGTCCTGTTGATCAGCGTGTTCCTGTATTAATTATTCGCGATGCAACAACCCAAACTATTAACGGCATTTTAGTTTCCTACGCCTGTCACAACACTACCCTTTCTTATTATAAATGGGACGGCGACTATGCGGGCTATGCACAACTCGAAATCGAAAAACGCCATCCAGGTAGTATCGCTTTATTTGCGATTGGTTGCGGAGGTGACATAAATCCAAATCCTCGCGGCACAGTTGAAATGGCACAGGCTCACGGCAAGGCGCTCGCTGACGCAACAGACCGAGCAATCAATAAACCTAACCATACTATTCAGGGAACATTCGCATCATCGTTTGAAGATATCACGCTACATTTCAAACGCCTCCCAACGGAAAACGAAATCGCGACTGAAATGGTTAAGAATCAGCCAGCAAAAGAAATGCACCAAGCATGGGCCACCGTTGTAAAAAAGGCTGTGCAAGAAAAGGGAGAGTCCCTCCTTACCTACAACTACCCAATCCAGACCTGGAAACTAGGAGATCTTATGTGGGCCGGATTAAGTGGCGAAGTCGTTGTAGAATACGGCCTTCATCTAAGAAATACGACTCCAGGAAATTTATGGGTGTTTAGCTACTGCAATGATGTCATGGCGTACATTCCAAATGAACGCATTTTAAAAGAAGGCCTTTACGAAGGTGAGACATCCATGGTGCCTTACGGACGACCAAGCGCTTGGGAGAGTGGCATCGAAGATAAAATTATGACTGAAACCCGCACATTACTCGTGCGTACAGCATCAAAATAATTTTAGCTCACCTGCAGTAAGCTTTTCTCCTGTGCCCCTTAATCGCCGCAATTTCCTTAAATTAACTAGCACTTACCTCTTAGGTAGCTCAGTCGCGAGTCGTTTACTTTCGACTCCAGCTCAGGCTGAAACCATTAAGATGCCGTTTGAAAACGGGGAGCGTGAAATTATCGCTTACCCTCAGAAACGTCCCTTAATTCGTCTCACCTCACGGCCTCCGCAGCTAGAAACACCTTTCTCTGTATTTAATGAAAGTGTGTTAACACCTAACGATGCTTTCTTTGTTCGCTATCATCTCAGCGGTGTTCCAACGCAAATTGATCCGCTTAAACACCGCATCACTATTCGCGGCCTTGTAAAAACCCCCTTAAGTTTAAGTGTTCAAGCATTGCAGGAACTCAGCACCCCAACAGAAATAATCGCAGTCAATCAATGTTCGGGAAATAGTCGCGGGTTTTCATCTCCACGTGTACCGGGTGGACAACTTGGCAATGGCGCTATGGGGAACGCCCGCTGGACCGGCATTCCTTTAAGAGATATTTTAAATAAAGCAGGCGTTCTTAAAGGTGCTAAGCAAGTCACCTTCAGAGGACTTGATACAGCACCGCTTGAAGCTACCCCTGCCTTCATTAAAGCACTCGATATTGATCACGCACTCGACGGAGAAGTCATGATCGCTTTTGCCATGAATGGTGAAAATATTCCCCTTCTCAATGGCTTCCCTGTAAAACTTATTGTTCCAGGTTATTACGGAACGTATTGGATTAAACACTTAAGTGATATCGAAGTACTCGATCACACGTTTGATGGGTTCTGGATGAAGACAGCTTACAGAATTCCAGATAATCCAACCCATTCGATTTTACCTGGTCAAACACCTGCAAAGACAATTCCGATAGCACGCATGAACGTGCGCTCATTTATAACCAGTCTTAGCGAAGGCTCCACGATTAACGCCAATCGTGAAACACTCTTAAGAGGTATTGCTTTTGACGGAGGCGAAGGAATTAAAACAGTCCTCGTATCCAGCAACTCAGGACAATCCTGGAAAGAAGCTACCTTAGGTAAAGATTTAGGAAAATACTCATTCCGCGAATGGACCCTTCCTTTTACTCCAAACCAAAAAGGATCTTATACTTTAGTCGTTCGTGCCATCACGCGTGCTGGAAACACGCAGCCAGAAGTTCCGCTTTGGAATCCATCAGGCTATATGAGAAACGTGATTGAAAAACTGCATGTTCAAGCCGTTTAAAAAACCATGCGCTCACTCATTTACCTTTTTATTATTAGCGTAGCCACTACTGCTAGCGGTGTTAGCCATGCTCAAGGGCCGGTTCAGGCTATCATAACACCTGTTAACATAACTCTGCCTTCAGAGACGCTATTACTACACCCTTCTGAAAGTAGCGGTTTCGCACTCGCTAGTGCAGCTTGTTATACCTGCCACTCTGCTGAATACATCAAAACTCAGCCAAAATTATCTCAAACGACATGGAAGGCTGAAGTGTTAAAAATGAAGCGTATTTTTGGGGCTCCTATCGAAGACAAAAATATTGATCCGATAGTAGAATATTTAACGAAGACCTATAGCCAGTAAGGCGCATTTTCGCCTGAAAAAATTGATAAAAGTACAGTTTCTGGGGGTTATTGCTTCATTTTTAGTATTTATGTGTATTCATAAATACATGAAATGCAGTAATTTATAAACTTATTTTAATTTCTATCAGCAAGTGATAGAAATTACATCATGTACAGAAGGAATTTACTAGAGAGCGTAAATAAAAGCATTCGCTATAGCCCGGCAACATTGATCAATGGAGCAAGACAAACCGGTAAAAGCACTTTCATTAAAAACTCATTTATTGAATCTCAAGGCTTCTCCTACGTAAACCTAGACGACCTCAATTTATTGCGGCTAGCAAAACTTTCGCTCAACTCCACCACGGCTTGAACGTGTAATAATTCCATTCGATATGAGGATTCTTACCCATTATTTTTTTGGTTCGAGCTCAACGGATAAGAATTCATCTGCCAGCGACTTCAGTGTCCGGTTCTCGGCAATCGTCGTGTGCGGAATCAGAGCGTAGCGCCACGGCTTGCCTTTATTCGTGGCAGTGTAGTTATTGGCACGTTGGCACCAGGTGATGGCTGCCGTTTTCTTGATCACAACTTCGGGGTCTTCTATTTCATTACTAGCCTTGGTCTCCAGCATGTAGATAGCATCCGCTGTTTCAGCGACAAAATCGGGCTGGTATTCTCGATGATCCGAGCCTAGGCGATAGATAATTTGAAACTGACCCTTGGCCGGTCTAAACCAGCGCTCGCTATCGCGATCTAAGATCACGGCCATTTTGCGTTCTGTATCAGAGTGAAATTTCACGGCGGTTTGTAGGCATCGCGCAAATCCTACGCAGGCTTTCTGTCCTTTGGCAGGATGAAACAGAACGTCGATCCTTAGCTGACCATTTCCTTTGCGTGACGATGTGGATTACGCGACCAGCGAACGAAACCTCGCCTACGGTCGGCGAGGCACAGGAGTTTCTATTTCATCGGGCGGGGGCTAACAGAGAAGATTGTGCGATCCGCCGCCGCACCATGTAGGTCGTCGGCCGAGCGGTCGCTGGAACATTGTAGGTCAGATTCCAGCAGACATTCGATGGGTCATAGTCGGCCTGCCAGAACGCCCTTGCCGGGTTGCCCTGCTGTACCCGCTCCGGGCCCGAAAGCGACATTTTCCAAAGCTCGATTTCATCCGGTCGGTCAAGCTGGGTAAGCCGCAGCGGCAGCCAACCAAGTCCGCCCCTCAGGGTGAAAGTCAATTCGCGAGTGGCGCCGACGGCGAGAGTGAATGGCCAGTGCTGGGCATCGCCCCCCCCGGGCAAAGTGATCGCCGGGCGATTGCCGGTAGCCTCGCGCTGAACCACGCGCCAAGTATTGGCTCCCTCGCGTAACGCTGCGGCAAAGTCTTTGTCTGGACCGTAGTAGCGTTCGGCGGCAATGGGAATCGGAAGTATCTCGATCAGCATGTCCACATAGTCGCCGGGTTCGAGGGCCGTGAGATCGGGCGGCGGCACGATTTCCGCGGCAAGGTGCGGCTTCGTTCCACGGCTCCCCACTGCAGCGAAGAATGGTGCGCGCATGGACCGGCCACCAAGGGTGGCGGACCACTCGCGCACAATCAGTCCGCGTGAAGCCTGCCCGCCCGGTGCCCGATCGGCCCGCGATTCACCGTGGAGGGAGACCCATGGTTGCTCGCCACGCGCCTCCCATGTCGGCAATAATCGGGTGCCCAATTCCGGCTGGGGCCGTTGTTCAGCCACTAGATGGCTGGCATCACCCCATGCGATCAGAGGCGCATTGGTGTCGTTGTAAAAATCGCCGCCAAGTTGAAAGAACGCCAACCGCGAAAACTCCACGCGTCGGGTCACTTCATAGCGCAAGCGGAGATAGACCCGCAGGCAGTCGTCTGAGCGCGGCAGGAAGACCTCGGTCCGGCTGTGTATGGCATCGTCTTCGGAGACCTCGTCGTAAACCACTTCGGCGAGATTGGGGCCGTAGCTTGCGTAGCGGGTGACGTTGCGCTTGAAGGGCACGTAGCGGCCCTGCGGGTCGAGCCTTACCATCGTGTCGCCGCCACCGACATTGCCGGTCCAAGCCCATCTTTCTTCCTTGGTGTATCCCTTTTGGAACAGCGGACGAAAATCCGTCAGCAGAGCCCGACGTATCACGCGAGCGGGCTGGAAACAAATCGATTCTCCGAAGGATCCGAGCGCGAATTGATCCCAAAATCCATTATGGCCCCACCCCGCCAGCGACAATTGCGCGAGCGAAGCGGTCGGCACACCGCCCCAGCGAGCGAAGGTCGTGCAATAGTTGAACGCTACGCGTGATTTTGCCGGCAAATTCAACCACGTGCGGCCGTGCATCCAGGCCCCAGCGTAAGTTAGCGGCTCACTCGGCTTGGTTCGGTGCCAATCCTTGCTGATCTGCACTGGGAGGCCGCTCGGAAGTCCGCGGGCATCGATCACCATCGGCACGTAGCCGGCAATTGATCTGGCAGGAAGGTAATTGAAGTTGAGTCCAATCTCTTGGGGTCGTGCTGAACGGTTCTCGACGGTCACGGCATACGACTCCAATTCGTCGAGCATGGACTCTGGGTAGTTGCCCTCGGTCGCCGCCGGCCAGCGCGGGGCATCAAGTTGCACCACATGAGCGGATTCTTCCGCATTCCATCGAACAGTCGCCCGACCGCGTGGGTTGGCCGGTTCAACCCTCACCTCAATGTCATTGGGGTTCGGGAGCGAATCCGACGCAGTCGACAAAGCCAAAACAGCCCGCTGTTCCGTCCGCTCCTCCCATCTGGCGGCGCCTGTGTCGCTCCGTTCTTCGGCATCCGCGCCGGCCTGCAATCCGACGAAGATGCGCGCTGACGCAAGAGATTCCTCCGGTAGAACTACGAGGAGCAGCATGAGCCGATTTGGCCAGGCGGAGACCTCCAAGCGCGCGTCCGCCCTTAAGCGTTTTCCATTCACGGAGCGGAACTCGAGGTTATGCAACGTGAATTTCTGAAAGAAACGGCCGCTCTCAATTACCCGCACCGGAAATTCCAACGGCGCATCGGGCTGACCGCGCCGGTTGAGTGCGAGAGGCAAACGGCCAGTGCAGGAATAGGTGAGACCGCCAGCTTGTATTTCCAAGCGCAAGCGCGCTGGCGGGAGCGGAGCGGCCGCGAGGGTTTCGCTGACGACGGCGGATTCCTCGGCGGCCATGGGTCGACGGGCGAACCCTACGATAGCGATCTTCTCGGTGTCGAAGTCGGCCGCAAAGTAGCCCGTTGCGAGGCGCAAGAAACGGCGCTCCGAAGAGTACCCGGCGCTCTTTGCATCAGCGGGCTCTACGTTGGTGCGATAAGGCGGTCCCTCCCGCCAACTTAGCATGGTGTGATCTCCGAGCCGTGGAACCGTCTCGGAGACCGATACCTCACGCGGTGCCGCCAGCGCGATGGTGGCAGCCAAAATCGAAAGCGCAAAAACGCCATAGGCACCAACCGGCCGCCCTCTCGGCGAACGCGCATCTACTGGGCGGTTGAGCTTCATTCAATTGGACTGATGTTAACCGCCGACAGGCTAGCTTTGTCTCGCTTGCCGTCGATCAGCGAAACCGTGAGGGTGTGTTTTCCGGCCCGGCTAAACGACAGCAGTCCGAATGGATAAGTGTGATAAACGGATGCTGCATTCTGCTGATTCTGCAGCATCGCGCCCTCGTCGGTCTCGATGCGCCACGCCAAGCGATCTTCTCCTTTATAGGTGAGCTGCACATGATAGTCGCCGGGAGCCGCGACGTCGAATTCCCAGACGGCGCGCCCGCCGCCCTCCCAGTTGCTTACTTGGTTCACTTTTTTCCACTCGCCGAACTTTTCCATCCAAGAGATTTCTTTCTTCTCAGCGTTGGTGACGTCTGCAAATTCCACCAGCATTGTCGAAGAAACGTTGGGATAGACGCCCAGGGTTTGGTCTACCTTAGGAACCGACTGCAGTTTGAGTGCGACAACCGAGGCGGGCCGGTCCGGAGGCGCGTCGGGAAGCTGGAATTCCGTCCACGTGCCAAGCTTCTTCCACGTGATGGGGATCAGCTTGCCTTTGGAGACAACTCCCGCGGCGGCAATCTCCGTCTTCAGCCCGGGCAGGAGCAACCGGCCGTGCTCCGGCCAATCATACACGACGAGACTAAGCGTGTTGCCCTGCGTCGTGACATCGCCCCACGGCAGCGCGTGGCCCCACGGTGACGCGCCCGCCGCATAAACAACCTGGGGATACCGGTTAATCCACTCTCCGGCCGTCAACAGAAACTTCACTGCCGGTGCCGGCACACGACCACGACCATCGAGACCTATGTTGAGCAGATAGGTGCCACCGCGTGCAACCGTCGAAACGAGGCGCACCAATATATCCCTACTGTCCTTCCAGTTTTGGTCATACCACGCGTAGGACCACGAATCATTGGTCGTGTCGCACGATTCCCAGAGCCCGTCGGCGTTTCGGGGTGGCACCTCCATGTCGCCTTTGCTCACATAGTCGCCGAGCCCGTAACCGATGCGGCTGCAGAGCAAAGCGCCCGGTTGCGCCTGGCGGACGTAATTGGCAAGTTCCTCGACGAATTGCTTCGGCATGTTGCCCGGCGTGTCGAACCAGATGAAATTCAGCGGGCCATACTGCGTGCAAAGCTCTTTTACCTGCGGAAGACACTTTTCGCGAAAATACTGTTCAAACGTCGCGGGCGAGCCATCGGGGTTCTTCGTCGGACCATTGGTGCCGCCGGGTGCAGTCCAGTCTTGATTGTGGGAATAGTAGAAGCCGAAACCCAGGCCGAACTCCCGGCATGCGGCCGCCAATTCCTTCATTGGATCGCAGTGAAACGGGGTGGCATCGACGATGTTAAAGGGATGCGCGGACTTGAACATTGCAAAGCCCTCGTGATGTTTCGCCGTGATGATGATCCATTTCATGCCGGCGGCCTTGGCGAGGCGGGCGATGGCGCGGGCATCGAAATCCGTCGGATTATAGTCCTTGGCTAAGGCCATGTAATCGGCTTCGGAAATCTTCATCTGCCGCTTGATCCACTCACCGATGCCGTAAAACGTCTGGCCCTTCCACTGCCCACCGAGGTGGGAAAACAGGCCCCAATGGATGAACATACCGTAATTGCCGTCGCGAAAGAGGGCGACGCGTTCGGAGGGTGATTGCCCGGCTTTGACGGTGGGGTCGCCCCACATTTGATCCATCGAGAGCTCGGTAGCGCCCATCGGAAGTGTCCCGACCAGCGCGAGCATCAGGAGGAATAAGGTGAAGCGTGATTTCATAAGGAGCATAAAATGGTCGGGTGGGATGCGGCTTGGCTGGACCGAAATCGGGGCAACTCAGTGCCTTTGCTCGGGCGACGGGGAAAGAGACACTCCGAGATTCTCGATCTTGGCCCCGTTGATGAAGAAGCCTTTCGCACGCAGCGATCGCACATCCTGCAAGAAGAAAGGCGCCCGGGCGTCTTCTTGAATCCGATCAATTCGGACGCCGTTCAGCGTCAATCCATCGACATGCCGGACAAACAACCCCCACGACGGCAGCAACCCGAAGAAGAATTGCTCGGGATACCGGGCCGTGTCCTCCGGCACGTCGTGGTTAGCCGGGTCTCTGACTGCTTTTCCGGCGAACCGAATGTCAACGTCCTCAAGGCATACATTCTCAATGCAATGGCCCGGGATGCCGGTGATCATGATGCCCTGGCGGGCAGGTTCTTCGCCGTCGACCTCCGCCTTCAGCTGTCGGATGACCACACCGCGAATCACACCAACCGGCATGCCCTCCGAGCCCACGGTTGCGCCGTAAACCTGCTCGGTGGGGCGGTCATAGCGTCGGCCGCGATCGCCCAGACGAATAAAGATCGGTCCACCCACCTTTTCCATGGTCAGCCGGGAAAGCTCGATATTCTCCATTCGGCCGCCGTCGACCAACAGAAGCTTGATTGCCCCCATCGGACAGTCATGAAACCGCGTATCGAGCACCTTGATATCAAGAAAGCCCGCTCGAGACGACGTGCCTAGTTTGAATCCGGCCGTCTCGCTGCTGAGATCGCAGTTCCGCACGATGATGTGAGCGCAGGGCTGGTTGGTCGTGCTCTTCGGGCAAATCGCGTCATCACCTGAGTTGATCCGGCAGTTCTCGATCGTCACGTCGCGACAGCCATCCAAATCTATGCCATCATTGTTGATATTATTGCCGCGACTCTCGATCGTGATGCCGTCGAATCGAACCTGCCGACACTCAACGAGGTGGATGCACCACGCCGCAGGATTCTGGAAAGTCAGCCCGGTGAAAGTGACCCGCGCGCAGTTCACCAATCGCATGAGCATCGGCCGATCCGCCAGTTGCCCATTCACTTTCTCGGGAAACGCCACTCGGGAACCGCGGCCGTCAATTCGTCCGGAGCCCTCGAACGCTACGTTCGTCGAGTTCTCGGCATAAATCAGGCACTTGTTAAAAGCGGGAGCCTCTACGGCGCCCTGAATGTCAGTGGCATAGTCTGTCAGATCTTGGCTCCCCTGCAGCACCGCGCCGCTTTCCAAGCGGACCGTCACATTGCTTCGAATCTGCAGCGTGCCGACGACGTAGGAACCCGCTGGCACCACGACGATCCCTCCCGAATTCGCGTAGCAAGCATCGATGGCCCGCTGGAAGGCGGCCGTTTCGGACCGGGCGCCCTCACCCGTGGCACCAAACGACTTCACGTTGAAAAGCGTTTCTGGCTTCTCTGCCGATGCGTTCTGCGCCACGATCACGCGCAAGGGCAGAAGGCCAGCGAGCCCAAGGCAGATGATCTTCAACATCTGACTGAAAGGAGGCGCGACCAGTGGTTTCATTCTCGTCAATTCCCTTGGGCGGCATTCTTCGTCGTGGTCTGACCATCACGGCGACTCGTAACCCAGCGCAAATTGCGAAATTCCGGCCTTAATCCCCGCCAATCCGCCCCGATTTCTCGTTTCTTTTCCTCGCCGCCTTCCTGGACCGTAAGTCGATCTTTAGCGGCGAGGCGCAACTCCTTGATGCCCTTCCATTCCTTGAGCGAAGCCCCCACGGCGTTGCGAAAGTCGGAGGGGGCAAGGCTGACGCTTTGCCACGCCCCACCACCTGTAAGAGTAATTTCAGCGGCGTAGCCGTCGATGCCGACCACCAGTTTATTCGGCTGCGAAGCGCAAATCTCCAACGCCAGCGTCGCCGTGGGCGGAGCCTCCCACAAATCATCGTAGACCTTATGAGTGCGTCGCGCCCAGGTGTCGGTCAGGTCGTAGGAAAACCACTCCTTCTCCCAGCCAGCCCCAAAAGGCTCTATTAGCAGCGATGGTGTCGCGGTCGCCTTGACCCCGGCAGCCTGCAGGCGCTCCGGCATGGCAACAAGCATGCGTGAGGAAAGCGCAAACTCCTTCGCCGTATATAGGCCGTAATAGTAGCCGGATCCCGTAATCGGTTTTCCCAGGGAATAGTGCACCGTCGCATAGACCCAAAGCGGCTTTCCCGTGGTCGCCAGCGGCAGGCGCGCTTTCCAGCTGGCACCTTCGAGCGTCGCCACCGCATGATGCCAGAAGCGGGCGACCGTGTTTTCGCGATCGTTCGCCTTCCCATCCATCTGACCCTGCTGAGTGTAGTAAACATCCACCGCCGCAATCGGTCCCGAGGCATCTGGAGTGACAGTGACGTTCGGTACGGCGTCCGCCGTCTTCAGCGTCAACGCCACCTGTGGCGTCTGCGGAAACCTGAATGCTCCGCGCAGATGCTGGTCGAACCAAAGCAAACCGACGACTTGGTACTCCGCCGTGTCCTGATGGTTGTGGTGCGCCGAACACGTCACGCGCCAATCAACACTGCGGATTTCCTGCAAGGCGGTCTGCAGGTCGTCAATGCGACCGTGAAAATCGTTGGCCGGACTGAGGAACACGATCGGGCACGCGATGCGCTTGAGGCTCTGATCATCATCGATCGTAGCTCGATAGAACGGATTCTCGAGAGAACGATCACTGACTCCGCCGCAGGAGGGTGCAGCCGCTTTGACGCGGAAGTCCGCAGCCGCGGTCATTACGGTCAGCTTGCCGCCCATCGAGTGCCCGTACACGCCCAACCGTTGTGCATCCACCTCCGGTTGCGCCTCCAGAAACGTCAGGGCGCGCCGCGCGCCGAGCGTGCACAAAAACCAAGGATTATTCCTGGGTGACTCTACAGCGTCCAAGGTCCAGGGCGCTGCCGCCACCGTCTGGAAGTTGTTTTTCTCATTGCGGCACGGGTCATGGTAGGCGTCGAGCGCCCCCCAGTCGGTCGTAAGCTTATAGGTCGGATCGGAAGTCTCTCCCTTCCAGAAAATGGCGACGCCCTTCTTGTCGACCGTATAGCCCGGTGCCGCAATCCGCCCGGCCCAAGCGATCGAAATCGTGGCATAGCCGCGCTTGGCGTTCGTGAGGACAGCCCGGTAGTCGGCCGATTGGCCACCGCCATGAATCTGAACCAAGCCCGGAAGTTTGGTCTGGCCTTTGGGAAAGCCATAGACCGCCGCCATCATGGATTTCTGCCCTTTGAAAATACCGATCCGATAGCGGATCAAACGCAACACGACGCCGTCTTCTTCCCACGCCTTGAGCGTTTCGACGTCGAGCGGCTCACGCCGCGGATCGAATCCGGCCCAGAGTGCTTCAAACGTGCGCGGAGCCTTTCCGTCCGTTAGCTGACATAGTGTTTCCGGCTCGGCTCCCCTCATCCGCACGGTAAGGGCGAACATCAGCGCCAGAGTGAATCTTTCGACAATTCGCATGGGTGAACAACAGCTCGATGATTTAGGCCAAACAACTCTATCTTGGTGATGGCCCCCCAAAAAGTGAGGGGGTTTTATGCCGCAGGGAGGCTGGCCACTAATGCGCCTCTCCGCAAAGGTCGCCGGTAGAAACCGGCGACCCGACGCGTCAGATGTCGATCGTTGTGGTGAGTACGTAATTTCTTGGACGACGCAATTCCCAGCGATAGCTTGTTTCCGAGTTGACCGAGCCCAACACGCCATTGGTGTCGTAATCGGCAGATACGGCCCTGACCGCGTTGAAATTGAATAGGTTGGTCACATTCAATTGCACCCTCAGTTTGGATTTGGCGAACACGCGTCGCTCATAGGCCAGCAGCGCGCCACACTCCCACCAGTCAGTCCCTTTGACCGCTTTCGAAACATCGAGAATTCCCGTCGGGGCTCCTTTCGCATCTGCCAGGCGCTGATAACCAATCGTGTTCGGGCTCCGCCACCGGAAATTGCCACCCACCGACCACCCCTTGAGGAAGGTTTCCTGACCAAACATGTAGGTGGCAAGGCCATTGACACCATATTTGCCGTTACGCGAGGTCGTCACCCCTTCAAGGGCGCGTTCATTATTGTAGGTGTTCTGCTGCGCGGTAATCTGTTGGCGGATGTACAGCGCGTCGGCCGCGGCCAGTGACTGAGCCACCGGATCCTTGGGATTGAGGTCGAAGGAATTCGATGCTTGCCCGGCCGCGACCTTTTCCAATTCAGTCGCGAAATTACTCCAGGTCGGAATGCCCTGGAATTTCTGCGCGGTGTTCAGCCATTCTCCCGTCGATTGGAGGTGGGTGCCCAGCACGTTTTCATTGGTGCTGCCAGATAGGCCGATGCGCCAATTACGCGAGGGATTGAACACCATATTCAGTTCATAGCCGGTCGCCTTAAAGTTCCAGGTATCAGCCGCATTACCGCTATCGACCGGCAACCCACCCAGCGTTGGCAGGTCCGTGAAGTGCGAATCCGCGGCAAAATCGGCACGCAATCGGGCAATGATATTGCGCGCCCCACCAATATAGCCATTAGAATTGCGGGCCTGGTTGGATGCGGTGGTTTCGAAGCGCGAAAGACCGATCGACAGCCGGTCGTTCAATAGCGAGAAACGCAGGCCATAATCATACGTTTTTCCGACCGAGTTCGGCGCCGGCCGGCCTAGGGCATCGACCCAGCCCGGCGTGGTCACCGGGGAGAAATTCGCCGATTGGTTGTACGTGAACGAAAGCCACGAGAACGCGTGGTACACCCCACCGAACGTGCGGGAGATACCCCGCGACTCGGTATCGGGATTCGCATTCAGCGACATCTGTTGTGAAGGCGTGTAATAACGGCTGAGCGCTACGGTGCTGGATCCCGTTACCGCGGGGTCGATCCCCGCTCGCATGGTTGGATCACTGTACACTTTTGTCCCATCCACCCGGTATCCGAAAAGCGTCACGAGATGGTCGTTAAGCCAGCTAGATTGCCACCCCAAAGACCGCGATTCATCCGTGGAACGCCCTTTGATCGCGTTAATAAAACTCTCCAGGGCGAAGTCCATCGGAGCGGTCTCGTTCGCCGTTGCGCCGACCATCTTGCCATAGCCGTCGATTTGCCCAACCATCTTCAACAGCGACTGCCGGCTCGGTAGGCTCGGCACATTGCCGTTCAAGAAGTAGACGCGAGCGTTCAGCAGATTCGAACTGGCCAAGGCGTCGGTTGACCAACCGGCGGATGTGGGTAACCCAACGGTGGCACGATTGTAGAGGTTGAGCACATCCTGATCGTTATCCGTACGATCTCTTTGATATAGCAGGCCGAAGTTGTGCTTGCCCAGCCAGCGGCTCTTGTTCGTCAAATCCAGCTGATAAGAGAGTTCCATTCTGTTCTGCTGTAGTTGCGTAAGCACGGAACGTTGCTGGGCGCTCGTTTGTGAGTAGGGCACCAGATAACCAGGGTTTAGCGTGCCGTCCGGCAGGTAGCGATTCACATCCAGCGAAATGGGATAGTAGCTGTCGGTATCAAAATCCTTAGCAAATCGCGCGAGGTTGCCTGCGGCCGACAGGTACAGTCCGTCGGCGAGTTTTTGTTCGATCGCATACGTGCTCCATCGCCCATGTTCCTTCTGATTGGGCGTGGCCCAACTGCCGGCGTTCAGATTCGCATCCTTTGGAATGCCGAGCAGGGCCCATGGATCCTTCGAGCCCGCGGAACTGTTCGCACTGCCGCCGAAGATCGCTGGCTGCATCAAGGCCTGGTAACGCATGTTGATCATCGGATTGGGCAGGCTCAGCCCCACGACATAGGTCGGGGTTTGGCTTGTGTTGACATAGAGATCTGAGTTCGGATCGAAGTCCGATTGCTTGTGCACATATCCGTCCACGGTCGTGACCCCCGGCGCGGCCAGCACGGCTTTGCCGCTGGCGTCAACGTACGGCCGGGTCGTCGTCCAAGATTGGCCGCTCGAGAGAAAATTAACCGTCGGCTTTCCCGCCGCGGCCCAACGCAGCAGCGCCCCATCCCATGGCACGATTAAAGGGGAAACATTGCGGTGTATGTTATAGCTCTCATGGTTGACCGTGACGGTCGTGTTGGCGAACGGCTTGTACGTCACGCCCAACGTCAAGCGATCTTGATTCTGCCCCTCATAGCGGCGAAATTCGCGTTTTTGATCGTGCAGGAGGTTGAGGCGAAAGGCGAGTTGATCGCGGACCAACGGCTGGTTGTGATCGAGCGACATACGATTCGATCCCCAGCTGTCGTATTGCGTCTGCACGCTCGATTTTTGCCGCTGGAGTTGTGCGCGCTTCGTGGTCGTCACGGCCACGCCCTGCGGACTGCCCACCCCGATCAACATCGAGTTAGGCCCGAGGGCGAGCGTGATTCGCTCGAGGTTGTAGTTGTCGGTCGCGTCCAGCGCCGTGAAGAAGTCGTGGGAGATCGCCTGCCCGCCTTCGTTGCTCGCGAAACCGCGAATTGTGTAGGTCTGACCAGAGCTGTACCTGAGTTGCGTGCCGTTGTCGTTGTTGTTTCCCTGAAAAGAGTCCACGCTCGGCGTGTAGAGCAGACCCTGTTCGATTGAAGTCACGGCGAGGTCTTGCAGAAACTCGGGCGTCAAGATCGTGAGTGCAGCCCCCACATCCCGCAGGTTGGTGCGCATACGGGTGCCGGCGAGGGTCTCGGTGGCAGCGTAGCCGTTGTCTTTGTCGGAGGTGACGGCGAATGGCGAGAGCACAACGGCATTTTCGGGAATGCTCGAAGTGATCGGGGGGGCCGTTTGCGCGATGCCGGCAGTAGCGCCAAGGAACACGGTTAGGCCGGTAAGATACGAGTGCAGTGCGGAGGTTTTCACGCTTTGGGTTTGGGGTTAGGGTTAGGGTTGGGATGGGGAGGGCGCGCACACCTAGAAAAGAACCGCGAAGCCAGCCACGGCTGTCGCAACAACGGCTGACGCCAGCACCATCCAATGATCGACAGGTTATCTGGAAATTGAAAAAGGATCTATCCCGTGTTTACAGGGTGCACGAAAACGGCGCGGCCGGATGGAATGGCTAGACTACAGACCCAACTTCGAGTATTAATGGCTGATGCGCGGCATTGTCTGGCGGTTTTGCTTGGTCTTCGTGGCCGTTATCTTGGCCAAGCAGTCCGCCGCGACCACATTGGAAAACTCATCCCTGACTGAACTGGAACAACGCCTGCGTGAGGTCGATGGGCAACTGGCCCAATTGGCGAACTACAATCTAGGCGTCGGGGTCGGTGCCATTGGCTATCGTTCCCGGGCCTACGAAACCGCCGACCAAGCAGAGTGGATCGAAATCGAACTGGGCGACAAGGTTCCGCTCGATCAGGTCCTGCTCGTGCCCGCCATCCGGCGCGATGGCATAAACGGATTTCAAGCAGACGGTTTCCCCAAAGCGTTTCGGCTGGTGGCTGGAACCAACGAGGATCATACGGGGAAAGTCGTCGCCGAGTTTACTAGCGGCGATGAACTGCTGCCCCGTCTCGCCCCGCTGGTCATCCCTTGCCACGGTGTGCCGGCCACCTGGATACGCATCGAGGCCCAGATTCTTTCCCAGCGCGAATTTGACTCGAAATACGTTCTCCAGTTTTCCGAGATCTTAGCTTTCAGCGGCGAAGAAAATGTGGCCCTGCACAAGCCGGTCAGGCACCCGGCCAATCTCGAACCTATCCCGAGCCCCGGCTGGTCGGATTTAGCGGTGGTGGATGGTTTCCTTCCCTATTTGATGGCCGCCGCCCACGGCAGTAAGAGTGTGGCCTACATCAGCGATTCGGAGATTGGGGCCCTTCCCACGCTGACCATTGATCTTGGGGAGCGTTATCCTCTCTCGCGTCTCCATCTCCATGCCGTGGATCAGAGCGACACCGTGCCGCAGGCCTTTGCAGGCGATATTGGGATCCCGCGAGTACTCCGGGTCGAGGGGGCGAACGCGCCGGATTTCTCCGATGCTCAGGTACTGCTCGAATTCCACCACAACACCATCTACGACGTGGGGCCGATCCTGATGCAGACGTTTCCCGTCACGCTCTGCCGCTACGTGCGGTTGGTGGCGGTCGAACTCGACAACAGCTCGTCATACGGGCCGGGCCCCCCGCGACTGGGCTTTGCAGAAATCGAGCTGTTTTCCCAGGGTCGTAATGTCGCCCTGCACAAACCCGTCACCGCCAGCTTCAAGACCGAGGACCCCGTGCGGCCACTCTCCAGTCTTACCGATGGTCGGAATTTCTACGGCACGATCCTGCCCATTCGAGCTTGGTTGAACCAGTTGGCCCTGCGGCACGAATTGGAACGCGAACGGCCGGTGATCATCGCAGAACTCAATCAGCGCTATGCCCAGCAGAAAACCGATGTGGCGCGATTGGCTAAATTGGCCGCCGCGCTCGCCTTCGGAGTGGTGGGCGTCATTCTGGTCAATAAGATCCGCCAACAACGCGCGATCGAGCGGATTCGCAAACAGATCGCGGCCGACCTGCACGACGAACTCGGCGCAGACCTCCACGCCATTGGCCTGCTTAGCGACCTCGCCCAAACCGTCCAGACGACCCCGGAGAAGTTGGCTGGTCTCCTGCAGCGCATGCGCGTACTCACCGAGCGCACAGGCAAAGCGGCGCGCCATTGCACCAACTTGCTCGAAGCCGAGGAACTTCACGGCGACCTCGTTAAGGACATGCGTCACGCCTCCAACCGCATCTTGGCGGACTTGGAACATCAGATCGAATTCGAGGGTCCGGATAAACTGGGGCAACTTAGTCCCCGAAAGCGCATCGACTTGTTCCTGTTCTATCAGGAATGCCTCATCAATATCATTCGGCATTCCGGCGCCACCCAGGTTCATAGTCAAGTGGTGGCGGCAGATAGGGAAATCAAGCTCACGGTGTCTGACAATGGCCACGGTCTAAATGGCCAGGTTCCGCCATCCCTAAAACGTCGCGCCCGCCTTTTAGGGGCCGACATTGGCATCGAACCGACGACGGCGAAGGGTACCCGGGTCGTTTTGCGTCTCAAAAGCCGCTGGTTCGGAATTCTGAAATGAAAAGCCAAATCCGCGTCATACTGGTGGAGGATAATCCCCGCTACCGCGAAGTAATTGCCCTAGCACTTGAACAAGAGCCGGGCATCCAATTGCACAGCCAATTCGGCACTGCCGAGATCGCCCTTCGCAGCCTGCGGGATAATCCACGCGGGGAGTTGCCTGACCTCGTCCTGCTGGATCTGCGCCTGCCCGGCATGGACGGCCTCACTGCGTTGCCTCATTTTCTCCATTTCACCCCTGGGGCAAAAATAATGATCCTCACCCAGTCGGACAATGAAACCGATGTGTTGCGCGCGATCTCGCTGGGGGCCTCGGGCTACATATTGAAATCGTCCACCGTCAACACGATCATCGAAGGTATTCGAACGGTGATGAATGGCGGCGCCTCGCTTGATGCCAATGTGGCCCGTTTCATCATCAACACCCTCAAAGCCAGGCTGCCAATAGCTGGCGCTGAAGTTCACCTTACCGGACGGCAAATGGAAATCCTCGCTCTGTTGGGCGAGGGACTCCTGAAGAAGGAGATCGCTGACCGGCTCAAGATCAGCTACGCCACCGTTGACGAACACGTCGCCCATATCTACGAACGGCTCGGCGTGCGCAATGCTCCCGCCGCCGTCAACAAGGCACACCACCTCGGTCTCTTTCCAATCGGCGGACTATGGCCGCGGCATTGAAGGGCGCGGTGGGATGGTCGTGCAGCGCAGCGTGAAGACGGCGGAAGAACTCGCGGCCATGGCCGACGATGAACTGGTGAAGTTCCTGAACGACTGGAACAGCCCCGGCATGCACCAGGGAGATTTTCTGGTGGAGAACAGTTTCAGCGGCCTCTCGAAAGCATTTAGCGAAGTGGTGCACGATAACCCGGCGCGGTTCGCCGAGTAGAAGTCCAGGTGGTCGACCCTCACGCGCCCGATTTATGTTCAGGCCGCGCTGGAGACGGCGAAGCGCCTCGTCACAGAGGGCGCACATGATCATGTGCCCCAGTGGCTGGCGCTCTGCAAATACGTGATCGAACAACCGGCGGTCGACGAGGAAGACAGCAGCGATACCCCGACCTGGCTGTCGTGCCGTCGGGCGCTGACCGACTTCATCGAGGTGGCGGTTAACAAGAAACACGCGATTCCCACGAAGTTTGCACCCAAGGTCTGGGCTCTCATTCGGGAAATCTGCCTTTCCGCCGATCCTCAACTCGACCAACCGGAGAAACATAACGACGAAGCTTTTTCGACAGCGATCAATCGGACCCGCAGCCGGGCACTGGAGGTCGCGGTGTCCGTGGCTCACTGGGCAGGCGAGCCCAAGCCTTTGTTCGAGATTCTCGACAAGCGGTTCGCCGGCTCACCAGCACTGACCGTGCCGGAATACGCCATGCTTGCCGTGCAGGCCGCCAACATCATCCATCTCGACCAAGCTTGGGGCGCCGCGAACCACGCTCGTCTCTTCCCGCGCGAGAAGCCGGAAGACTGGATCACGATCATGGATGCTTTTCTGCGCTACACGAACCCGCATGCCTTCCTGGTGCCGTTCGTCGAGCAGGAGTTGGAGCACGCCGTGGAAGTGTTTTCCGCCGCCGACCTCGCCCGTCCCGGGCAGCACCGCAGCGCCATGGATTCCCTCGGCCAGCACTGCTTCTTCTACTACGCCGTCATCGATTCTGCGACGGGGTCCACGCAGAAGCTGCTCAGCCGCTTCATCGATGTGGCGACGCCGGCACAGCGAGCGACACTCTTCGGCAATGTCGGGCAGGTGCTTTCCAACGCGGAAAGCCTCTCTCCGGCAATCAGCGCACGAATCCTGGCCTACTTCGACGAGCGCTTCGCCGAGCGCGACTCGAACGAGTTGGAAAACTTCTCTCTCTGGCTGGACGCCGAGTGCCTCGACGCGGCCTGGCGCCTGAAGGCATACCTCGCACTGCTCTCGAAACCCAATACGAAGATCTTCCAGTTCTTCAGCGAGGTGCAGGCTCTCGCAAAACTCGCTCCGACGCACCTCGGCCTGGTGATCGAGTGTTTCGAGAAAATCACCGGGCTCATCCCGCTCACGAAACATTTCTACATCAAAACCGAGGATGGGAAAGCGATCATCAGCGCGGCCTTGAAGAGCTCCGATTCCGCAATCCGCTTGGCTGGCGAGCGGGCGCAGGCCAATCTCTTGAAGAATGGATTCCAGGACTACCTTAACGTGCTCGGTGAAGATGGAGCGGCTCCGGCGCCGCCCGTGTAGCCGGCCGGCGGTCGATGCCGCGGCGGATATCATTCTGTAATTCCGCCGACATTCACCTCCGGCGAATTGTTGGCGTTGAAGCAAGTGAACGCAGGGCCGCCATCGGGCAAGAATTGAGCACCGTCCGCGCTCGCGACCGATTGAGTGCCGGCGGCGAATTCTCTGAAAACAAAAACTCTGGTGTCCAGTTTTTGGCCAGTGCGCTACAGAACCTTTCTGTGCCTAACGAATGGGCCAAAAAAGAAGCCCGCTCTAGAAGTAGCTTCCAGAGCGGGTCTTACAGTGCTTAACTGTGCTATAAATTGGGTGCAGGGCTGGGATTTGAACCCAGGACCTTCAGGTTATGAGCCTGACCTTCTACATAGGAGAAGCGTTGACTGGTGTCCAGTTTGGGTGCCATGGATTCGAAGTTAGCGCCGGTGAAGATCAACGCGCAGCGCAGGGTGATCCCTGAAGGCGACAAGCAGCGGGTCGCCTATTGGCGCGTTACCTTGGGCCGCCGCATCACGCGGGGGAGCAAGATCCGCCGTTTCTTCAAGAGCTACGCGGACGCCAAGAAATTTGTCGAGGACAGCCTGGACAGTAAGGTCGAGCAGGCGAGCGAGGCATTCGCCATTGCGCCGGAGCTTCGCGTCGAAGCGAAGCAATGTCAGGAACGGCTGGCACTGGCGGGAGAGAACGGCAATCTCCGGCGTCTGTGTAGAACGGTGCGGCGAATGCACGCTTCTCGGCAGTATGTATGACCAATTGCGCGACCCACTCAGAACTTGTAGTCCGCTGAAAGCCTTAAGGTAATCGGCTCCAAGTAGGTGTAATCGATTGGCACCACGCTACGGGCCGGTGAAGCCAAGTTGGCCCCATAAGGCCGCAACGCGAAGTTGTTATAGATCGGGTGCCGATAGTTGAACGCGTTGTTTACCGTCAGGTTCAAGTCTACCTTCTTCCTTCCCACGGACAGCGGGTAGGCCACGGTCACGGTGCCAATTCCGTAGCTGCGCGTCCAGAGCGCGGTGTAAGCGTTGTGGCTTGGATCCGGAATGGCGGCCGTCGTGGGGTTAGCCGGATCGGGAATCGTGTTGGAGCCTTGGAAGCCGATGACCGATGGGCCCCGGTACTGGACGCCAGCGCCAAGGCGCAGGCCTTTGAGCGCTGTGCTGCGGAAAGTATAGTCGGTGAAAATATTCGCTGTATACTTTGTCATCCGATTGAGCAGTTGCTTGCCGGAAACCCAGTTAACAGCATTCGATTGGAGCGAATTCCAGGCGGCAGCGCCAGTCGCCGCGGAGGGCGAAACGTTTGCATTGGTCGGAACGCTGGCCACGTTGTTCGTGATTACGACCCCTGCGTCCTGCAGAATCTGGATGAGAGTTGGCGTGTTGGCCGAGAGCCAACTGCGGGTCATGGCGTAGAGATTGCCCTGGGTGGCGTTCGTAGTTCCGACGTTGAGCGTGAGGCGCCACTCCCGCGTGAAGTTGGCAACGACCTCCCCCTCCCAGCCATGGGCGGCAAGATTACGCGTATCAAACCAAGTGTAAGGCACATTGCCCAACCCGCGTGAATTTGTGCCGCTATTGGGGTTGGACAGCGATGCCGTGTTGATTATCGGATTGATATTCGAATAGCCGGTCGGCTGTCCCCCCGTGTCGTTCAAGGTCTGAGAGGAAAAATGCGTAATCTGGGCGCTTAGCCGACCGTCGGGTAGCTTATAGCGTAGCCCGACTTCCGAACTGTCGGACGTCGAAGGAGCGATGGCCACATAGTTGATCGTGACATTGCCTACTCCGCCTGGATTGAAGGTTTGCCCGTAATTGCCAAAGGCCGAGAAACCACCCCAAAGGCGCACAATGCCCCCAAGCGATTTGGTCGTGGACTTGGTTTTCATATTCGGCGGATTGAAGTCGTTCTGGTACGATTGGTTCAAGTTTGCCGCCAATGGCGTGCCGGTGGCGTCGAGCGGCCGGGATCCAGGAAGCGCCGCCCAGTTATCCGGCGCGTTCGGCCGCCAGATGTAGTTATTGTTGGTCGGGTTCCAGCCGACCGGATAGCTCATCGCTCTCAGACCCGATTTTTGGATCGAGGTCTGCTGGTCCTGACGGACTGCCCCCAGGAGGATGAGCCGCTTCTTCCACAACGAAATCTGGAGCGACGCCTGACCATAATTGAGGTTCTTCCACGATTCCGTAACCCCGCCTTCCGTGCGACTGGTGGAAAGAACCCACTGGGGCGTCATGGTCGTATTTAGGCCGGTCAACGGGTTGATAACGGTCATGGGCGCTCCGCCGATCGGCGGAGCGGCTTGCGGTGTCTGGTCAAAATACTGGCGAAAATAGAGCGGAAATGAGTTCGCATTATTGAGACCCCATTGGCGTGAATCCGCATTGATGGGTAGCACCCCGATTTCCCGAACCGTCCAAATATTGTCACGGTCCAGCCCGAGAATCGTATTGAAATTAAGGTCCACCCACTTCCATTGCTTGCCGTAGGCAATGGCCAGATGTGCTCCCGCATAAACTGAATTCTGAAAACGTCGGTCTGGACCAGCTTGTTGGTAGGCCTGCAGGAACTCTGGATTGGTGGCGCCCGTCGGGGTCGTCTTGTTGATGTCGATGTAAGTCGCGCTGAATCCAGTCACCGCGTCGCTATACCAATACGAAGCGTTACCGTAGTTGTTGCGCTGGTTGGCGTCGGCCGCGAGTTCCAGAAAGAGCGAGTCTCCGATGCGCTGGGTCAACGCGAGGTTGATGTCTTTGTCGCGATTGGTGCCGATCGGAGCTGCGCCCAGGTTCGTGAAGGTGCGTTTGGGAATGCGGAAACTGGAGTTTTGCGTGGCAATCGAATACAGATCCTCTGCGGGGACCGGCAGATTGAATGGCGAATCAATGATCGGTTGCCCGCTAAGGCCAAGGTTGGCTGTAATGGGCGAAATTCCGTTGAGCGGTCGCATGCCAGTATTGTAGCCGACGGTTTGAACGGTGCCGGCATAGTTATAAATCGCGCTATGGTCCGGCGAAAGAATGTAGGTCGCGGAGGTGGTGGATGTGCCGATACGGGACACGCCATGCGGAGTATAAGTGGCGCTTGCGACGGTGAACGACTGAAGGCCGTAGGTGGTTCCATCCCATCCGGAGAGGTTGTCCCGCAAGGGGGTGATCATCTGGCGAATTTCGTCGCGAGCATATTCCGCACCGACCCTCAACTGGGTTGTCGGCGCAAGGTCCATGGTGAAGGCGAGGTAGGCGCCGGTCTTGTTTTTGATTTCCCCGTCGCGCCAGGTTTTACCGTCGTCCTTGACCACGTTTAGCCGCAGCGCCGCTTTCCGGCCGATCGGAGCATTGACGTCGCCAGCGAATCGAACGCCGCCATGCGAGTCCAAGCGGAGCCGGATGTCATCAAGCCGGCGGTTGAGATTGGCCTGCTTTGTCTGGGTGTTGGCCGAACCGCTGATCGTGCCGGCACCGAAAAGGACCGAATTCGGTCCGCGCATGTAATCGAAGCGCTCGGTATTATAGGCGTCGAACGTGTAGCTGACATTGAAGAAATTGCGCATGGGCGCGCCGGATGCCACCCCGCGCACCGTGGAATTTGACATGGGGTCGACGCCCAGCGCGACGCCGGCTTGTTGATCATCCATGTACTTAGACGAATTCGGCGACCACTCGAAGGCATCATCGAGGCTCGTAATATTAAGCGCATTGAGGAACTCCTGCGTTTGCACCGTATACGCAATCGGGGTGTCCGAGAGGTCGCTGGCCGTGCGACCACCCGAAACCGACGAAGCGGCGACGAAACCAACGTCTTTATCCGTGCTCACGGTAAACGGCGAGAGCACGACGGCCTCATCACTTGCGAGTGAACTCGGCCGGAGTGCCGGCGCGGTTTGGGCCGATGCCATAGTGGTGGCGAGTACGGCGAACACGGCGATGAGCCGCACGGTCGGGTTGGTCTTCACGGTGCTTAGGTACGTCTGTGCGGCGGGGCGAAGGGGCTTCATTGGCGATAGGTTTGGAGGCGAATCAGAACTTTCGACGCCCCCGAGTATAGCGATACCACGCCAACGCGCTACTGGCCGACCGGCCAGTTCACCTAATCAAACCTTAAGCAAGCCGCGCTCAAAGCCGCGGGCAACCGCCTCAGCGCGATCGGAGGCCTGAAGTTTCACCAGCAAGTTCGCGACATGGAATTTCGCGGTGCGCTCCGAAATGCCCAGCAGGCGGCCAATTTCGACGTTGGTGAAACCCTTCCGGACCAACTCCAAGACCTCCACCTCGCGACGGGAAATTTCACCCGTTTCCTTACTCGCGGCGATCATGTTGGCAACCGTTTCGCCAACATGCTGCCCACCGGCGTAGACCGAGCGAATCGCCATTACTAATTCGGCGCGGCGCACGTTCTTGGTCACGTAGCCTCCGGCTCCGGCAGCGAGCGCATGGCGGACGTCCTCCGGAGCCTCCGAAGAAGTCAGCATGAGCACTCGCGCATCGGGAAACTCGGCCCGCAGTCGTTCCAACGTCTCAATCCCATCCATCCCCGACATGCTGAGGTCCAACAGCATGACATCCGGCCGCCGCTCGCGCCACAGCGCGAGTGCCGTCGGGCCATCGTCTGCCTCGGCGACAACCTGAAAGCCAGGCTCGCTGTTTAGCACCAGGGCCAGGCCAGCGCGCAGCATGGGGTGGTCGTCCACCATGAGGAGGCGAATGGGTGTGGTCGTAGGCATGGCTGCAGTCGGGCGTTAAAGGAGGAATACTAACGGAAGCGCTCCGTTTGATCGACTGGCCGTTCGGCCATCGGGTCGGGCCTCAGGCCACGTCTTCATCGTAGGAGCGAAGCGGCACTTCCAGAGAAACGGTCGTACCCCGACCGGGAGCACTTTCGATCCGAGTTATTCCACCGAGTCGCTCCATGCGTTCGTGGATGCCGGCCAATCCGAAGTGGCCGTCCGCAGCGCCCGCCTGTGAGCCGGGAGAAAACCCCGCCCCGTCGTCGCGGATAATCAGGCTCACCCAGCCTGGTTTGACTAGCCGAACTTCGACTTCGACTGCCTTTGGGTTGCCGTGCTTGAGGGCATTGTGCAGTGCCTCCTGTGCGGCCAGCACGAGATTGCCAGCGACAAAGTCAGGTATCTTCGGAAGATTGCCGTCGGTCAGCACGACAACTTTTGCCCGCTGGCCGATACTGGCACGCTGGGCCAGTGACCGCAACACTTCTGGCAGTTCCATGCCGCTCATCGGCACGCTGCGCAGTGCCCAGACTGATCCGCGAAGTTCAACCTCGGCGTGATCCAGCATCCGCCGCGCCATCTCCAGATTCGCACCCAGCTTTCCATCCGACCCGAGAGCGGCAGAGTCAGCCCGGCAGGCTTCGAGCGTAAAACCGATGCCGCCGATAGTCTGAAGCAGCGTGTCATGCAGGTTCGCGGCGAGGCGGCTGCGCTCGCGTAGCGTGGCTTGGAACTCGATCGCGGCATCCCGGCGTGCATGTATTTCAACCGCGAGTTCCTGGGCCTTTCGCTGCACCTGCTGTCGCAATTGCCAAACCCATAAGAGTGCTCCGCCGAAGGCCAGCATCCCAATCGCGAGCACTCCCAGCAAGCGCTGCACGGTCCACCACGACGGCGCCCGCACAACCGTCACGTCCCCCGCGCTGCGCAGCAGCACGTCTAGTCGTACTGGTCGAAACGATTGCCGTATCTGGGAGATAGGCGCGTATTCGAGTTGCACGATACCGATGACTTCCAACTCGCTCCCCGATTGCAACGCATCGAGTGCCTCCGGTTTGTCACCGTAAAGGATCGCGCCAATGACCATGTTCCCCTGCTCCAAGGTAAGCCGTCGCCAAGTCGGTTTCTCATCCAGCGCGGTCGGCCGGCCGAGCAAACGAGCACGGAAGCGGATGAGGTGACCGTCATAATCATGCGGTTGCGGGGCTTGGCCGGTAAAACTGGCTGCGGCATTGAGCGCCATGATCGCTTCGGGGTTGATCGCCGAGGCCGGCGGCACGCTCTGTGCGCCGACAACGCGCACCTCGGCCCCACCGAGGACGCCGACGCGCCGGACCATTTCGGCGAATCCTGCCGCCTCCACCCGATCGCCCACCTTCAGTTGCACGTCGGAGCGGGTTTCCACCCGCACGACACGTGAGTCCTCTTGCAGGAAGAAAAAGAGTCCCGGAACGGCACACGTCACCGTGCCTTGAACCCGGATGCGATGCGGCATCACGGGCTCGGCGCGAAACGCCATGAGGCCATCCAGCTTTACAAGCGGCGCATCAAACGGTGACGCCATCGCGGGTTTTTCAACGATTACATCGCCGGATAGTCCGACGAGCAGCCGCACGTTGGTCAGTTCACCGTGCGTATTGAAGCCCGACGCCCCAACGCCGCGCACGCGAACCTCTGCATCGACCAGTTCCTTCGGATTCGGCACTGCGGCACGAGTGGCCTCCACGGTGAAGGTCCCCTGAAGGTTATTCATGCGCAATACCCAGTAATCAGACAAGGCCTCAAATCCCGAGATCACGCCGCGTACCTCGATCCGCTGAGAAGCCTCGGCTCCGCCATAGAATCTCGTCGGCTCTGTCGGCCGGGCACGCGGCAGCGGTTTCTCCCCTAGAGCACGCAGGTTTCTGGGCAAGAGCACTGGCGCGTAGCCGCCAGGGTCGCTGATGGCCTCGATCTCCAACTCGAGACCCTCGTGGATGTTTTGAACGATCGAATCGTCACCCTGCCAGATTTTACGCTTCTGAGCTTCAGCGACGTTAACGTACACACCCGCGGTGTCATCCTGCACCGTGAAACGTCCCCGTCTGTCCTGCCATGTCACTACACCGCGCACCCGCACCGGCAGGGCTTGTGCTGCCACCTCACGTGATAAAGCCCGATAATCAGCAATCCGGGTGGGCGCCTCGGCGGCTCGCGTCAAGACGACGCCTTGCCCCACAATGAGCAAACCAAACGTTAGGAGCAGGCGGCGCGGGGGGGAAATCATTCGTGGCGTGAGTCCACCGTGTTCGCCAACAACACGCCCTTTCCGCGCTCGCCTCTCTCAGATCGCAACGGAGCCTGCAGTTTAGCGCGGACCTGCAGCACGGGCTCGCACGACTGGCTTTCCCAAGCAAACCAAGCGAAGGAGTCAGGCTCGAGCAAATCCACAAAGCGAGACTACAAGCGGCACCGATAGTGAAGCAAGTCTGATTGTTCGGCCGGGGTGCGACAACTATTTGAGTCGTCCGATCTTCACGTCAGCGTTCTAAAGTAAGTGTGACGGACTTTAGGAAAAACAGGTAGTCTTTGGCGACGGCGCGCGGGGCGATCACAAGGGTGTGGGAGCCCGTCGCTGCAATGGATACGGCGCCGAGGTCGACAGTTTGAAAGGTCCAGCGGTTGTCGCTGGCCTCGCCCTTGGTGCCGGCGGCGTATTCTCTAAAAACAAAAAATCTGGTGTCCAGTTGGTGTCCAGTTTTTGGCCAGTGCGCTACAGAACCTTTCTGTGCCTAACAAATGGGCCAAAAAAGAAACCCGCTCTAGAAGTAACTTCCAGAGCGGGTCTTACAGTGCTTAACTGTGCTATAAATTGGGTGCAGGGGCTGGATTTGAACCAGCGACCTTCAGGTTATGAGCCTGACGAGCTACCAGGCTGCTCCACCCTGCAATAAGGAAGGCAGACAATTGCCCTCACCCCCCAGCATGTCAAAGAGTTTCGTTCATAAATCGGTTATTTGAGCAGTCGTTTCCAAGAAATGTCATAAGTATCTAATAATAATGTATTTACTAAATTCTATAAGACCAATATAGATACAAATCATCCTTCATTTGGTCCTTTTATTTCAGCCTATTATCAGTATTGCCAAAACGAGGGTTGACACTAGGTCCCTAAACCTTTGCATTTGGCCTCTTTTCCCATGAAAACTTTCCTCGCTAAACAGGAGACCGTTCAACCTAAGTGGCATATCATCGATGCCCAAGGTGTTGTATTAGGCCGTCTCGCCGTGAAAGCAGCCAATATCATCCGCGGCCGCCATAAAGCATCCTATACACCACACGTTGACACAGGTGATTACGTTATCGTGATCAATGCCGAGAAGGTTGTCCTCACAGGTAAGAAGGAAGACCAGAACGAATACATGTTCTTCTCTGGTTTCGTAGGTGGCGAAAGCTATCGCAGCTTAAAGTTAATGCGCGAAAAACACCCAGAATTTATCATTGAGCACGCTGTCAAAGGCATGCTTCCAAAGAATCGCATTGCTAATCGCATGCTAACCAAGCTCCGCGTATTCGCAGGTCCTAACCACACCCACGAATCACAAAACCCAGTTAAAGTTTCCGTCTGATAGAGATCATGAGTATCGCAACTAACATCTTCATAGCAACAGGACGTCGTAAGACAGCAACTGCTCGCGTTCGCCTATCCGAAGGATCAGGCAAAATGACCGTAAATGGTCGTTCATTTGACGTTTACTTCTCTCATGAAAACTTCTCAAAGCAAGCATACGCTCCGCTCTTAGTTGTTTCGATGAAAGACAAAGTCGACGTATCAGCTAATGTCGTTGGCGGCGGTGTTGCCGGCCAAGCAGGTGCTGTTGCTCACGGTATTGCTCGCGCACTCCAGAAGATGAATCTCGAAAATCGTCCTGCTCTTAAGAAAGCTGGTCTGATTAAGCGCGATCCTCGTCAGAAGGAACGTAAGAAGCCCGGTCAACCAGGTGCTCGTAAACGCTTCCAGTTCAGCAAACGTTAATCGTTTCTGTCACTTTACAAAAAGCCTCACCTCAATCGGTGGGGCTTTTTTTGTGTCCCTTTTGTATAACCTATTTAATGTTACTGCCTACTAGCTCACCCATCCATGTGGATCACCAACCGTATTCTATGCCTTATGACTGCCCTAGTAACACTAGCAGTCAGTTCAGTGGCATTGGGTTCAGCGACTCCTTTTGTTATTCAAGAAAAGGCTCCTGAGCTAAGTATCACTACAACGCCGAGCTATGATTCGAAAATCGTTTTCAGAGGAGAGGAGATGGCAAAATCAAGTTTTGAGTTACCCGTAACACTCAGTAACGGAAACATTGAAGCAGGCATTACAAGCCAAACGAGTAGTGATTTTAAATCAAACTTAGCAGTAAACTATCACGCGTCCTATGCCTTCACGTTTGATTCCTTTTTCTCCCTCACACCGCAGTTAACCCTCTACACGCGTCCCAAAGAATTCACGTCTAACCTCACCTATCTGAGTGCTAAATCACTTAATAAAAGTCTTCAGCATAGCCACCTAGAGCCTGGGATAAGTGCCACCTTTAATCTCTCAGGAATTAAAGTAGTACCTAGCTACTATTACGACATGACGCTTCATGGTAGCACGTACGAAGTTGCCTCTCATTACAGTCTTCCCCTCTTAAACCTAGGCACGGAACTCGATTTTTTCGCTCAGCTAGGAACGTTGAAACAAACGCGTCTTACACGAGGTCCAGATTCCCTTACAAAGTCTACCCACTACGCCAATTTAGGTGTGCTTGTACCCTATCAAATTAGCCAAAACGTTACTCTCTCAGTAAGCTGGGTTTACGAACAAAACTCCCTGACATTAGAGCACGCTAACTCATCAACAAGCATCACCAGTACTGTCCTTAAACATACTTCGAGTCGTGTTGGAGTTTTCACAACCGGGGTATCATTCAGGTTTTAAAGTTAAGCTGTTTTATGCGTTACAAACGTGTGGCTAATAGAGCTACTTTTTTTCATTTTCCCTGTGAAAATGATTTGTGAATAGGCGCATTCACCGCTTAGATGTCACTCTATGAAGGTTGGTATTGTTGGAGCGTCCGGTTATGCGGGCGAAGTTTTAGTTAAACTACTTTTGCGTCATCCACACGCACAGCTTGCTGCAGTCACATCACGCGTTCACGCAGGTAAGGCACTAGGCAAAGTTATTCCTTCACTTCGTGGTGTTGATAAAGGTTTAGTTTTCAGCGCTTCAGATGCAGCTGCACTCGCTGCAACCGACATTCCGCTTTTCTTTTTGGCATTACCTCACGGCGCTGCTGCAGAATACGCAAAAGTATTAGTGGCTGCTGGAAAACGTGTCATCGACTTAAGTGCTGACTTCAGAATCGCAAATTTAGAAACCTACGAACACTACTACGGAAAACATCACGCTCCTGAATTACTTCCGGTTGCGCGTTATGTACTTCCTGAAATTACAGACCCAGCTTGGAAAAAAGAAGCAAAGATTGTTGCTTCTCCTGGCTGCTACCCAACCAGTATTTTAGTGCCTTTAATACCTCTCTTAAGAGACGGTATCGTTTCTCGTCAGCACATCGTTATCAATAGCTTTAGCGGTGTAAGTGGTGCAGGAAGAAAAGTAGAAGAAACCTATTTATATGTAGAGCGTGCCGAAAGTGCGAAAGCATACGGACTCGTTAAACACCGCCACCTTTCTGAAATTGAGGAACAGCTCGCTCTGCACACGGGTGCGAAAACAATCGTTCAATTTAATCCGCACCTAGCTCCGATGCGTTTTGGTATCGCAACGACCATTACTTTACCTGCAGCAGGTGGCTCAACACTCGATATGGTCTATGCTTCGTGGAAGAAGGCCTACGGAAAGTCCTCCTTTATCCAGCTTTTACCAACCGGTGAAACGCCAGATACCGCTCACGTCGTAGAAACAAACCGTGTGGATATGTCTGCAGCCTACGACCCAAGAACAAACAACTTCATCATCACTTCTGCCGAAGATAACCTCTACAAAGGAACCGGCGGCCAGGCAGTCCAGACATTAAACCTCTGGGAAGGCTGGGATGAGACAAGTGGGCTTCTTTAAGCCGACACAATCACGTAACAAAAATCTTGTCGAAAAAGCGCTTTCCAACAGTACTTGTATTTTAACTCACATGACACAATTCAATAAAAAAATCCTATTCGTAGGCTACGGTGCCGTAGCTGAATGTACACTGCCTATCTTGCTCAAGCACGTAAAGGTGCCAGCAAGTAACATTACGATCATGGATTTCGTAAATAAGTCCGAAAAATTAAAGGCATGGACATCCAAAGGCGTAAAGTATGTCAAAGACCGTGTTACTGAAGATAACATGGCTAAGGTACTCAGTAAGTATCTTTCCGCAGGTGATCTTTTAATCGACTTAGCTTGGAACATCGACGCCTGTGAAATTCTTCAGTGGTGTCATGACCACGGTGTTCTCTACATCAACACCTCCACAGAACTCTGGGATCCATATGCAGGTGGTCCTAACAAGCACCCAACGGAGCGCACACTTTACTGGCGCCACATGAATCTTCGTAAGATGATTTCAAAGTGGAAGACCAAAGGTCCAACCGCAGTTATCGAACACGGTGCAAATCCAGGACTCATCTCTCACTTCACTAAGCAAGGTCTTATCGATATCGCTCAAAGCCTTATCGCAGACAAGAAGGCAAAAGGTCGTAAAGCTGAAGAGCTCACTCAATTAATCAGCGACCGTTCCTTTAATAACCTCGCTCATAAACTCGGTGTTAAAGTTATTCACTGCAGTGAACGTGATACACAAATCAGTGACGTTCCAAAGCAAGTCGATGAATTCGTAAACACATGGAGTATTGAAGGCTTCCGTGAAGAAGGTACAACCACTGCAGAACTTGGTTGGGGTACACACGAAAAAGAACTTCCTGAACTCGCTTACACCCACAAGAGCGGTCCAAAGAATCAAATCTGCTTAGGCCGTATGGGTATCAATACTTGGGTTCGCTCCTGGGTACCTAACTACAGCATTCAAGGTATGGTTGTTCGTCACGGTGAAGCATTCACGATTTCTGACAAACTCACCGTATGGAAGAATGGCAAAGCGCTTTACCGCCCAACCGTTCACTACGCTTACAACCCTTGCGATACCGCTATTGCATCACTCAATGAAATGCGCGGCTATGATTATCGTTTAGTCGAAAATCAGCGCATCATGAATGATGAAATCACCTCAGGTTCAGATATCTTAGGTGCACTCCTCATGGGTCACGATTACAATTCCTGGTGGATTGGTAGCGATCTAAGCATCGAGCAATCACGCAAATTAGTACCGCATCAAAATGCTACTACCATGCAAGTTGCTATCTCCGTAGTCGCAGCATCCATGTGGATGATGGAAAATCAAGAATCAGGCGTTGTAGTTCCTGATGATATGCCACACGACTTCATCTTAAAAATTTCGAAACCTTACCTCGGTAAGTTCATTTCGAAGTCCTCAGATTGGACACCGCTACGTGATTTAAAGCCTGGCTTTGGCCGCTTCACGAAGCGCGATTTGGATCATAAAGATCCATGGCAGTTTAAGAACTTCTTAATCAACCAAAACGACTAAGTCTAAGTTACACGGATGATCACAAAATCGCAGCTTCAAAAGCTCGCCGAGATTCACGGTACTCCTCTGTTCATCATTGATCATGATGAACTCAGGAGTAACTACCGTCAGTTTAGGAAATATTTACCACGCATTCAGATTTACTACGCTGTTAAAGCGAATTCTGATCCTGCGATTGTGAAAACCCTATACAAAGAGGGTTCAAGCTTCGATGTCGCATCGATGCCTGAATTCGACATCGTGCATGAAAACATCAAGCACATGTCTGCCAAGAAGCGACAGGAATGGATTTGGGATAAGATTATTTATGCAAATCCTACCAAGCCTACGACGACTTTAGAGGAATTAAATAAGTACAAACCATTAGTTACTTTCGATAACTCGGAAGAAATTAAGAAGATTAAAAAGCACGCTCCTAATGCTGGCTTAGCACTTCGACTCAAAGTACCTAACACCGGTGCTATGGTGGAATTATCCTCCAAGTTCGGAGCATCCCCAGGTGAAGCAGTTGATTTAATCTTAGAAGCCGACAAAGCAGGCTTAACGGTTGAAGGCATTAGTTTCCACGTTGGTAGCCAAACAACGAATTTCGAAAATTACGTTCAAGCGCTCAATTTAACTGCTTCCGTATTCAAAGAAGCAAAAGACCGCGGCTACACGAAGATGAACTTAATTGATATCGGCGGCGGCTTCCCAGCTCCTTACGATTCATCAGTTAAGCCATTTAAAGAACTCGCTAAAGTCATCAACACCGAGATCGATCGCCTCTTCCCGAAGGATATTCAAATTCTTGCAGAACCAGGACGCTACATGGTCGCTTCTGCAGGATACTGCGTATCTTCAGTCATAGGAAAAGCGGTGCGTGATAACAAGATGTGCTACTACATCAATGATGGTGTTTATCACACATACTCCGGTGTTATTTTTGACCACTGCAAATATCCCGTGAAGGCTTTCAAGAAAGGCCCAACTCAAATTTGCTCCGTATTCGGTCCAACCTGTGACGCTCTAGACGTTGTGTCCATGGCTGAAACACTTCCTAACTTAGAACGCGGTGACTTTGTCTACAGCGAAAAGATAGGAGCTTATAGCCACGCTTCAGCAACGTATTTTAACGGCTTCCCACCTGCAAAGGTAGTGCACGTTAATCAATAAAGCTAAGGCTTAGGCCTTAGCTTCGGTAGTCTGCGTTCTCACTCACATATTCATGAGTGAGATCACCACCAAAGATAGTCGCAGCACAAGAACCTGTGCCGATATCGACATGAACCTCGACGCACTTTTCGTGGGGAGGAAAATCAACCGCAGCAGTAAAGACTCCGTCTTTAGGAATAATACTCTTATAGAGTTCAGCACTTACCAAATGCTCGGAGAGTGCTTTTTCTTTTGTTGGATCTAACTGAAAAACACCGTTTGCGAAAATAGTAATGCCGCCAAGTTTTACCTGAAGCTTACTTAAATCCGTTTTGGAATTGGTAGCGCCAACGTATTTACCAATCGCCTGCACTAAGCGGCCTACATTGGCATCATTACCAGCTACTGCACACTTAAATAGCGGTGCATTCACGATTGTTTTACCTAAAGCGCGTGCAAAAGCTACATCATTAGCTCCAGTAACAGCGACTTTGATAACGTGACGAACACCTTCTCCGTTACGCACCACATCTTCTGCTAAGTCACAGCATACCTGCTTTAAACCACGAACAAACGCAGCCTTATCTACACAGGGAACTTTACCAGAAGAAATAAGAACAACCGTATCTGAGGTACTTGTATCACTATCGATACTGATCGCGTTGAAAGAGTCTGCGACCACGTGATTTAACACGTCTCTTAATTCTGCACGCTCAATTTGTATATCCGTTAAAATATAAACAAGCATGGTAGCCAAGTTTGGCTCAATCATACCTGCACCTTTTGCAATACCCACTACCGAGCCTTGGCCTAAGTCAAAGCGGCGAATCTTTGGATATAAATCGGTTGTAACAATTCCTTCAGCTGCAGGTAAAATGGAACCTGCTGCAAGTTGTGCTACCGCGTTAGGAAGCGCTTCCTTCATCGCATCCACAGGTAAACCCCAACCAATTACGCCTGTTGAACTTGGTAGTACTTCATCTGCACTAAGACCTAACTGCTTAGCGACTTCGGCACAGATCGTCTCTGAAGCTTGTTCTCCACCAGGAGCACATACATTTGAAATCTTATTATTAATGATGATAGCACCTAGCTGTTTTGCCTGTAAGCGCTTACGGCCTACAATCACAGGAGCTCCTGGAAATGCATTCTTCGTAAATACGGCTGCAAAGTCGGTAGTTGGCTTATCAAGCGTGATTAGTGTCAGCGTCATTTTGGCCGGCTTTGGCGCTTCCTTGGGCACAAAATCAAATCGGCTTGTTCCTACACGAAAACCTGCTGGCAACTTAGCTTGTGAAGCAAGCCACGCGCGGTGACTTGCACGATCTGAAAAATGAAGTGACGTACTAGGCATGTTTAAGTCTTTAACACTTAAAATAAAGACCGAGAAGTCCACCACATTATTCTTCAAGCTGAAGCTCTAGCGAGTTTCCAGCCAGTCGGTTTCTTAAGAAAATCGTTTAAAGATCAAAAAATATTATCGAAATCCTGCACAAGTGTGCGCTACTGTGCTTACCTATACCAAGTAACCAGTGAAAGATACTCTCAGGCTCTCCTTAAACACACAGCAATTAGGCTGTGTTTTATAATCCGTAAAAAATGGATGTTTCCGAAGTAACCGCAAAAGCGAAAGTGCTCCTCGACGCACTTCCCTACATACAAGATTTTCACGGATCAACGTTTGTCATCAAATATGGTGGCAGCTTCATGGATGATCCTGATCCCGTAACACGTACGCGTGTTGCGTATGACATCGCCTTTCTTGCCGCAGTAGGAATCAACGTAGTGGTTGTCCACGGTGGTGGTAAAGCGATCACGAAGGCCATGGAAAATTCTGGCCTCAAAGCTAATTTCATTAATGGCATGCGTGTCACAGACGAAGCCACGATCGCGATTGTTAAGAAGACACTCGATGAAATCGTAAATAAAGATGTCTGCGCTGCTATTGCTACAGCTAAGGCAAAACCAAAAGGTCTTCCTGGTGACTCCGTTCTAGTATGTGAAAAACTCACCGTAGACGATGACGGTAATACCGTTGACTTAGGCTTTGTTGGTGAAGTCACTGAAGTTAAAGTAAAACTCATCAAAAAAGAAATCGCTGAAGGCTTTGTTCCAGTCATTTCACCGGTCGCTGAAGCAATCGACGGAAAGCCTTACAACGTAAATGCGGATCTCGTCGCAGGAAAAGTAGCGAGCGCTTTAAGAGCTCGCCGCTTAGTATATATGAGCGATGTCCCTGGACTACTCTCAGCTCCTCCTGACCCCAAGAGCCTGATCTCTACTTTAAAGATAAGCCAAGTCGATGAACTAAAACAAAAAGGCATCATTGATAAGGGTATGAGACCTAAAGTCATGAGTGCTGTAAAAGCACTCCAAGACGGTGTGCAGCGTGTTCACTTTATTGACGGTCGACTACCCCATAGCCTACTGCTAGAAATCTTTACCGACAAAGGCATTGGAACAGAGATTGTACATGGATAAACATTCATCACTCATTCGCACAAATTCTGCCGCACTCTATGATGCACATGTTCTTAAGAACTACGGCAGGCCTGCGATTACGCTTACTAAAGGAAGTGGCACTACGGTTTGGGATGACGAAGGTAAATCCTATTTAGATTTCACATCCGGTATCGCCGTCAGTGCATTAGGTCACTGCCATCCCACCTGGGTTGAAGCGGTTCGCAAACAAGCCGGTGAATTAATTCATACGAGCAACCTCTTTAGACATCCTAATCAGGGTGAACTTGCTAAACGTATCGTTGGCTACGCAGGTCCTGGTAGAGTTTTCTTTTGTAATAGTGGTGCAGAATCCAATGAAGCGCTCATTAAACTTGCGCGGCTTCACGGTATGCAAAAGTCAGGTGGTAAAGAAGGCATCTGCTACAAAGTCATTTGTGCAAATTCCGCATTTCATGGCCGCACCTTTGGTGGCATGAGTGCTACACCCCAGGAAAAAATTCAGCATGGCTTCAGGCCAATGACTCCCGGTTTTGTTTTTGCTGACCTAAACAACCTCGAAAGTTTCGAAGCCTTAGTTGATGACCAGACAGCAGCAATCATGGTTGAAACCATTCAAGGTGAAGGTGGCATTCGTCCTTGCACCAATGAATTTCTTGTAGGTCTTAGAGAACTCTGCACCCGTAAAAACATTTTACTCATGCTAGATGAAGTACAGTGCGGTATTGGCCGTACTGGAAAATTCTACGCCTATGAGTATGCAGGTATAACCCCTGATGCTATTGGTATGGCTAAAGGCCTCGGTGGAGGTTTTCCGATCGGAGCTATTTGGGTAAGTGAAAAAGCAGCCGATCTATTTCATCCTGGTCAACATGGTACAACCTTTGGTGGGACACCACTTGCCTGCGCAGCAGCACTCGCCGTTTTAGATGTCATCGAAAAAGAGAACCTTATTGATCACGTTGCGAAAACAAGCGCTCCTTTCATTGCACAACTTCAAGCACTTGCCCTCCAATTCCCTAACCACATTAAGGCCGTAAGAGGTAAAGGCTTCTTAGTTGGCTTAGAGATGGCTTCGGATCCAGCTAGCTATGTGGCACTCTTTAGAGAACATGGACTACTCGTTCCATCCGCTGGTGGAAATGTAGTTCGTTTACTACCACCCTTAAACGTGAGCTCTCAA